>OLOW01000973.1_pt1 | contig 19838 bp, 12 predicted proteins | sample 1672801 | NCBI WGS metagenome assembly OLOW01 (sample SAMEA3136725, study PRJEB25190) | human gut metagenome | biome: human gut; feature: human-associated habitat; material: faeces | place: Austria | collected 2013 | reverse complement strand
AGCAGATAGCCTCAGCCACAGATAAGGATATAGAAGAAGTGAAAGCGATTATTGCAGGGAAGGAACCTGCACTTGCATAAAGTTATGTAAGAAAAAGAGAGCCTTTGAGTTTAAATAACTTGGAGGCTCCTGTTATATTAGGAATATTGAAATTAGATGGATATTTGGAATTAGGTAATAACTAATAGAGAGTGATTAAGATGATAGAAAAAGTACAGGAAAGCCATTTATATATGTGGTTAAAGGAAAAAGATAGTAAATTTTTAAGTAAGTTAGATGAAACTATAGAATATGCTAATACGATATTACCGCAAATTAATAATGTTTTTGCAAGTTATACAGTTCATGGTGTAAGACATTCTATAAATGTGATGGAATATATGTATGCACTTGTTGTGGATATAAATAAACTAAGTGAATTAGAAGTAGCATTACTTATATATAGTGCATTGTTGCATGATATTGGAATGATTGCAAATGTGGACGAAATTAAGGAAATCAAAGCAGACCATGCGATATTGGGTGAAAGAAAATATAGTAAAGTACTTGAGAAATATGGGGATGAAATGACCGCTTTGCAAGAGTGCGTAAGGCCGGTACATGGTAAACGTGCGAGAGATTATATTGAGACAAAGATGGATGAAAGGTTATTTTTGATTCCAGAATCAACAAATATTTCATTTAAATCTGAACTTGCACAAATATGCATGTCGCATAATGAAGATTTTGAATGGATAAAAAAGAACTTGCATAATGATGAAAAAAAGGGACATTTTGATCTTAATGCACAGTATATCTCTGTGCTACTTAGAATATCTGACTATTTGGATATTGATGAGCAAAGAGCACCATTATATTTATATAAATATTTGAACCCAAAGGAATTTAGTGATTTAGAATGGAAACAACATTTTGTGATAGAGAACTATGATAAAATAAGAAGAAACCCTAAAACAAATGAATTAGAAATTTTCTTTCAGGGTACAAGTCAGGACCCATCTGTTCATAGAAAACTTTTAAAATACTTTGATGCTATTAATGGAGAATTAAAAAATGCTGTAGATTTATGTGAAAGTTTTGTAGACGAGAAATATCTATTACCATTAAAAACAAATGTAGTAAACCAAATTCAATCGAAGGGTTTTAGTTTTTCTGATTTAAGACTTTCTTTGGATTATAATGCAGTGACCAATTTATTGATGGGAGAGCATATTTATGGTGATAGAAAATATGGGTTAAGAGAATTAATACAAAATTCAATTGATGCATGTAAGACTATGGAAGAATCGGCCACTAAAATGGAAAAATTTAGATATCAAAATTATCAGCCATATATTTCAGTGATTTTGGACAAAGATCGAAAAAAAGTTATGGTTATGGACAATGGTAGTGGTATGTCTATAGATATTTTGAAAAAGTATTTTCTGAATGTTGGTGTATCTTATTATGCGTCAGATGATTATAGGCTACAAGATAGAGAATATTCGCCAATAGGGCATTATGGAATAGGTTTTTTGGCATGTTTTATGCTATCCGATAAAGTGGAGGTTAATACAGTTTATTATAATGAACAGAAAATGAATCGAATTTCATTTGAAAGAAACAGTGAGTACATATGCCTTACTTATGAAGATACTGTAAGACAGCAGGGAACAGAAATAATTTTAGATTATGACCAATGTTTAAGTGTGTTCAATAATAATATAGAAAGATTGGTATCTTTTATAGAAAATAATTTTTTGGATTGTGGAATACCGATTAAAATATCAACAATGGAAAAAGGTGTATCAATGCCATTGGAATGTAATATTAAGAGGATTGAAACAATAATTGCAGAAAACATATGTCTTTCAGAATACTTAAGTGGTATAGAGGCATTCATTGATTGTAGCTATAAACAAATAAATTTTGCAAAATATTTAAGTGACATAAATGGGTACGAGAGTTATTGCTATAATGAAGAGGAGTATTCGGTGGATGAAGAAAATATATCCATTAAAAACTTTGTTAAAGATGGGAAAATTACATTCTTGAAAATTCCGATTATTACAGAAGATGAAGAAAGTGAATTCCTTAAAGCCTATGATGTTTTAGAAGATTACCAAGAAGCGCTTGACTTTCTGGCGGGACACTCGATGGGCGGCTACGTAGCCCTGGCCTTCTGCGAACGCCATCCCGACATGCTCGACGGAGTTCTGCTGTTAAGTTCGACACCCAACGCCGACACGCCGGAGAAGGCCGAAAACCGCCGCCGCGAAATCGCCCTCGTAAAGGCCGGGAAAAAGGATGCGCTGGCCCGCGTGGCCCCCGAAGCGGGCTTCGCCGAGGACAACCGCACCCGGCGACTGCCAGCGTATCCAGCAAATTTAGCAGCTTGGCAGATGCATCCGCTCCTTCGGCCAACCGCCAAGCAAGACCCAGCTTTGTGGCGAAAAGCGCCACAAACACATAGGGAACGCTGGAAAGGATGATTTTCTTTCTTTTGGGATTCATTGTTCCACTCCTTCCAATGATTTTGGAACATGGAAACAGGCAGGAGGGGTTGGTCTCCTGCCCGGATACGTGAACGCCCCGGCTTACCTGCGTCGCTTTTTTCGTTTTGCGCACAAAACTATAAATGCGGTCAGCATCAGCCCGGCGCCTGTCCACATAACGGGAGTCATGGTCATCTCAAAGCCCGTCTGAATCCCTGAGTAGTTGATGAAGCAGTACCGCTCCCTGGGCGGCACATACTGCTCGTCTATCGTCAGTTCAATGGTTTCCTCGCTTCGGTTGAATCCCTCCGGCGCTTGTATCTCCCGAATGACATAGCGTCCTGGCGCAAGGTCAGCCGCACGGACAACGCCGTTTTCATCGGACACCAGTTCTTGCAGCAACTGTCCTTCAGCGTCCTCCAGCGCAAATTTTCCCCCTTGCAATGGGTTCTTCCGATGATCGGTTTTCAAAAATTCGTAGTGGTTGGGAATGTCCACGCAGGTATACGTCAGCGGTTGGGTCAGGCTGTCGTCCACCGCCAGCAAAAGGTCTTCCATCCGGTTGAATCCAGCGGGAGCTTCCATTTCCCGGAGGGTATATTGCCCATAGGGAATGGAGGGGAACCGTACGCTGCCGTTTTCATCGGAAACAGCAGTCTGGACTGTCTCGCCCTGCCCATTGAGCAGTGCAAAGACCGCGCCTGCCAGCGGATTTCCCTCGGTATCCACCTTATGCAGCAGGATTTCCGCAGGCCGGTTGACAATGGTAGCCAAGGGCTGGCTTGGGTTCACAAAGCTGCCGTCCACTGTCAGACAGACGTTGACCTCGCTGCGAAGATATCCGGAGAGCGGCGCTGTTTCCACGATAGTATAGCTGCCAAAGGGAATTTTTTCAAAGGTCACAATGCCAAGCTCGTCCGACACTGCCGTCATCAGCGTGGAACCGTCCTCTTTTTGCAGTGCAAACTCCACCCTTGCCAGCGGCAGACCATTTTCATTCTGTTTCAGCAGCATAACACGGGTGTAGTCGTCCTGAAGGACGGTATCGCCGATCACATCCCCGCTTTCATCCACCGTGAACGATCGTTCCGCCTCACTAAGGGCGTAGCCGTCAGGGGCCAGTACCTCGTGGAAGGTATAGCGGCCCGGTGTGACAGGAATGCGGGGAATCTGGCCGTTTTCATCGGTGACGGCCCTATAGATCACCTCGCCCTGGTCATTTTTCACCTCGATTTCCGCACCGGGAAGGGGCTTTGCGCCTGTGATATCGGTCTTGGTCAGGGTGACTTCGGTATAAATCAATTCGTCGTGAACCGTTTCAGACAGCTGAACCCGAATGACGCCATTCTCCTGAACGGAAGAATCAAGCGTAACAGGGAAAGCAGCCGGATTCAGCTTCCATCCGGCAGGGGCAAACAATTCTTGGATGTAGTACTCGCCATGGGGATAGCGGCCCTCCAAGGTCAGCTTGCCTTCGTGATCGGTCGCACCGGTAGCCAGCAGCGTATCTGCCATGAGCGTTCCGCCGGGGAACAGGAGATCTTTGGCCGTATACAGTCCGAAAACAAATCCCTCTCCGGGTTCCTTCTCCAGAACTTGCGTCATCGTCCCATCGGCATGAGGTTTTGTCTGCAATGCCTCCTTTTCTTTGTACAGGTTGATTTCCGCAGGCAGAAAATCATTGCGGATCGAAAGGGTGGCTGTGACAACCGGCGTTTGGTTGTCCGTACAGGCAAGCTCCACCTCATGGCGGGTGGAATCCAGAACATATCCTTCTGGAGCAGCCGTTTCTATCAGGTAATATTTACCCAGCGGCAGCGTCTGGGAAGCCATGGCTCCCTCTGCCGTTGTGACAAGCGTATCTGCCAATTCGCCTTTCTCATACCAGACAGTGCCGTCTTTTCCTGTGATGGTTTCAGACGCACGAATCTCAAAGACCGCCCCGGCCAGACAGCCTTCTTCATAGACCGGCTGCTGTATTTCATGACCATAGGCGTCCGTCCGCGTTTCAAAGCCGGTCAGCTGCAAGCCTTTCTTTTCCACGAGAAATTTTCCCCTGACCGGCGTATTGGGAATTTCAACCGTCACCTCGTAGCTTTCGCTGGCCGTATCTCCTGTGTGCCCAAGGAAAACCTCCACTCTTTCCGAAAGAAGCAAGTACCCTTCGGGAGCCTTGATTTCCTCTATAAAGTACTGTCCCCATGGAACGGTTTCCGGCAAGGTGACCTCGCCGTTTTCATTGGTGAGAAAGTTGTCCAGTTCCATCGGCGTAGGATAGCGAACCTGCTGGGTCACATAGCAGCCGTTTGCATCCTTCAGTTTGAAGGCAGTTCCCGCCAGAGCAATCGGTTTGCCAGTTTCCGCGTCAATTTTGACCATTCGCAGCCGGTAGTGAAGGGCCTGATTATTCAGAATCAGCGTGGGCGGGTCTTTCCGATTTTCTGTGCCGTCGATTCGCACGTCCATGGGGCGCATCATGGCATATCCTTCCTTGCCAATGGTCTGCCGCAGCACATATACGCCGTAGGGCAGGGCTTTTGTTGTGGCACGCCCATATCGATTCGTTACCAGATAATCACGCTCTATGTCTCGGGCGTTTTCGTAGCTGCCTGCGCTTTTCAGATACACTTCAAATTCCGCGCCCTTTTCCGGCGTTTCGATCACCCCTGCGCCGCTGTGGCTTTCATGTTCTCCTGTGAATTTCACAATTCCGAAAGCGCCGTACAGAATTTCGTTGGTTTTCAGCCCTTCGTACGTCACAACGGCTTCTGCGGACTGCAAAGCCGCGCTTCGGGCATCCACGAAGAAGTGCTTGTCGCTGGGCTGATAGCCTGCGGGCGGCGTGACCTCCTCCACTTCGTACAATCCCGGCCAAAGTTCTCCCGTAGTAACGGACGCATCCTCTCCCTGGGTTTTAAGCGCTTCCATCACCACAGCGCCTTTTTCATAAACCACCTCTCCCTGACGGTTCCGAAGGTTCTCGCCTGCCAAAAGCCGGAACTCCGCCCCCGTCAGAACGCCGTCGCCGCGGGTAGCCGGAGCGCTGATGCGGTAGGGCTTCGGAAGTTCCTTTCGACTGCGGCCCTCTGCATTGGGATTGTCTCCGTCATATTCTTCCGCATCGCGCTTGTACAGCTTGAGTTTGACCTGCACCGGCTGGTTTGTGGCTTGTAGTTCGGTGGTTTCATCCGGCTTCACAGCAGCGTCCAACGAGATTTTCTCAAAAATATAGCCCGCTGTCGCGCCATGCTCCCGCACCACATACCGGCCCTTGCAAAGCGGCGGGGAAACTGCAACGCCGTTTGAGTCCGTCACCATGGTGGCGGCAAGTTCTTCGCCGGATGTGTCCTCATAAAGAATGTCGAAAGTGACGCCCTCTATGGGATTGCCATTCAGACGGTCCGTTTTGGTGAGCCGGATCCATCCCTTTGTGGGTTCGTTTTCCACCTCCATCTGATACGTTTTGCCATTCTCATAGGCGTCGATTTCGGCAGAAAAATGACCGTCCACAAAATGAGATGGCGCTTTTGTTTCGTCAATTCGATATCTGCCCCAGTCCAGCCAGCCGGTTTCGGCACAGCCGTCTGCGCCGGTAGTCAATACGGCGACAACTTCATCTACACCGTTTCTTCCGGCGGGAGCTGAAAGGCGTGTGACGGTAAACTCCGCGCCTTCCAACGGCTCTTTGGTCATCTGGTCTTTTTTGACGATGCGGATTCTGGCGGTCGCTGTGTCGTTTGCAAAGGTTACGGTGGAAGAAGAACCTGCCGTGACCGTTACGTTCTGCGTATGGTTTACGGATATCGTATAGCCCTGGGGCGCAGCTTTTTCCCGAACAAGGTAGTTTCCGGGCTGAAGATTCGGAAAGGAGGCAACGCCATCCGCCCCGGTGGTCTGGGTTTGCAATACAGTGCCTGCCGGGTTCAGCAGTTCATACACAGCTCCGGCCAGTGCCGCGCCTGTCTGAGCGTCCTTTTTCATGACCGTTATCGATCCCATGGGTACTTCAAAGGTAAGAGAGAGGGACTTCAGATGATAGGGCACGCCCTGCTGCGGAATCAGCACCTTTTGAATGGCTGCGGACGGAACGCCTACCAGGAAACTGGCTTCTTCCTCTTCGGAGGAAACCGATTCTACAGTAATGGTAAAGGGGATTTGACTGGAGGTGATGGAAAGGGTATCGCCGCTGTTCAGATAGTAATAGCGGTCATCTGCACCGGCACTGTTGCCGGTAAGGCGGATGGCAGACTTGCGGATGCGCATCCGGTCCGCGTCGGTGGTCAGGGTCACCGTACCCACATAAGCGCTGCCGGAAAGACGGGTGGATTGGCCGGATACCTGGATATCGCCAGTGATCCTGCCCCGGGCAATGCCGTTTGCCGCCAGCCAGCGGGCGTATTCCAGATAAACGGCGGGAGCCTGTCCGCTGGCCCGGTAAAAGTTATCCATATTCCAGTAAGAACGGACGTATTGCGCTCCCTCCATTTCGCGGATGACCTGCCGGATGGCGAACTGACCCGCCACGCGCGACCAGGTAAGATTATCCGAATCGCTGCGATCCAGCGCCATAAAGGGATAGGTATGCCGAAGCACCCAGCCGATGGCGTGCAATGTGGATTCGTGATAGAGAATGCTGGAATAGCCGGGGTTGCTGCGATAGGAATCCATATCTACGATCAGGTAGGGCCCCTTGGGCTGCTGGCCCCCGCCGTAGATGTTTTCACCGGGCCCGGAAAGATTGTGTTCCAGGCAATACACAGTAAAGCCCTCCAAATAATGGGGCGTAGCGTAAATCGTACCGTGATCCGGCGATTTGGCAATTTGCAGATAATCGCTGTCCTTTCCGGAACTGCCATACAGCCCGCTTTGTCCCACGGAAAAGGACGGAATGGGCGCATGGATGGTTTTCAGGCTGAACCCATTCATGGGGCTGGCAGAACGAAGACCGAAAGTCTGCGGCAGGATTGGCAGCGCATAGTCCGTAACCGTCAGGGCCTGCGCGTCCGTGGCAGCCGTTTCACTGGCCAGCACATAGACGGACGCCGTATCTGCCCATTTCAGCGTACCATCTGCAAAATCATCTCCATAAAGATAACGCACCAGCAGCCAACAGCGGTTTTGGGCGTCCTGCTCCATCCTTTCTACCTGCACCACAGCGTCCGTTATGAAAGCGCCCATGCAGCTTTCTTCATCGGCGATTTCCTCCACGCGGGAATAGACCTTCGTGGCCGGAGTAACAGCGCGGTAGTCGCCCGGCTGAATAATGGGTGGTTCTTCCGGCAGAATGTCTTCTGCCGGTTCTTCTTTTTCTTCAGGTTTTTCCAAGAGAGGGTTCTCAAAAGGCGTTTCGGCAGCTGCTTCGATTTTTTCACCCGCTGCCGTAAAGGCAAGCAGCTCGCCAGCGTCCGTGGCAGTCCAGGCCGCAGACCGTATGCCCGCCAACGCGCTGGCTTCCTCATCTGTCAGGATGGGTTCGGACAGGGCGCTTTCTGCCACATATCCAGTGAGGGCTTCCTCCTCCCCGGTGATCCACCAGACCTTAACACGGCTGAAATCCGCTTGGCAGATCAGCTCCGTTGCCAGCAGTACAGCACCGCCGGAAAGGCTGAAAAAGGGGACTCCATTGTCTGCCGAAGGATAGACCTCGGTAGTGCCTGACGTTGTTACATACGCATGACCTTTGACGGCAATCCAGCTTTCCAGCCCGGCAGAGATCAGCGTCTCATTGGGAACTGGTTCCGGTTTGTCTGCGGGTTCATCGTCAGGGGATTCCTCTGTAGGGGGCTGGGATTCGGCTTCTTCCAAGGGCAAATCCTCCACCGTGGGTTCTGATATGAAGTCAGCTTCATCCTCGATGAAGCTTTCATCCATGGCGGTATCTTCTGCCAGCTGCCCTTTCGGTTCCTCGGCAAGGCTTACAGCAGAAATCAGCATTGCGGCTGCCAGCAGCAGCGCCAGAATTTTCTTTCTTTTCTTGGTGTACACGCTTTTCATCCTTTCATGGGTTCTGATTTTTCCACCGCCATGATGACCAGCCGTCCGTCCTGGCCGTCAAAGCTGCGGTCGCAGGTGATAAGGGTCAGAATAGAATCTTTTTCATGAACTTCCACGCCGGTATCATACAGGGACAGCGCCTTTGCACGGGCTATAAAGGCAGGAAACGCCTCGTCACTGTTAAAGTCTGGCGTGGAGGGTTCCCAGTCGCCATTTCGCATATGGAGAACAGCAAAAATCTGGTAAGTGCCTGTGTGGTAGAGCGTATCCAGATAAATTGTTGCATGATTCTCATAAAAGCCTGGCTCCTTATACTCCATCAGGGAGCTGAACATGGCCTGCGCACGGCTTCGGAGATGATGGCCGTAAATGGCGATATTTTGGCTTGGGGTTTGAAAATTCGTTCTTTCCAGCGCAAACAGCGTTCCCAGATAACTTTTCTTCCCGGTGAACGTATGGTGGAGATAGTAATCGGTATCATCCGACTGGACCACCGGGTAATCGATAGGGGTGTTCGGGATTTGCAGCCAGCCGATGAAATCAGGGTTTATCTTCTGACAGGCGGCAAAGTCCGCAAACGTGTGCCGGGCTTCCGCAGCCGTACTCGTGGGCGGCAGTGGAACAAACGGCTGCTTTTCATTTTGGGAAACTGCCGGCGTGAGTGCTGGGGCAGGACTTGGGGAAGCCGTGCCGGTCAGTTGGCCCCTCAGCAGGGCGTAATCCTCCGTATCCTGCTGGATTTTCTTTTCCGTGGCTGCAATGGGAAGAAAAAAGGCCGCCATACCTGCAAGCAGCAGGAAGACGGCCAAAACGGCAAGTGCCTGTTCTCGAAAATTTTGTTGTTTTGGAATAGGGCATCCCTCCTGTGAGGATTATCTTTCGGGCAGTTGGGTCGGTCTAGGCTTCTCTGCACGCTCCCGCGTTTTTCTTTTGGCCTGCGCCTTTTGAAGCTGCTCCTGAATCGTGGGTTTCTTTTCCCGTTTGATCTCCCGGGCGGCATATTCCTGAAAGGCGGCAGTCAATGCGTCTGCGTCTTTGGCCTTGAAGAACACCAGGTATTTGGGGATTTCTCCCGAAGTGTCTTTCTTCAGCGCGTAATTCACGCTGTATTTGCGGGCCACCCGCTGAAAGGACTTGATATTCCCGTCTGTGATCTCGATATTGGACACGCTCTGTCCCTGCCGCATCAGCTGTTTGACCGTCTGACGGCCTGTGGGAGCCGTGTGCAGTTTTTGCTCTTTCCGATGGGCCAGATACTTGGCAATGGCGACTTTCAGCCCGTGACCTGTGAGCTTGACGCTCTTAATGGCCAGAGCGACCGCTCTGTTTTCAATGTCTTCCTGCATGGAACAAACCTCCTGCGTTTATCCTTCCGCCCGGCTCCGTTGCGCCTGCTGGTAATACTCATGCCGGAATTGTGCCGAGTAGTAGTGGTCGATAGTGGCGGGGGCGTTGAACAGCACGGTCAGCAGATAGCGCTTGATGTTGCGTACAGGCGTGGTGTTGGATTTCAGGCTGTCCATGACATACTGGATATGCATACAGTTGATCTTGAGCAGCCGTTCCTTGACCAGCGAAGCCGGAAGGTTGTCCCCGGCAACCGACAGAGTCGGGCGAGTCGAGCAGAGCGTTTCCACCATGAGATCAACGATTTCGTCCAGTTGCTCCAGATTGGCCGCATAGTCCTCCGAAATCTCGAAATAGTCGATGTTCCGTTTCACCTGATTCCGGTACTTTCGGACCTGATCCTCCTCCATCCCTCCTTCCGTCTGTGCAGGCAAAGAGGGGGAGGGGATGGATAGAGGGAGAGAAGAAGTTGTTTGTTTTTTACTTTCTGAATTCGTCTTTGATCTCTTAGTATTTAATTGCGTTGGATTTTCCAACGTAGGGTTTTCCAATGTTGGATTCTCCAACGTTGGATTTTCCCACATAGGTGTTTTCCCGCTGTTGTCGGACGTTTCGCAAGAGCCGGGAGCTACCCCGGAAGTGTTGGAATTCAACGGTTTTTCAGCTGCTGAATGTCCTTTGGCTTCATCAGCCACAACGGATTTTTCCTGTGTGGTAAAATCCAACATAGGTGCATTTGCTTTCTGCTGCGGATGCTCATAAATCACATACTCCGTGCCGGAAAGCTGTCCTTTTTCGTTGCGCCCGCGGGAGCGGACGATGTAGCCCGCGTCCTCCAGCTCCCGAATCGCCTCCCGGATGGCGTCCACCCCTTCCTTGCTGATGGCCGCCAGACCGCGAAGGGTATAGTCCCATTCATCCGGCAGCGACAGCATGACGGACAGAAGTCCCTTTGCCTTCAGCGACAGCAACCGATTTTTCAGATGATGGTTGGACATGACCGTGTAATCGCGGGTGCGCTCTACCCGGAAAACTGCCATCCCTTCCCCCTCCCTTCTTCTGTGTTTTATTTATCGTTCCGCTTCCTGCTGACGCTTTCGCTGCCACTGTTCCAGCAGTCGGAGAATGGTGTTTTCCATCTGCTGGGGCGTATAGGACTTGGGAAAATACTGCCGGAGCCGGGCACTGGTAAAGATTACCTTATCCATTTCTGGCTTCTTTTCCTCGGACATAATGGCGCGCATTACATCCACCGAAAGTTTCCCTTCCTGACTGAATTTTTTGAGCCGCTGAGCCTGAGACAGAGAGGGTGTGGTCTGTTCGCTTTCCATAGCGTCCAGCAGAAGAACCTGCTCTTCAGTTTTCAAGTAGGACAGCTCCACGGCAGGATTGAACGCCACTTTCTTTTCATCCACAAGGTTCAGCAGATCGGGAATCAGGGCTGTTAGGCGGATGAAACGCTGAATTTGGTTGCGGCTATCCGGAGCATTTTCAGCAAGAAGATCAACACTTCTTTTTCCAAAGAAATTGTGACCAACTTGGTCACGATTTTCCTTGGACGGTCTGCCCGCCTGCCGTTTTATGGCTTCCAGTTTCATCTTATAGGCAAACGCTCTCTCGCTGGGCAGCAGCGTTTCCCGCTGCAAATTGCTGTCCACCATGATAATCGTGGCGGCGTCATCGTCCAGATCGCGGACAATGACTGGCATTTCCGTCAGACCCGCCAGTTCGCTGGCATGGCGGCGGCGGTGGCCGGACACCAGCTCATACCCACCGCTTTCCAGAGGCCGGGCAATGGCTGGAACCAATACGCCATATTGTCTGACGCTGTCTATGGTGTTTGCCATGGCCTCGTCATCCTTGACTTTGAAGGGGTGATTCCGAAAGGGATGCAGCTCTGCAAGGGGGAGCATCTGCACTTTTTCCCGTTTGGCCTCCGCTTGAATCTCCTGCCGGTTTTCCTCCGTGGTGAAAAGATCATCTACCGAGGCCAGCTTCACGTTGCGTGCGCTGCTTTTCAAGGCCAAGCACCTCCTTTGTCAGACTGTGGTAGGCTTCCGCCACCTTTCCGTTGGGATCATGTGAGTAGATGCTTTTTCCTTCGGCGCTGATCTCCGCCGCCCGAATGGAATGTGGAATTTCCGCGTCAAAAATGCGGAGCTTCCCGCCGTAAGTCTTTTTGAGCAGTGCCGCCATATCCCGGACGTAATTGGTGCGGTTGTTCACCATCTCCAAAAGAATGCCGTCAATTTGCAGAGCGGGGTTGATCTGCCGACGCACCTTACCGATGGTCTGCAGCAGCTGCTCCATGCCCTTGGCCGGAAGATACTGCGCCTGTACGGGAATGAGAACGCTGTCCGCAGCTGCCAGGGCATTGATGGTCAGCATTCCCAGAGAAGGCATACAGTCGATGAGGATGTAATCATAGCTTTTTCGGACAGGTTCCAGATACTGCTTCAGGATAGTTTCCCGGCTCATGGCGTTTACCAGCGATACCTCCATACCGGAAAGGGCGATGTTGGCAGGCAGCAGGTCAACGCCCTCCGCATGAGGAAGGATTCCATCCTTTGGCTGAAACGGCTCGTCCAGCAGTACCTTTTTGAGCAGGTCCGTCAGCGTGATTTCCAGCTCGTCCGGCTGGGAATAGCCCAGACTGACGGTCAGGGAAGCCTGAGGATCACAGTCCACCAGCAGCACCTTTTTCCCGCTGTTCGCCAGCCCGATGCCCAGGTTCGCGGTCGTGGTGGTCTTGCCCACTCCGCCTTTCTGGTTTACGATGGCAAGGGTCTTATGAGGCATAGTTCGACCTCCAAATGATTCATTTTTTGTAATTTTGAGTGATAGAAAGAAGGTAAATACTGCTTGTGACCATCCGCAAACCGTTGTAAAATAATGACTTTTGGATAACTCCTATAAGAACATTCGCACCATGAAAACCGACATTAGTTGGTGCAAACAAGCCTATCCGAAAGGATAGGCTTGTTTGTTTTCATGCAAAAATGCGTCCTCCATACCTCTTTTGCCCTTTCGATTTGCAGGAATACACGAGCAGGCTCACAAATAGATCTTTCCTTCGCGCACACGATAAATGTCCTATTATGAAAACGGCCGGTTTCGGTTTTGTGCGCCGAATTTTTGTGGAATGGTGCAACCATCTATCATAGAATAAATAAACTCGGCATGATAGCCAGGCCTAAAAGCAACGATTGCATCCGCTTCTTCCTCATTCGTTTTGCTGCGTCCTTTTCGTACGCCATTTATGCGAAAAGGCACAACTGCCGTTTTGAATGGAGAACTTCCCGCTTCACGTAAAGGCTTGATTTTTCCTCTGTAGGAGAGCATATTGCTGTAGCCTATGATGTCCGGCACACAGCGAAAGTGTTCCCGAAGCATCAGCGGTTGATAGACCTGTGCCGCTATATCATACAGCGAAGTCTTTGCATCCCACAAATGTGCGTTCGGTATCTTATCTTTGATGAGCATATTCATCAAATTCTGCATTTTTGCTTCATCAAGCCCAACGGACAGAGGACTGACTTGTTCATCATCGCCGACAACAATGATCTTTTTTCCCATATACCTTTATACGGGCCGTACGGTTAAATGGGTGATGACGGAGGCGCACGTCGAAGCGGCCCGGCAATCAATCTGCCCATCGCGGAGGTGGCAGCTCAATGCGGCTACAATAACGCCCATTATTTTTCCAAGTTGTTCCGGCAGGAAACAGGCGCAACGCCCAATGAATACCGGGAGCATAGAAGGAAGAACCGCTCATGAGCCTGTCCGTCCGCTGCCGTAACGCTTCCATCCGCACCAAATATCTGCTGGCGGTCAGTACACTGCTGCTGTGCCTGTTTCTTTGTGGACTATACGTATTTATGGAACTTGTACCACGCATCTTATTCCAGCGCCATCGGCAGGAACGGGGATTCCTTTGAGGAAAGCTGTGGGGAGCTGACCCGTTTCGAGGATCGGCTCAATCATCTGGCGACGCTTCTGCAGTGCGACTCTGACGCGATCCGAAGGCTTTCCGGCACGCGGAGCTTTTCGACGATGGAATATCTGCGGGCAAAGGAGGATTTTCTGCCTAAGCTGTATTCCATGCAGGATGGCTCCGGCGAATATTTCAGTTCTTTATATGTGGATTCGTCGCTGGGGACCTTCTGAACCGCAGTAGCCGCATCGCCTGCTGAACGATGTGACAGGGGGCGTTGGGCGCGGACCGCCCGGCGCTGATCGCGCCTCTAAGGAAAAAATCAGTAACGTTACCAATGTGAACACAACTGCTCTTTTCATGATCGTTTATCCTCCTGCATGATCGGTCGCCGGGGTCCAGTAACGCAAAACATTGTTTTGGTGTGCAATGTTTTTTGGAGAGCGCCTACATAGAATTACCATGGTCATTATATAGATATTTTCCCGTGTTTCCGTCTGCAGCTTCTATTCTAAAAACCAAAAAAGCCGACGCCCTTCTGCGAACCATTCGTCACAGAAGCCATCAGCTTTGAAAAAGCGGTTCAGGTTGCCCTCGGGAGAACTTCATTCCCGTACGCTGATGATAGCGCCGTTCCCCCTTGTTTGTAAAGCCTGGAAGGCGGTTTTCCGGCGTAGCTGAGGTTCCTCATTTCTCCGTATCAAAAGCATGGACTTCCCCCGTTGTCTGAGCTTCAGACCGATTTTCCGATCTGGCTTCGCCCAGTAGCGTTTCCCGGAAAGAATTGGGCGACATTCCGGTTTTCCGGCGGACAAATCTATTGAAATAGGAGCGGGAGGTAAAGCCCACCTCCCACGCGGCCCGTTCGATGGTCATATCCGGGTTTTGCAGAAGACTCCGCAGCCTTTCCAGCTTGCAGGCCGCGATATAGCGTCCGATGGGTTCGCCCGTTTCCCGGCGGAACATACGGTTGAGGTAGTCGCCGTTGTAGCCGGTGATATTGCCCAGCTGGGTCAGACTCAGATCGTCCTTCAAATGGCTGCGGATATAGGTTTGCAGCTGCCTGCAAGGGTTGATGTCCTGTTCCACGGGCTGGCTCAGAGTATAGACAAAGGGTTCTTCCGAGCCGTCCGCCTTGAGGGTGGCGCAGGCTTCTTCCATCCGGCGCAGGGCTTCCGGCAGTGTCCGTGCGTCGTCCGGCAGCGGGCTCAAAAGAATGGACAGCTTCAGACCGCAGCTTTCGGCCAACGCCCCCTGCAGGCGTTCCAGTACGCTGCTGTACCAGGAAAGAGGACGAACCCGTTTCCAGACGAGCCGATGAAATAACGCTCCGCTTTCCGAACGCAACAATGCCCAGCCTTCCAGTTCCTCCTGAAAATACCGGGGGATCAGGTTCAGCAGGCCTGGCGGCATTTCCCGGCCGTCAGCCAGATAGAGCAGCGTGCCGCACTGTTCCTCCTGAGGTTCCGGCAGGGAAACGGCCCTCTGGACGGAGATCACGCTCTTGGGTTCCTGCTTTTCCTCTGTCAGCACAGTATGGAGCAGACGGCGCGTCTGCTCTTCCTTGCGGATTTCTGAAAGCACCTTGTCGATCTGCTCCAGCAGCGTTTCGTCGCTCTCGTTTTTCAGCACGTAGCCCGCCGCGCCCTGCCGCATGGCCTCGTACACATAGTTAAAATCCGCATACCCCGTCAGCAGGATCTCCTTGCAGTCCGGCTGCTCTTTCTGTACCCGGCTCAGCAGCTCCAGTCCTGTCATACCGGGCATACGGATATCGGACACCATCAGGTCGATGCGGGTTTTGCGCAGCACGTTCAACGTTTCCGCAGCACTGTTGGCTATATAAACATCCAGATCCTCCCGGGCTTCCAGCTGCAGCGACAACGCGCCCGTCACGTGTGGTTCGTCATCCACCAGCAGCAAACGGAAAATTCGATCCATGGCCTACGCTCCTTCTCTTTGTTTCACGGTCAGGCATACCCGCAGCCCGCCCAGCGGCGAGCGGCTGAAAGAAAGCCCGCAGACCGGGTCGCCATAATGGATCGCCAGCCGGCGGTGGATATTGCTCAGGGCATGACCCGCCGGAGTCTCCTCCGATTCGCACTGGGCGTTGAGCCGGCTGATGGTCTGATCGGCCAAAGCGCTGCCGCTGTCCTCCACCCAGATGCGGAGATAGGATCCCTCCCAGTGGAAGCTGAGCTTCACCCGCACCTGATCGTCGGCCTCGATGCCGTGTTCCAGCACATTTTCGAAAAGGGGCTGCAGGATCAGCCGGGGTACGGCCAGCGAAGCAAAGGCTTTGGGTACCGGCTCGATTTCGGCGCAGACCCGGTGACCGAAGCGCATCAATTGAATGCTCAAATAGATCACGGCGTGGTCGTACTCTTCCTGAAGAGGCAGTACGTTCCGGCTCTGATCGGTAATATAGCGGAAATAATCCCCCAGATAGCGGCTGAGCTTCTCCGCCGCTTCCTGATCCTCCATTTTCACCAGATGGCTAAGCAGGTAGAAGCTGTTGTAAAGAAAATGCGGGTTGATTTGGGCCTGCAGGTGCTTCATCTTCGCGTCCTGCAAAAGGATGGTCTGCTTATAGTCCTTTTCGATCAGCCCGGCCAGTTGGGCGGTCATTCGGTTGAAATGACGGGACAGCCGATCGAACTCATCGGTATAGGAGGGCTCCAGCCGGGTCTGCAGCCGTCCCTCGCTGATACGGTCGAAAGCCCATAGAAGATCGTTGATCGGCCGCGCCACCGTGCGCCGGACGCTGAGCATATAAAATGCCAGCGCCACAAAGCCGCACGCCGTGAATAGCACCATCAGATTCTAAAGCCGGTTTGGAAAAGCGTACAGTTTCTGTGCATCGATCAGCTGCACCAGCAGGCAGTCCGGGTTTTCATCCAGCAGTTTTCCAACTGCCACGTATTTTCGGCCGTCCACTTTCGTGGCAAGGAAGCCAACTTCCCCGGTAAAGGCCATGCTCATCAGCGCCGCCGCGTGATCCGGTGCGGCGGGAGTGGCGTAAACCACCTTTTCCGGCAGATAAATCAGATAGGCCATGGCGGCGTTCCCATCCGTGGCGAGGGACTGGAGACTTTCCAGAACCCGTGTCCGGCGAAAGGAAACGCGAAGATAGAACGTGGGCTCCCGGTCGGTCACATAGCTGGAAATGGGCACCATATAGTTGACCGTCAGTTCGCCCTCCAGCGAGGACAGAAGCCGGAAGCCGCCCTCTCTGACTTCCGCCAGCAGAGAGCGCATTTCGTCCCTGCTCAGATAGGTTACGGCAGGCGCTTTGCCAACGCCCAGCCGAAAATCATGCTGGTAGCTGTACAGCTCCAGCCGGTCGATGTTGCGGTTGTAGGTGCTCAGGTTTTCCAGATAGGTCAGCGCGTCATTCAGCTCGGTGTAGCGTTCCGACGGCTTCATCGTCTGGTAGTAAGCAAACAGGTGCGTGATAAACCGGCTTTGGGTGGCGCACTGCATTTCATACTGCAGGTTGGCAATATCATCGTCGAACTGCTGGCTCAGATAGCGCAGACTGTTGGCCGTGGACTGGTTCAGCTCATGCTGAACGCTGCTGCGGCTCCACGCGATCAGCGCAAACAAAGCGCCCTCCAGCACCAGAAGGCAGACCAGAAAAATAACAAAAAGCCGGGTAAACGCCGTCCGTCTGAACAAAACCCGCCGCCCCCTGATGCTGCCGCACGGCCTGCCTGTTCCGGCGGGCCGTGCAGTCTCATTTGGATGGTTCTATCTTACTCCTTCACGCTGCCGCGGACAAGGCCCTTGGCGAAATACTTTTGCAGGAAGGGGTACACGCACATGATGGGGAAAATGGCCAGAAAGATCTTCGCGCCGTTAGCGCCGTCCGCCGTGGCGTTGGCTACCGCGTCCTCCAGCGTCATGCCGGTCTCGCCCACCGCGCTGTCCACGATGACGATGGAGCGCAGGTAGGTCTGCAGGGGTTTCAGGCTCATGTCCTTGATGTAGAGCATGCCGTCGAACCAGGAGTTCCAGTGCTGCAGGATGATGAACAGCGACACCGTGGCGATGGAGGGTTTGCACAGGGGCAGGATGATCCGGGTCAGTGTGGTCCAGTGGCCCGCGCCGTCGATAAAGGCGGATTCGGAAATGGCCTCCGGCAGTCCCTTCATGAAGTTCATCATCAGGATGATGTAGTAGGTGCCCACGGCGCAGGGAAGGATCATGGCCCAGAAGGTATTCAGAAGGCCCGTGTATCGGACCACCAGATAGGTGGGGATCATGCCGCCGTTGAAAAGCATAGTGCCCATGAAGTACCACACGAAATATTTGCGCTTGGGAAACGCACTCTGCCGCAGGGACATGGGATAAGAGGCCAGCACCGTCATCAGCATGGAAACGGCCCAGCCCACGATGGCGCGGAGGAACGTGACCAGATAGGAGCGGAAAAACTGCGCGTCGCCCACTACGATCTCATAGTTTTCCAGATTGAAATCAATGGGCCAGAGCGTGACCTTGTTGGAGACCACCGCGTCGATGCCGCTGAAGGACACCGCCAGAATGTGTAGCACCGGCACCAGACAGATCATGCCCACCAGAAAGCAGAAAATATAGTTGAAGATAACGAATACGCGCCGTCCTGCGGAAACCTTGATCTTCTTTTTCGGGGCGCTGAAAGTTGCAGCGGCTTGAGCCATGACGAACGACCTCCTTTAGAAAACGCGGTATCCGCTGGTCTTGTAAGCCACCCGGTAGGACACGATGACCAGCGTGCAGGAAATGACGGACTTGAACAGACCGGCGGCGGTGGAAAGGCCGAACTGGCCGCCCGCGCCGAAGCCCATGCGGTACACCAGCGTATCCAGAATATCGCCGGACTCGTAAACCACTTCGTTATACATATTGAAGACCTGATCAAAGCCCGCGCTCATGATATTGCCGATAGCCAGCGCGGTCATCAGGATAATGGTCGGTACAATCGCGGGAAGGGTAACGTGGAGCATCTGCTTCCAGTGACCTGCGCCGTCGATGGACGCGGCCTCGTACAGATCCACGTTGACGCCGGTGACCGCCGCCAGATAGACGATGGTGCCATAGCCGAATTCCTTCCAGATGTGGGTAAAGATCAGCGTGAAGGGGAACCATTTGTTGTCGCCCAAAAAGATAATGCTTTTGCCGCCCAGCGCCACGATCAGCTTATTGACCAGACCGCTGCCGCCCAGCAGCTTCACAAAAATGCCCGCCAGCAGCACCCAGGAAATGAAGTGGGGCAGGTAGATCATGGTCTGCACCGTGCGTTTGAAACCGCTGGAACCCAACTCGTTCAGCAGCAGCGTAAAGGCCACGGGCACCACCACGCCCAGCACGATCTTCCACACGGACAGGGTCAGGGTGTTGCACAGGGCGCGGCCGAAGCCGGGCATGCCGAACAGGGTCTTGAAGTTCTGCAGTCCCACCCACTTGGAGCCAAGCACGCCCTTTGCAGGCAGGAACTTCTGGAAGGCGATCACGATGCCAGCCATCGGAATGTAGTTATAGATAAACAGAAGCAGGACGGGCAGAAGCAGCATCAAATACAGGGGCAGATTCCGCCGGAATTGATTCCTGCGCTTGAGGCTGCGCTGCGCGGCAATTTGCTGTTGGCTCATGAAAATTCCTCCCAAAGTGAAAATATGCGATAAGAGCAGGCGGGTTTTCAGGATAAATCGTTTCAAAAATCCCCCGTCCCGGAGCCGGAGCCCTGAGACGGGGGATCGTCGATCCGCCGGTTACTTCTGGCTGGCGTAGTACTCGTTCACTTCGTCGGTGATGGTCTGGCCGCCGTTGGCGTACCAATCCTGCACGGCCTTTTCCCACACGGAGATGTCCTCGCCGGTGATGACCTTGGCGATGGCGCTGCGCAGGTCGTCCAGCAGCGTACTTTCATACACGCTCATGGTCTCGGTCAGCGGGCCGTTATAGGCGGGCACCAGCCAGCCGCCTTCCAGCAAGCTATTCTGCAGCGGGTAAGCCTCGGTCTGGCAGATCAGGCGGCCCAGCATGGAGCGGTCGCCCTCCTTGGCCTTGAGGCACTGAGCATAGAAGTCCTTGATAACAGGGGCTACTTC
>OLOW01000968.1_pt1 | contig 19885 bp, 18 predicted proteins | sample 1672801 | NCBI WGS metagenome assembly OLOW01 (sample SAMEA3136725, study PRJEB25190) | human gut metagenome | biome: human gut; feature: human-associated habitat; material: faeces | place: Austria | collected 2013 | reverse complement strand
ATTCTATTAAGAAAATTTCATCAGCATTGCAGACAAGAACGAAAAATGGAAAAGAATTGTTCATAAAAACTTCATAAAATTTTGCTAAAATATAACCCGAATTATCAGGTTGGAATTTATAGGAGAATTCTTATGGTAAAACGAAATGACAAAGAGCCATCTTCGGAGAATTACCCTTTCATAAAGGAAACAATAAAAGAGCGTCCAGCGGACAGGAAAATGTTGCTGCATAAGTTCCTGACAGCAGCAGTATGTGGAGTGATTTTTGGTGGCTGTGCGGCAGGTACTGCAGCACTGATTTTGCCAGAAGTAGCACAGTCTTTGAGAAAACATTCGGAACAGTATACCGATGTTACATTGGTGCCATCTGTTACAGCTGCTTCATGTGTGGATGAAGCAGAGGATGAAAACACTTCAACAGCACTGGCAAATACTAAACCTTCAACAGAGATAGATGCAGAGGATGAAAAGTCGGGTACATGGGCCGAACAGGTGAGAAAAGTATCTGAGACACCGCGCAGAGCACTTGTGCGAATAGCAGCACTCGGTACAGATTCAGATCTACTGGATGATTCGTTCTTGAAATACGGAGAAGAAGAAGGTTTTGTTTTCCTAAAAAATACGGAAGCTTTTTACATCATGACATATTCCGACAGAATGAATGATGCAGGAAATTTTCAGGTGACATTTTCAAATGGAGATATGGCAGATGCACAGCTGTGTAAGAAAGATGTCCGGACAGGCTTTTATGTGTTCCGCGTTCCATTCACAGAGTTAAACGATTCTACAAAAGATGAGATTTCTGAGGCTGTACTTGCCACGGAAGATAACATGGAGCAAATGGATGATGTTATTGCAATCGGTAGTCCAACTGGGGATTATGACTCACTGGTCAGTGGTATGGTTACTTCTGTAACGGGCAGCATGAAAATTGCGGATGAAGAATATGGAATGCTTACAACAAATATGGTAGGAAGTGAGGACGGAGGAGGAATTCTTCTGAATATGTCCGGTGAAGTTGTAGGAATCATCTGCAGTCAGGAAAATGAAAACAGCAGCGTGATTCGAGCTGTTGAAGCAGCACAGCTGCGTCCACTTCTGGAAGGTATGGCAAATGGTGAGGATATCTGCTATATTGGAATTCAGGGTACAACGATTTCAAAATATCAGTCTGAAAATCTGGACATTCCACGAGGCGTATATGTAGATGCGGTGGAAGAAGATTCACCGGCTATGACGGCAGGAGTACAGAATGCAGATATTGTTCATGCATTGAACGGAAAAGAAATCAGTTCCATGAATAGGTATTCGGCGATTCTTCAGAGTCTGGTCAAAGGCTCAAGAGTCAAGCTTGAAGTATATCGTAAGAATCCCTATGGTACATATGTAAATGTAGAATTAAATGTATTGATCAAAGAAAAATAGAAAGAAAAGAGAAACAGTATATGCGTTTTATTAACGAATTACATGAGGGAGACCGTCTTAACGGAATCTACCTTTGCAAACAGAAACAGTCGGCAATGACAAAGAACGGAAAGCCATATGAGAATCTGATTTTACAGGACAAAACAGGGGTATTGGATGGCAAAATCTGGGATCCGAATTCATTGGGAATCGATGATTTTGATGCATTGGATTATATTGATGTAGTCGGAGATGTGACAACTTTTGCAGGAGCTATGCAGTTGAACATTAAGAGAGTTCGAAAAGCACAGGAAGGTGAGTACGATCCGGCAGACTATCTTCCGGTCAGTGAAAACAGTACAGATGATATGTACGGACAGCTGTTGGCTATGATAAAAACAGTGAAGAACAGATACCTGTCAGCACTACTGAATAAACTTTTTGTAGAAGATAAAGAGTTTTTGAAATCTTTCCAAGAACATTCTGCGGCAAAAACTGTCCATCATGGATTTATCGGTGGACTGATGGAGCATACTTTAAGCGTAACAAAACTCTGTGACTATATGGCAAGTGCTTATCCGCTTCTTAAAAGAGATCTGCTGATCACAGCAGCACTTCTTCATGATGTTGGTAAGACGAAGGAGCTTTCCTCTTTTCCGCTGAATGATTATACTGATGAAGGACAGCTTCTTGGTCATATTATTATTGGCGCACAGATGATACATGACCTGGCAAAAGAAATTCCGGATTTTCCGGAAATGCTGGAAAACCAACTGGTGCACTGTATTCTGGCGCATCATGGTGAACTGGAATATGGTTCTCCGAAGAAACCGGCACTGGCAGAAGCGGTGGCATTGAATCTTGCTGACAATACAGATGCCCGTATGGAGACACTGACAGAAATCTTTGCAGCAGATAAAGGTAAGAAAGAGTGGCTTGGATATAACAGACTTTTTGAATCAAATCTGAGAAGGACAGGAGACGTTTGATCCTCATGGAATATCGTAAAAATGACATTGTTACGTTAGAGATTGTGGATTGCGGAGCAGATGGTGAAGGCATTGGCAAAGCTGATGGCTTCACTGTTTTTGTAAAAGACGCAGTCATTGGAGATACTATTATGGCTAAGATCATGAAAGCCAAAAAGAATTACGGTTATGGACGATTGATGGAGATTCTGAAACCATCGCCATACCGCGTAGAACCGGTGTGTCTGTCTGCCCGCCAGTGTGGTGGCTGCCAGCTCCAGGCTGTTTCTTATGAGGAACAGAAAGTGTTCAAAGAAAAGAAACTTCGTGGTCATCTGGAACGGATAGGTGGATTTACAGAGTTTCCAATGGAACCACTGATCGGGATGGACGATCCTTATCATTATCGTAATAAGGCACAATTTCCAGTTGGTAGAAATAAAGAAGGAAGAATCGTTACAGGTTTTTATGCCGGACGTACGCATGCAATTATTGAGAACCGTGATTGTGCACTTGGAATTCCACAGAATAAAGATGTTCTTGACCGTGTGATTGCACATATGGAAAAGTACAACATCGCACCGTATGATGAAGCAACAGGCAAGGGTCTGGTACGCCATATTTTTGTCCGTTATGGATTTTTTACCGGCGAACTGATGGTTTGTCTGATTATCAATGGACAGAATCTTCCACATCAGAGGGAACTGGTTGAGAAACTTTGTGAGATTCCAGGAATGACCAGTATTTCTCTGAATATGAATAAAAAGCGAAGTAATGTGATCCTTGGTGACAAGGTCAAAACTATTTGGGGAGAAGATTATATCACAGATAAGATTGGCGATATCTCATATGAAATATCACCACTTTCTTTCTTCCAGGTAAATCCGAAACAGACATGGAAATTGTATTCCAAAGCATTGGAATATGCAGATCTTCACGGAGAAGAGACAGTCTGGGATCTGTATTGTGGAATTGGGACGATTTCTCTGTTCCTTGCGCAGAAGGCAAAGTTTGTCCGTGGTGTGGAGATTGTTCCGGCAGCAATTGAAGACGCAAAGAGAAACGCACAGATCAATCATATCGAGAATGTGGAATTTTTTGTTGGAAAAGCAGAGGAAGTTCTGCCGAGAGAATATGAGAAAAATGGTGTTTATGCGGATGTGATCGTTGTTGATCCACCACGTAAAGGCTGTGATGAGATGTTGCTTAAAACAATTCTTAAGATGCAGCCAAAACGAGTGGTTTATGTAAGTTGCGACAGTGCGACACTTGCAAGGGATTTGAGATTCTTGTGTGATAATGGATATGAGTTAAAGAAAGTGTGTGGAGTTGACCAATTCCCTCAGACTGTGCATGTAGAGACTGTGTGCCTGCTGTCAAGGAAAGATAAATAAGTGCCAGAAAGCGGCGTATTTCCGGGCTTTTTCGGAAGTTAGGAATAGAAGCCTAACTCTTGAAAAAGCTCGGTTGTTTTATATGGAAACATATCTACTGCAAAATGTGTGTCAGGTTGTAACCTCGGATTAGATGTCGCAATTTGAGACAGTGGATTAGATGTCAGGCATTTTGGGATGATTTTTGGAAAATGAAAAAGGGTGACAACCAATCCGGCAGGACTGACTCCTATTGAAATCGGTCAGGGAGTAACCTATAAAGAGGCAAAATTAACATTTCTTTGCAAGAAGTTGTATCAGCTCAATTTTCCAAAAAGGATATTACAACTGAAGTTCAGGAGTATTATGCTTCCATGCCAAAAGTATATCCCGATTTCAATGGAGGCTGGCAACCACATATTGTTTTTGTAGGTGAAATTATAGAGGTTAGGGATGAGCGATAAATTGGAATTTAGAGGATGTGAATGAGCAGCATGAAGAAAACAAAAGAAGGAATTAATTTGAAAAAACTCATTAGGCTGAAGAATACAGGCAGTATCTTTGTGATTGCGGGACTTCTGACAATTTTTGTAATAGCGTTGTACACATTTATTCTGCAAAGTTCTTACACTAAGACCGCCCTTGAAACAGAAATCATACGTGACACAGCGAGTGCAGATGCAGTACACAAACTCGTGGATGGAAGAATCGGCAAAGAAGATTTTGATCAAATCAAAGATCAATCTGATGAAAAGAAGCAATTATATAAGGATATTTCTTCATATTTCAATGAAATTAGAACACTGAATTCTACTCGATATATTTACACCGCTACAAAAAATGAAGAAGGAAAACTCGTTTATGTGGTAGACGGTTTGGATCCGGATGCGGATGATGTAAGACACCCTGGAGATTATATTGAGGAAGAAATGGTTCCGTATATTGATAGGGCTATTTCTGGGGAGAATGTGTACTCTCAGGATATCATTGATACAACATGGGGTCCGATTTTTACGGCTTGCTATCCTATAAGCGCAAATCATGATGGGACAGGAGAAATCATTGGCGCATTTTGCATTGAAATGGATATGCAATCAGCTTATGGAATGGTTGAAAAGACGAATCATATTTCCATCATCTGCGGTTTAGTCGCAGGAGCTGTATTGCTTTTAATTTGTCTATATACCTATTATTTTTACCAGAAAAGCAAGGCAGAAGAGCAAAAACAAAAACAATTATTAATGACCGCCGCTGAGGAAGCAGATGCTGCCAACAAAGCAAAATCTGCGTTTTTGCTTAGTATTAGCCATGACATCAGAACGCCGATGAATGCCATTATTGGATTTACAAACATTGCGCTTCACCAGAACACGGTTTCAGATATTCATGATAGCTTGGAGAAAGTTCAAAAAAGTTCGAATCATCTTCTCTCTTTGTTGAATGACGTTCTGGATTTTACTCGCATTGAAAGCGGAAAAGTTACTATTTCGCCCGAGCCAGTGGACATTACTCAATTGACAGATAACGTCCAGGCGATTATGAATGGACTTCTTTATACTCGAGATCTTAAGTTTGAAGTACATCGAGAAATCCCAAAGAACCCATATGTCCTTGCGGATGTTGTGCGTATCCGGGAAGTTTTGGTGAATCTTCTTGGCAATGCTGTGAAATTCACAAAGGACGGCGGAAAGATTACTTTGGATATCAGCAGTTACCCAGGAGCGGATGAGAAACATATCATAACTCGTTATGTTGTTCGAGATAACGGTATTGGCATGAGCGAAGAGTTCCAGAAAAAATTATTCAATCCGTTTTCACAAGAAGATGATGCTAATGCCAGAACTCAATATAAGGGAACCGGTCTTGGTATGGCCATCACAAAAAAATATGTGGATATGATGGGCGGTTCGATTGCTGTTGAGAGCAAAAAAGGTGTAGGTTCTACATTCACAGTGGAGATCCCACTGGAGTTGCCAGAACAGGTTATTCAATCAGAACAAAAACAACATCTGCATAGAGATTTGACGGGTATTCATGTTCTTATGGCTGAGGATAATGATCTAAATGCTGAACTTGCTACGATAATGCTGGAAGATACTGGTATGACCGTAACACGCGCATCAGACGGAAAAGAAGTTGTGAATTTGTTTAAAAATCATCCACGAGGCACATACGATCTTATTTTGATGGATATTATGATGCCAAACATGGATGGACACCAAGCAGCAAAAGCCATTCGAGCCTTGGGTATAGAGCGGTCCGATGCAGTTACGATTCCAATTATAGCTTTGTCTGCAAATGCTTTTATAGATGATATTCAGGAATCCCTGGATTCAGGCATGAATGACCATATTTCCAAGCCGATTAACATGGAGGAATTAACTGATACAATCGCTAAATACATTAAACGTGACACATGCTTGGCAAAGGAACTGAAGCAGAAACAAAATGACGGATAAATGCCTGAGCACCAGGAAAATCGCATCATTAGTGAGAAAAAAATGACGGTATCTGAATCCCTTATAACAAAGTATTTAAGCATTGTCTAAAAGATCAGATGTTAATAAAAGAATACATTAAATAACAAAAAAGGAATGCAAAGAGGTGGAACTGTATCTGGCCAGGAAAGGCAGTGCAGTTTCTCCTTTTTTGTGCTGTCCTTTTCCTTTCATTCCATGTAAAAGTTGGAACTACGGCGGAGCCACTATAACAGGTGCATTTGTTTCTTTACCCTGAGACAAATTATAGTGATATTGTACAAAAATAAAATAATTTGAAATTTGCTGTGATTTTTTTCATTTTGATACGTTTATTATAAAGAGTAAATTCAGCAGAAAATGATCATTGGAATGTTCATTATACACTTCCGGGAGATACATCAAATTTAGACAAAAGGATCATGTTTTTGAAAAGGCAGATAGATTCACAGAACGTCAGAAAGAAAAAGAAGCACAGGCTGCAAAAACAGAGAAAGCAGGAAAAGAACAGCCGGATCAGAAACCGAAAGCAAAGAAACATGATATGGAACTTTAATACCAAGCATGAAAACCGTTAAATGAGCAAACGCCCTGCGGCATAAAGAAATGTCGTGGGGCATTTTTGAAAAGGAGAAGATTATGACGAAAGAAAACATTAAAACAAATACAAGCTTAAGATACAGCCAGTATCAAAAAAGATTATTACACACATTTTCGTTTGAAAAATTGAAGAAGCAAATTGAGATGTTACATGATCAGGAATTTATTATAAATGTGCCGATTGGAGGTGTTGTTGATGGCAGATAAATTAGAGCAGGTAGCAATTCGTATGGTGGAGCAGCCGCCACTTTATAGTAAAGAACCAATGAACAATCCGGATGCCGCCATTCGTGTTATGAATGGATTTCTTTCTCAGATGGATCGCGAACTCTTTTGTATTGTTAATCTACAGGCAGATTTAACACCAATCAATATGAATATCGTATCTGTAGGTTCATTGAATGAAGCATTGATTAATCCAAGAGAAATATTTAAGAGTGCAATTCTTTCGAATGCTCATTCAATGATGCTCATTCATAATCATCCGTCCGGAAATCTGACCCCATCTACATCGGATATCCAGACTACAGCAAGAATGCAGGAATTAGGTGAATTGATGGGGATTTCCTTGGTTGATCACATCATTACAGGACGGGATGGAAATTACTATTCCTTTCGAGATAAAGGAGAATTTCCAGATAGCAGGATCCGTTTTTCAACTCGTGTTGAAGACATTGATTTAACTAAAGGAATGGTGACAGAAGCCATCGCACCCTATGAAGAAGTAACAGATACAAAAGAAAAAGATAACGTAAGAGATATTCCAACGGTGCAGACAGCAACAATTCCATTACCGATTCAGGGAAAAGATATGGACAGCATTATGCAGTCACTGGAATCCGGTGTGGAAGAACTTTTTACAAGTAACCGCTATCAGGAATTTCTTAAAACCATGGCAAAGTTTCACAATTATTCCTTTAACAATACAATGCTGATTGCTATGCAGCGACCGGATGCCACACTTGTTACCAGCTACAAAAACTGGCAGTCCATGGGTAGACAGGTCATGAAAGGCGAAAAAGGAATTACGATCATCGCACCAGCACCATATAAGAAAATGAAGGAAAAAGAGGTCCTGGATGAAAATCAGCGACCAATCATGGGAACCGATGGAAAACCTAAGACTGAAAAAGTGGAAGTTACGGTTCCACATTTTAAAGCAGTTACCGTCTTTGATATTGCTCAGACATCCGGGGAACCAATCCAGACACTGGCACCGGAATTATTGACTGCAGCTGTGCAGGATTTTGATTCTTTCATGCAGGCTATTCAGAAAATATCCCCAGTGCCGATTCGATTCGATGAGATCGATGGCAATGCCAATGGATATTATCACAATGCAGACAAGGAAATCGTGATCAAAAAAGGGCTCAGTGAAAGTCAGACCTTAAAGACTGCTATTCATGAAACAGCCCATGCTAAACTGCATGACAAGGAAATCATGGAAAGCCTGGGTGTAGAAAAAGACCGTCTGACAAAAGAGGTTGAAGCAGAATCCGTTGCTTACTGTGTGTGTTCTTCCTTTGGTTTGGATACATCGGATTATAGTTTTCCTTACATTGCAGGTTGGAGTAGCAGCCGGGAAATGAAGGAAATGAAAGCATCTATGGATGTGATCCGCAAGACAGCCGGTGAAATGATCGATCAGCTTACAGAAGAGCTGGAAATCATTCTTGAAGAAAAACAGAAAACAGAATTACATGAAAAATACGGCATTCTGGTAGATGCACTGGAAGCAGCCGGATACCGCTATGATTATCGGGAAAGCGAACCGGGACATATTGTACTGGCACCGGATGGGACACATGAAATTGCTGGGTATTTGCAGTTTGAATCATGGGGAGATATCAAAGATTGGCTGGAAGATACGATTGCAGAAGGAACGGATATTTCGGAAAGAGTTGATCGGGCTTTGTATCCATTTAAGTTTGATTATACCCTAGAGGAAGAAATGTTCAGAGGTAATGGTGACCGCTATGCGATTTACCATGTGGATGAAGGCACACCGGGAAAACAACATTTATTTATGAATATGGCAATGGTCAAAGAAGATGGCATTACAATCGATGCAGCAAATTATAAATGTGTCTATTCTGGCAGATTACATGAAAATGAAAAGCTGGATGATTTGTATGCCGTATTCAACGATAATCCACCGGCAGATTATAAAGCACATTCTATGTCGGTCAGTGATGTTATCATTACAAACCGTGGTGGGGATATGCAGGCATATTACGTGGATCGATTTGGATTTGCAGAACTTCCAGACTTTGCAGCACAAAGAGAAAAAATACTCGATATTGTCCCGGAAATAGAAAATGTGGATTATGAAAATGATCTTACATGTATCAGCTTTTATGCGGCTGAATGTGCTGAATTTCCTGTAATGGGTGAAGTACATTATGACCTGACATTACCAGAAGCCTTGGAAGCTTATGAGAAAATCCCATCAGAACGTATGCATGGACTGAAATGTGTTGGCTTTGATCTGAAAGACGGAAGTGATTATGAAGGAATGCAGAGTCTGATGATCGAAGGAAAAATACAGAAAGAATTTTTGAATTCGATTCCTGGATTTAGAGAAAATTCTTATGTGCAAAATGCAATCAGTCGTGTGGAAAAGTACTTGGAAGAAAGACATCCAAATGTGGAAAATCCTCTGAAATCCAATAAGAAAGTGGATAACGAAAAAAATATAAGCGAAGAAAAAAACGAGAAGGAGCTGAATATACAGATGAAACCAATACCGAAAAAGAAAAGGGGGGAAATGAGCCTATGAGAAATGTAAACCTGGAAGAAAACGAACTGACTATTACTGCTATCTTCCAGCAGCACACAAAGGAAGAAACAATCCAAACACTGAAAGAAGCTTTGGAAGTTTTGGAACAGGAAGAAAGTGATCCTGAGAATGATGAAATGATTGAGATCATCAATTCTACAGTTGGAAAATTACAGCAGATCGAAGACAAATACTACTATTCTCTGGATCTGAATTATTATCTGAATAACTTGGAGGATGATGCCTATGAAGCTTAATCAATTTGCAGTCTACCGAGTAGATCAGCAGACAGCAGGAAAAGCACTGTGGCATCTGCCATATCAAGAGGCAAGACAGCAGAATGTGTCGATTACTGTCGAAAATTACCGATTAATCTCGATTCATGAAATGCAGGAAAATGAAAAAGTCGCTGACATCTGGAAACGGACGAAAAATCAATGCGAAGTCAGTGACGTGCTCGTATTGAACAAGAATGGAGAAATCAGCTGCTACTATGTAGATGAGAACTATCCACAGTATCTGGCCGGATTTATTCGTATCAACACATCCGGTGCACTGATCACTATGGAAACTGAGAATTATCAGATTGATGGGAAAAAGGGGAACTGGATTGCAACAGACACCATCATTATTGATGGAAAACAGTTTTATTTGATGGAACATCAAGTATACCGAGATCAGGCCCAGGGTGTTATCCTGGATGCCTATGGAAAAATGGTTGTCGAAGAATGTAAGAAATTCGATGAAAAGACAAAACAAAAGATTCATGATTACATCCAACAGCAGGTAACGCTAAATCCGGTCGAACAGCTAAAACAAGATGGTAAAATCCGTCTGGAACATTACCAGAAATTCTACCAGAACGGCACTTATGAACGAAGCAGAGAATCTGGTACCGAAGCCAATTATGATATGGTGGACGGTCTGGTGAATAATCAGAAGAAGAACCTGGAAAAAATTTCTGATGCACGCAACAACAAACAGACGTCCCGAAATCAACAAAATAATAAACCTAAGAAACGAAGGTCCGTAATCAAACGACTGCATCAGAAACAGATTGCCATTGCTCGCCGGTCCGGAAAGCCGATACCAAAGTACCTGGATCAGGAAATGGAAAGAAAGCGGGGATAGAATATGCGAAGGTTAAAGTGTGAAAAAGAAACGATTATTCTGACTAATGAAGATGATGGATTCTATGATGTGTATACCTTCAATCAGAACTTGCAGAAACGGTTGAGGTCTTTTGCGGAGAAGTATCCGGATGATTGCTGGTTGAAAGGATCTTCGGAGGATGGTAGTGAAACGTATATGATTAAAAAAGCGCGGTTATCATTGAATTTAAGACCACCCTATTCCAAGGATAGAATATCTGAAAAATCCCCAGAACTGTCTTATTTATATAAAAGCAATGATACTCGAAAGAATATCGGCCGGTCTTTGTAGTAGCCTGATTTTAAGCGAAAAGCTGTACCCGCACCTGTTGGAGATTGACCGGGCGGAGCAGGAACGGATGGACGCCATGCTGCCCCGGATGATGGAGGCAGCGGGCGTCACCGAGGAACTGAAAGCCCATGACCCCATACGCTGGGTGGGGCTGATGAACACGCTGAAAGCACAGGTGGAGGAAGTGATTTGTCAAGAGTTTATTTATATTTAGAACTTTTTCTTTTTGTCAGAAAACCATTTGACACTGCCATTATTCGCGCCTATACTTAGAGTGATTAGTTGTAACGAACCGAAAGGAGGAATGGGTGGTGCTGACCTATGAAAAACAAGCACTCTCTGGTACGATTGAAGTATTATTGCGGTCTGAATTGCCAGACGAATTTGAAGGGACAAAGTTATACGGCTCTCTCGAAGAAGATAAACTACGGCAGGAATGTAAAATTTTTCGGCTGTCAAATGAAACAGGGCATGGACGCATTACAGTCTATCAGGTTTTTTCTGGTATTGAGCTTTACTATAACGATATGCACATGGGATATTGCAATCAAAATCAAGCCACAGCTAAAAACATGATAGAGATTAACCATTGTCTGATAGGACGTTTTGAGTGTAGCTTTGGTGAAAATAGTTGCTGCTATATGGCGGAAGGCGATTTGTCGATCAGCTCCATGATGAAGAAAAAGTCAAATTCGTGTTTTCCGCTGAACCACTATCACGGTATTTCTATCGTCATCAATCTGGATGAATTGCTGCCGGAAGTACGGCAAATCATGGAGCTATTGAATATTGATTTGCACTACATACAAAAATATATTTGCGAAGGAAACCGTTGCTGCATCATGCGGGCCAATCCGTCTATTGAACATATTTTTTCGGAACTCTATCATGTCCGGGAAAAAAGAAAACCAGGATACATGAAAGTCAAAATGCTGGAACTGCTTCTGTTCTTAAGTGATCTCAATACGGCAGAAGAAGTTTTACAGACGGATTATTTCAATCAAAATCAGGTCGCATTGATTAAAGCAGTAGCGTCCTATATTACGGAGGACTTGACAGCACATCATACGATTGAACAGCTTTCCCAGAAATTCGAGATTTCTACAACAGCATTGAAAAAGTGCTTTCGAGGCGTCTATGGAACCTCTGTCTATTCTTATCTTCGTACCTATCGGCTTCAAGTCGCCAAAAAATTGTTGCTGGAAACCGAGTCGTCAGTAACGGAGATTGCAAGTAAAATCGGATATGAAAATCCGAATAAATTCACTTCTGCCTTCAAAGAAACGTATGGCAGCTCTCCAACGGAATTCAGAAAGAGTGTCCGTTTGGATAGAAGCGGGTCCGTATGGAGTGGCGAAGAAATCTGAGCTGTATTAGAATATCCTTTGTCAGATAAAAGCAGAAAGACCGCTTGGAGCTGGCCTATTTTTTGAATAGCGGGTTAGACGTTGCTAACTTTCTGCAAGACAAAGGAGGATTTCCAAATGGAAAATGAAAAATCGACAGGTAACAAGTACACTGTCAAAGACGCGGCAATCATCGGTATCTTCTGTGCGGTCATGTTCGTTGTATTTATGGTCTATTCGATCCTGACCGGCGCTTCACTGTTCTATTCCATGATTTTTAACGCCGCTGGTGCGGCACTTATCCTCGCACCGTTCTATGTTTATATGTGCATGAAAGTCGGCAAGCATGGCCCCGCTCTTGTCTACAATATCATGTGGGCGATTATCGCCGGATTGATGATGGGGCCATTTATGATTCCGTGGTTTTTGGGCGGCGGCATCCTCGCAGAGCTTTCCATGTGCGGAAAGGATGCCTACCATGACATTAAGCGTGTGTCTATTTCGTGGGTAATCACGGCACTGGTTCGCGCTGCACATGGTATGTCAGAAATTTGGTTTTTCAAAGACGCATTTCTTGCCACCGGCGTCAGCGAGCAGCAGGTTCAGGCTCAGACCCAGTATTACACCGATCCGAAGTACGTCCTTTTGAGCCTGGCTGTTACCGCTATTCTAGCCGTCCTCGGCTGTATGATTAGCAACAAACTGATTGTGAAGCACTTCAGAAAGAGTGGCGCGATTAAATAAACTATGAGCATGAAATTTGATTTTCGAACCAAATTGCTTGTCATAGTTCTCGCTATGTCGCTTGTGGCGGTGCTCACAAGCGACATTTTGATATACACACTTTTGGGCGTTTTGAGCGTGTATCTGATTATTCAGGGCTTTGGCAGGCAGACAATAAAATATTTGATCGTCTGCGGTATTTTTATCGTGTTGAGGTTGCTTTCAGGAGGACAGGGCATTACCATTCTTATGCCGGAAATGTTCCTGTTCATGGTGCTGCGTATTTTGATGATGGTTATGGCTGCGCAGCCCGTGATTGGTATGCCACCGGGAGAAGTTGTAGCAGTTTTTAAGAAAATCCACGCGCCTAATGGAATTGCCCTGCCCGTAACCTTCATGCTGCGTTTCTTCCCTACTGTGCGCAGTGAATTTTCTGATGTGTTTTCCTCCCTTCGACTGCGAAAGCTGTTGTCATGGAAACACCCTCTGGACGCAATGGAGTATATTGTTACGCCTGTTATTTTCCGTTCATCCAGAATAGCCGAAGAACTTGCCGCTTCTGCTGAAAGCAGGGGGATTTCCAATCCTGGGAAACATACCTGCCGCAGAAAAATAGAATTTCAAAAAAGAGATTGGATTATGTGCGTGATTGCTGTTTGTGTAACTGCATTCTATTTTGTGCTGGAAAGGACGGTAGCATAATGGTAAATGATAAAGCAAGGCGATCCGTTATCCAGTTTGAAGATGTCTCTTTTGAATATCCGGGAGCCGAAACAGATAGTATCCATCATATCAGCCTCGATGTAAAAGAGGGCGAGTTTCTTGTTCTGACTGGAGGGAGCGGCTGCGGAAAGACAACTTTAACACGATTGGTAAACGGGTTAGGCGAACAATTTTACGAAGGGACACTGAAAGGGCGCATCACACTGTTGGGACGCAACATATCGGAATATCCTCTGTATGAAATCGGGAAAAAAGTAGGTTCAATCTTTCAAGATCCAAAGAGCCAGTTTTTTGCCAGTATTACAGAGGATGAGATTTCGTTTGGGTGTGAAAATTATGGCGTTCCGTATGAAGAATTGGATAGGCGGGTTTCAAGTGCAATCAAGCGTATTAACGGAGATATGCTGCGAGGGAAAGAAATTTATTCGATGTCTAGCGGGGAAAAACAGAAAATAGCGGTGGCCTCCGTCAATGCTGTTGATCCGGAAATTTATGTGTTTGATGAACCTTCGGCCAATTTGGATATGTATTCCGTTGAGGCGCTTAAAAATTTGATGGGTGGACTTAAAGCGGAAGGCCACACAATCATTGTTGCTGAACACCGGCTTTATTATCTTACTGACCTTGCAGACCGTTTTCTCTATATGGAAAACGGGAGCATAAAAGAAGAATGGACGGCGGGAGAACTGCGCTCTATTCCAGAAGAAAAAAGACGAGCCATAGGAATACGAGCGGCAGATTTGCACCATATTGAAGTAGATATTTCCCCTGTAAAAGAAAAAGATATGACGATGGAGGTAAAGGATTTGGCGTTTTCCTATCGCAAACATCCGGTTTTCCATGATGTATCTTTTCAGGCGTATGCTGGTGATCTGATTGCGATTGTAGGCCATAACGGAATAGGAAAAACTACTTTGTCGAATATTCTTTGTGGTATGCAAAAGGAAAAAGAGGGTCAGGTCATATATAACGGGACAAAGGTATCTAAAGGCAAACGGAAGAATTTTGCCTACTTTGTTATGCAAAATACAGATTGCCAGTTGTTTGGGGACAGCGTAGAAGAAGAACTGCTATTAAACGGAAAAGGCAGTACCCAGGAGCAACGCGATGATCTGCTAAAACTATATGGCTTGTTTGAATGGAAAGAACGGCATCCCGCTACTCTTTCCGGCGGGCAGAAACAACGACTCACTCTCGCAGTATCGGATTGGATAGATACCCCCGTTTTGATTTTGGATGAGCCTACCAGCGGTCTTGATTTCAAAAATATGATGAGAATATCGGAGCATTTGAAAGCTCTGGCGCAAAAAGGAAAGACCATTTTAATCATTACCCACGATTATGAATTTGCCGCTATGACTTGCAATCGGGTTCTGCATTTCGTTGATGAAGGTCATGTAGAAACATTTCCGTTACAGGAAAATTTGTCCCGCTTATACTCCTGCCTTATGTGTCAATGAATTACGTGTCCGATTGGATAGATACGCTCTGTATGGAGTGGCAGAAACAACCGAATGATTTTATGATAATAGGCGGGTTATAAAATGCTAACCCGTCTATTATTGCGAAAGGAGACTTGCTTATGGAGAAGCAAAAAAATGGAGAACTGTCCAGAATGTTCGGATATGCAGGGAAATTCCATGTTTTGACTGTTTTGGGATGTGTTCTCTCCGGAATCAGTACCATTTTATCTATGCTGCCTTTTGTTTGCATTTGGCTCGTCATCCGCGATTTAATCCAGGCTTTTGCTGCCGGGGATATATCTCTTGCAACGGGGAGCGCCCATTATGCGTGGATGGCGGTTGTGTTTGCAGCGGCAAGCATTTTAATTTATTTTATCGCCCTGAACTGTACTCATCTGGCGGCGTTTCGTACAGCCACCAATATGAGAAAATCTGCAATTCATCATATCGTGACGCTGCCGTTGGGGTATTTCAGCCAAAATGCAAGCGGACGGCTCAGAAACATCATTGATGATAATGCAGGGCTTACAGAAGGATTTCTGGCCCATCAGCTTCCCGATCTGACCGGAGCCGCAGTTATGCCGGTTGCCGTTATTATTTTGATTTTCCTTTTTGACTGGCGGCTGGGAATTTGCTGCCTGATACCTATGGGAATCAGTGTCATCTTTCTCAAACAGATGATGGGCGGAGATAATGCGCAGTTTATGGGCAAGTATATGACTGCACTGGAAACAATGAATAAAGAAGCTGTGGAATATATTCGCGGTATTCCTGTTGTAAAAGTATTTCAGCAAACTATTTATTCCTTCAAAAATTTTCACGCTGCAATAGAAGAATACGAAAAATTTGCTTCCGGGTATGCCTTAAAATGCCGTATTCCTCTTACGGGATTTACAGTAACACTGAACGGCACATTTGTTTTACTTATTCCAGTCGCCATGTTTATTTTGTCCGGGGTCAGCGGCCAGGCGGCTTATGAAAATGTTGTGCTGGATTTTCTGTTTTACAGTTTGTTTACTCCGGTCTGTGCAACTATGATGAACCGTATCATGTTTGCCAGCGAGCAGCTTATGGCGGCTAAAAGTGCAGTCAGCCGGGTGGATGAAATTTTGCAGGAAAAGCCCTTGAAGGAGCCGGAACATCCCCTGATCCCGGCAGATGCTTCGATTGTGTTTTCGGATGTTTCCTTCGCCTATCCAGGGGCCAAAGAGAAGGCCTTAGACCATATCAGCTTTGAGGTTCCGACAGGAAAAACAGTGGCGCTTGTTGGTGCCTCCGGCAGCGGTAAAAGTACAGCGGCAAGCCTCATTCCCCGATTTTATGATGTTCAGTCAGGTTCCGTTACGATTGGCGGCGTGGATGTACGCAATATTGAGAAGCAGGAACTGATGAAAAGAGTTGCTTTCGTGTTTCAGAATACCTGTCTGTTCAAGGACACGTTGCTGAATAATATTAAGGCGGCCCGCCCGGACGCTACCAGGGAAGAAGTCCTGAAAGCGGCTGATGAAGCACAATGCAAAGATATTATTGACCGCCTCCCGGATGGGCTTGATACGCTCGTTGGAACAGGAGGCACATATCTCTCAGGAGGTGAAAATCAAAGGATTGCTCTTGCAAGGGCAATTTTAAAAGACGCCCCTATTATTGTACTGGATGAAGCCACAGCATTTGCAGATGCCGAAAATGAACATCAGATACAGCTCGCTTTTGAGCGGCTGACCCAAAACAAAACGGTTATGATGATTGCCCACCGGCTCTCTACGATACAAGACGCAGACCTTATCCTGGTGTTCAAGGAGGGGCAGATTGCAGAAAGAGGTACGCATGAAGAATTGGTAGCCTTAAATGGTATTTATTCTTCTATGTGGAAGGATTACCAGACCTCGATTGCCTGGAAGGTCGGAAAGGAGGATGAGCAGCATGATTAAGGCGTTAAAAAAGAAGTATGCGTTAAGCGATCAGGGTGCAAAAGACCTGTTAAAAGGGATCGTTTATTCGGTGCTGGCCAATATCAGCCTTATGTTTCCTGTTATTCTTCTGGCTATCGTCCTCAATCAGCTTCTTGCGCCTGTTTTGGGAGCGAGTGCGCCAGAGATCAGTGCCGCCGTTTACACTGTGATTGGAATTGTGATTTTAGCTGTTGTTTTTATTTTTCATTATTGCCAGTACACCGCGACATATCTCGGAACGTATGATGAAAGCGCAAGGCGGCGTATCGGGCTTGCGGAAAAATTGCGTACCCTTCCGCTGACCTTCTTCCACCAGCGTGATCTTGCTGACCTGACAAGCACAATTATGGGCGACTGTGCAAACTTTGAACACGCATTTTCTCATACGGTTCCACAATTCTTTGGAGCAGTTATCTCTACGGGGATTGTTTGTATCGGCCTGCTGATTTTCAACTGGCAAATGGGTTTGGCTCTTCTTTGGGTAGCTCCGATTTCATTTGCAATCGTTATTCTGTCACGGAAATGGCAGGAAAAACTCAGCAAAAAGCACATGAACGCAAGACTGGAGCTTGCAGAAGGCATTCAGGAATGTTTGGAAACCGTACAGGATATAAAGGCTTGCAATCAGGAAGAAGATTATCTTCGCAAATTGGACGCAAAGATGGATGCTGCGGAAAAAGCACAGATTTCATCCGAAATGACAACGGCAAGTCTGCTGACAACCGGCCAGATGTTTTTACGGCTCGGTTTGGCAACGGTGATTGTAGTAGGTAATAGTCTTGTGGTAAGTGGAGATACCTCTCTGTTTACCTATATTCTGTTTTTGATTGCTGCCTCCCGCCTGTACGATCCGCTTTCCGGGGCGATGTCAAATATGGCAGAGCTGTTTTCTGTACAGCTTCAGGTGAACCGCTTGAAAGAAATAGAGGAATACCCGGAAGAAACCGGCGAGAAGAATATCCATACAAACGGGTACGATATTACATTCGATCATGTCCAGTTTTCTTACGAAAAGGGCAAACCGGTACTGAGGGATGTTTCGTTTACTGCAAAACAGGGACAGGTCACTGCATTGGTTGGCCCGTCCGGCGGCGGCAAAAGTACAGTCGCAAAACTGGCAGCCAAATTTTATCCTCTGGACGGAGGAAGAATACTGTTGGGCGGAACCGATATTGCTCCGCTAAATTCAACCATGTTGATGAAAAACTTCTCTATCGTTTTTCAAGATGTTGTGCTGTTTAATAACACCATCATGGAAAATATTCGTGTCGGTAAAAAGGACGCAACGGATGAAGAAGTGATTGCCGCAGCTAAAGCAGCGCAGTGTGATGAATTTATTTCAAAATTGTCGGACGGCTATCAGACGGTGATCGGAGAAAATGGTTCAACACTATCTGGCGGTGAGGCACAGCGCCTTTCTATCGCACGTGCTCTTTTGAAAGACGCTCCTGTTATTCTTCTGGATGAAGCTACTGCTTCTCTTGATGTAGATAACGAAACTGAAATTCAAAACGCAATATCCAGGCTGGTAAAAGGCAAGACAGTTCTTATAATCGCTCACAGAATGAGGACGGTGGAAGCTGCCGATAACATCGTTGTATTGTCAGATGGTATTGTAGCCGAAAACGGAACTCACGAAGAACTTATGAAAGAAAATGGCCTCTATCATAGGCTGGTCGATTTGCAGACAGCTTCTGCAAATTGGAAGTTAAGCGTTTAATCATAAAAGGAGGTACTGATGAAACTTCATGCGTCCGGGGAGCGCCCAGCCGCTGTTTCATGCCCAGGGAATAGCTTTTGAACTTTTCCTTGATCCGCATCTGCATCCCAACGAGGGTCACGACCTCGTCGATGCGGCGCGGATCGGCGCCGCAGGCGCGGGCCTGGATCATCAGGTTGTCGTAACCGGACAGGTAGCCGTACATATCCGGGTTTTCCACGATGCCGCTGATTCCCGACATGGCGGCCTCGAAATCGTTTTCGATATCGTGCCCGTTGACCAGGATGGTGCCGCTGTCTGCGGCGAGCAGACCGAGCACCATTTTGATGGTGGTGGTTTTGCCTGCGCCGTTCGGGCCGAGGAAACCGAATATTTCCCCTTCCCCGACCGCGAAGCTGACGTTTTTCACGACGGGGCGGTGCCCAAAGGATTTGCAGACGTTTTCCAGACGGAGTACCTCGCTCATGCCGTCGCCTCCTCTATGCTTTTATAAGAATCGCGGTAGAGGCTGCTCACACGGTAAAGCTTCCATTCCCCATCGGATTTCTGAAAAATCAGGGTCATGTCGACGGTCTGCTGGCCGTCCTCCACCTTGACCAGTCCTTCGGTCCGATAGTTGGTAAAATCGCCGCTGACCCGATAGGTGTATTCCATGGAAAGGCTGGCGGTATCCTCGTTGATCAGGCAGCGGACCACCCGGGCCTTCTCGAGTTCCTGGGAGTGGATCAGGAAGTCGCCGTACGCGATGGAGCCGACCTCGCCCATGACCAGGCTGACCGCCGGCTTCAGATAGCCGGAATCCTGGACGAACAGGGGGGCGAGCTCCGCCTCGATTTCCGCCTGCTTGGCCGACAGGGCGGCTTTGTCGCGGTCGACCCGCGATTTGACCGAGGCCGCCCGCAGCGGCAAGCTGGACC
>OLOW01000964.1_pt1 | contig 19902 bp, 20 predicted proteins | sample 1672801 | NCBI WGS metagenome assembly OLOW01 (sample SAMEA3136725, study PRJEB25190) | human gut metagenome | biome: human gut; feature: human-associated habitat; material: faeces | place: Austria | collected 2013 | reverse complement strand
CAATCGGCGCGGTTCGCACTGCCGTGCGCTCCGCTTGTTGTTTGCCTGAACTCCGAGTCGCTAACCGCCTTCGGCGGTTGTATCCACTGGATACCCGCTTCCCTTCGTTCGCCCTTTGGAAACCTTCGGGCACCGAAGTTGGCGAGAAAACCATGGAACGGCAGTTCAACGTCCGCACCGTAGTCGGCGCATCAATCCCCCGGAGGGAAAGCTCTTACAATAAAGTTGGTTTTCAGCGCTGCTTGCATATTGCTTTCCTAGGGGCAAACAATCGGCGCGACGCTCCGTTGGGCGTTTGTCTGCCAACGAAACGCCGGCCCATTCGGCTGCAAACCCCCAATCCTGCACCCCCAACCCCACGGAGTGGATTTTCTCATAGCAAGGAGGCTCCCCTCTTCATGAAAAAACAAGCCTGTATCCCTTACCCCCTGCTCTGCCTGTGCGCACTTCTGCTCATTGCCGTGATCGGCTGGCAGATGCTCCCCGCCCTGAGCGAGTCAGATACCGCCGTCCCGGCATTTGAGTCGCTGGAATACGGCGCGTCCGGCGAACTGGTCAGCTACGTTCAGCAGCGCCTGTCCGAGCTGGGGTATTATGACGGAAAAATTTCCGGCAATTTTCTGGAAGGAACCCGGAATTGCCTTAAACGCCTGCAAAAGGATTACGGGCTGGAGATCACCGGCAAACTGGATGAGGAGACCTGGCAGCTGCTCCTGACGGCTCAGTACCGGGTGCTGAAAAATGGCGACGACGGCGACGAGGTCGCCCGCCTGCAGCAAAGGCTGATCGATCTGGGCTATCTGGACGCGAAGGCCACGGGTAAATTCCGCTCCGCCACCGAGGGCGCGGTGAAAAACTTTCAGAAACAGAACGGGCTGGACGTGACAGGCGTCGCCGATCTGGATACCCAGCAGCGCCTGTTCGGTGAAACGGCGCTGGCCAAAGGCGCTTCGCCTACGCCGACCCCCGACCCCATGACCGACGCGGGCGATATTAACGACGTGGTCATCGTGGGCGACGGCGAAAGCACCGAGGACAGCCGGGAAAACGTTCCCTTTGCCCGGCGCATGACCCGGGGCACCCAAAGCGAGAACGTCAAGAAAGTCCAGACCCGATTGAAAGAACTGGGCTTCTTCGACGGCCCCATCAGCGGCTATTATATGGATCAGACCATCGCCGCCGTGAAGAAATTTCAGGAGTATAACGGCCTGCCCATCGACGCGGATATGGACGAGGAGACCTGGAACCAGCTCTTCAACGCGGGCGACGTGGTGGACGTGAACGCCACGCCCCGGCCCAGCCCCGAGCCTACGCTGCCGCCCTATTATGTGGTGGTGGATGTGACCAATCAGGTCACGAAGGTGTACTCGCTGGATGAAAATAATGAGTATACCGTGCTGGAGCGGCAGATGATCTGCTCTACCGGCGTGAAGGGCTGGGACAGCGATCTGGGCGACTGGGTCACTAACGGCCGCCGGGCCCGCTGGTGCTATTTCTCCAAGTGGGGCGGCCACGCGCAGTACTGGACGCGCATCAATGAGAATATCGCCTTCCACAGCGTGACTTATTCCGAACCCGACACTCGGAAGCTGAACGTTAAGTCCTATAACAAACTGGGCCGCCGGGCTTCCCACGGCTGCATCCGAATGCTGGTCAGCGACGCCAAGTGGATGTACGATAATATCAAGAAGGGCACCACCGTTCATATTACGGAGGACTTGCCGCTGGATGAGGAACTGACCAAGTCTCTGCTGCCTCCTGATCTGGATAAAAAATATATGCTGCCCAAGACCACGCCGGAACCCACCGCTGAGCCTGCCTACACCAGCGACGGCACGCCGCCCCAGCCCTTCCGCACCCTGAAAAAGGGCTCCAAGGGCGAGGACGTGTACTGGCTTCAGCGGAAGCTAGCGGATCTGGGGTACTATCAGGGTGCCGTCACCGGCGAATACTGGAGCGGCACCGCCGACGCGGTCAAGGCCTATCAGAAGGATCAGGGCCTGAAAGCCGACGGTATCGCCGCCAAAAAGACCCTCGAAGCCCTTTACGCGGATGTGCTGAATACGGAAACCGCTGAATGAACGCAAACCGCCCGCCGAATGTCCGGCGGGCGGTCTTCTATTGCTCCATAGGGATGGGACGGCTGACCCGGCAGACCCGCGCCAGTTCTTCCCGCAGAGCGGTAAGCTCGGTTTCCAGCGCTTCTTTCTGCTCCTGCAGCGTCGCTATTTCCAAATTTTGGGATTGTGCTCCACTTTCCAACTCTGAATTTCGATTTTTAGTATCTTCTAGAGACGCTTGCAGACTGTTTTTCTCTTCTAAAAGGGAGCCATACTCCCCTTGCAGGGAATGAAGCTCCGCTTGGACGCCTTCGGCCTGCTGCAAAGCCGCATCCCGCTCCACTGTCAGGCTGTTGTTGATCCCCATCAATTCCTGATAGCGGGTTTCCCAGTCCTCCACTTGGGATTCCAGCAGCTGATTCTGCCCTGCAAAAGCCGCTTCGGACTGGGCGCGTTCGTCCACTGTCTGGGCCACGGCGGCGTTGGCTTCGTCGATGGAAGCCTTTGCGTCAGCCAATTCTTTCTCCAGCGTTTCTTTCTGGGTGGTCAGTTCCTCTGCCCGGTTCTCAAACAGCTGCTTTTCCCGCTTTGCCTTTTGTACTTCCACCTGCTTTTCTCCCAGCTGCACCTGCACCCGCCGCAGCTCGGCGCTGGTCTCCGCGTGCTGGGCCACGATGTAGCCCGAAACCATCAACAGCAGCGCCACGATGATCGCCATAACGGCCACGGTCTGTTTCATCTTCCCCCTCCGTTCCGGCGGCGAAAAAACGCCGTCCCTCTCTGGTAGGATGAGACGGGCGGCGGGGGATTATTCGATTCGGCTCCTGTTTTCCAAAAAAAGCCCCGTCTTTCGCCAAAATAGAAAAACGGGGTTTTTTCGGATAGGATTTTTACCGGCTCTTGTGGAACAGAAGCCGCTCGTAGCGTTCGGGATCGGCGTCCCGAACCATGATCTCCAATTCTTCGTCGCCCATGACGGTGTTGCGGCCGCTCTCATAAAGGTCGTCCACCATTTCCTTCACGGCCACTACCAGCGCGTCCTGCTTATCCACCTGATGCTTGCCCTTAAGGCGGAAGTAGGAGTTCATCCAGTGGGCGATGCCGGCCAGACCGCTGTGCGCGTCCACGGCCACGGTAGCGGGACGGTTCAGGATGGCGGCGGTATCGAAAATGTTGTAGATTTCCTCGTCTTTCAGCAGGCCGTCGGCGTGGATGCCGGCTCGGGTCACGTTGAAGTGACGACCCACGAAGGGCTGACGGGGGCTGATCTCCAATCCGATCTCCCGCTCCATGAACTCGGCGATCTCGGTCACGGCGGTCAGATCCATGCCGTCTGTGGTGCCGCGCAGGGCCTCGTATTCGATGGCCATAGCTTCCAGCGGGCAGTTGCCTGTACGTTCACCAATGCCCAGCAGCGAGCAGTTCACGCTGGAGCAGCCGTACAGCCACGCCGTGCCCGCGTTGCTGACCACCTTGTAGAAGTCGTTATGCCCGTGCCATTCCAGCTGGGAGGACGGAACCTGCGCGTAATGGTGCAGACCGTAGACGATGCCGGGCACGCTGCGGGGCAGGGCCGCGCCGGGATAGCTGACGCCGTAGCCCATGGTGTCGCAGGCACGGATCTTGATGGGAATACCGCTTTCGGCGCTCAGATCCATCAGCTGCTCCGCAAAGGGCAGCACGAAGCCGTAGAAGTCCGCCCGGGTAATGTCCTCGAAGTGGCAGCGGGGCACAATGCCGCGATCCAGCGCCGCCTTGACGATGGCCAGATATTTTTCCAGCGCCTGAGAGCGGTTCAGGTGCATCTTTTTGAAGATGTGGTAGTCGCTGCAGGAAACCAGTACGCCGGTCTCCTTCACGCCCGCCGCCTTCACCAGCTCGAAGTCCTTTTCGTTGGCCCGGATCCACGTGGTGATCTCCGGGAATTCCAACCCCAGATCCTGACACATCTCCAGCGCTTCCCGATCCTTGGGAGTATAGAGGAAAAACTCGCTCTGCCGGATCAGACCCTTGGGGCCGCCCAGCCGGGATTCCAGCTGGAACAGCTTCACGATCTGCTGGGGCGTAAAGGGGCTGACGCTCTGCTGGCCGTCCCGGAAGGTGGTATCCGTCATCCAGATCTCATCCGGCATGCAGATAGGCACCAGACGGTTGTTGAAGGCGATCTTCGGGATGGCTTCGTAATCGAAAATTTCCCGGTAGAGGTTGGGTTCCTCCACTTCCTGCAGCTGATACTTATACTTGGACTGCATCAACTGGTTGGTTTTTTTGCTGAATTCGAGCATTTAGTTCAGCTCCTTTACAAAATTGGCCAGCCGCTTCATACCCTCCTCGATGGCCTCCATGCTGGTGGCGTAGCTCAGACGGCAGAAACCGTCCGCCATGAAGGACTCGCCGGGCACCACCACGGCGTGCTGCTTTTCCAGCAGGGCGTTGGCAAAATCGCTGCTGCTGGCGATCGACTGACCGTCGATCTTTTTGCCCAGCAGGGGCCGCACGTCCATCATCACATAAAACGCGCCGTCGGGCTTATTGCAGCTCAGGCCGGGAATGGCGTTGATCCGCTCCACGATGCGGTCCCGGCGCTGCTGGAAGGCCTGACGCATGGTCTCCACACAGGCCTGATCGCCGCTGAGCGCCACGGCAGCGGCGTGCTGGGCGGCGCTGTTAGGCGCGGAGGTGGCCTGACTCTGGTAGTTGGTCATGGCCTTGATAACGTCCCGGGGGCCGGCGGTATAGCCGATGCGGAACCCGGTCATGGCGTAGGACTTGCTGACGCCGTTCACCACCAGTGTATGAGCCTTGGCCTCCTCGCTGAGGGAGGCGATGGAGCAGGGCTTTTCGCCGGTGTAGAGCAGCTTTTCGTAAATTTCGTCGGAGACGATGAAGAAATCGTGCTCGACGGCCAACTGCATCACGTTTTCCATCTGCTTCCGATTCCAGACGCAGCCGGTGGGGTTGTTGGGGGATGTCAGCAGGAACGCCTTGGTACGAGGCGTGATGGCGGCCAGAATTTCCCCGTTGGTGGGCACGAAACCGTGCTCCTTTTTCATTTCGACAAAAACGGGCGTGCCTCCTGCCATGCGCACCATTTCCGGGTAGCTGACCCAGCAGGGCGTGGGGATGATGACCTCGTCGCCGGGGTCGAGAATGGTCTGGAACAGGGTATAGAGCGAATGCTTCGCGCCGTTGGAGACAATGATCTCCTGCGGGTCATAGTGCAGGCCGTGATCCTCTTCAAAACGATGGATGATGGCCTCCTTCAGTTCGGCCGTGCCGCCTACGGGCGTATAGCGGGTCATGTTCTGATCCATTGCGTCCTTCATGGCGTTGCGGATGGGCAGGGGCGTGTCAAAATCCGGCTCGCCGGCGGCAAAGCTGACGACGCTGACGCCCTGTGCTTTCAGGGCCTTGGCCTTCGCATCCATGGCAAGGGTAGCGGACGGAGCGATCCGCCGGGCTTTTTCGGAAATCGTGCGGGGCATAACGGAACCTCCCTTATCAGGCTCGGCCTGAACAAATGAAAGTTTTTTGATTCAATCCTGCAAAATGCACCATTGGGGCAGGAGGAGCGGCAGCCGTTGCCGTAGCAGGACATAGTATAGCATATGACGCAAAATAAGTAAAGTGCGGAAACGGTTCTTTTTATTTTTGAACTGAAATTTGCATTTTTCAGAATGAAAATCTGCATAACGGATATATGAAAAAGTCATCGTAAGAAAAAAACAAGTTTCGGCATTCGAACTTTTTTTCGGCCAAAGCATATACTGTTCGGGAAAAGAATGTTATAATGAAAAGAGTTCCGCGTCTTTCGGCGCGCAGTGGAGGAATGAAAAATGACGGCATGGCTGATCCGCCGTTTTGTGAAGGATTATGAAAATACGGAAAACGGAGAAGTCCGCGCCGCCTATGGCACGCTGGGCTCCTGCGTGGGCATTCTGGTCAACCTGCTTCTGTCTGCCGGCAAATTTCTGATCGGGCTTCTCAGCGGCTCGGTGGCCATTCTGGCGGACGCGGCCAACAACCTGTCCGACGCGGCGGGCAGCATTGTGGCGCTGGTCTCCACCCGCGTGGCCCGTAAGCCCGTGGATGCGGAGCATCCCTTCGGCCACGGCCGGATGGAGTATCTGGGCTCGCTGGGCGTGGGACTGCTGATCCTCGTGATGGCCTTTACCCTCTTGAAGGAGGGCATGGAGGCCATCCTCACGCCCGCGGCGCTGAGCGTATCGTGGCCGGTACTGACGGTGCTGGGTGTTTCCATTGCGGTGAAGGCATGGCTGTATTTCTTCTATCGCCGTCTGGGCCGGGCTACCGACAACGGCACCCTGCTGGCTGCCTCCAAGGACAGCCTGAGCGACGTGCTGGCTACCGGCGCGGTGCTGATCTCCACCGGGCTGTGCGCCCTGTTCGGCTGGCGCATCGATGGCTATATCGGTCTGGTGGTGGCGCTGATCGTGCTCAAGGCGGGCTATGAGGTCTGCCGGGACACGGTGGACCGGCTGCTGGGCGGCAAGCCCGACCCGGAAAAAAGCCGCCGTCTGCGGGAACTGCTTCTGAATTACGAGGGCATTCTGGGCATTCACGATCTGGTCATCCACGACTACGGCCCGGGCCGCTGCTTCGCCTCCGTCCATGCGGAGGTCAGCGACCAGTGCAATATCGTAGCCATTCACGAGATCATCGACAATGCGGAACGGGAGATCGGCCGGGAGCTGCACATGCCCATCTGCATCCACATGGATCCCATCGCCACCGAGGACGAGACCACCAACCGGGTGCGCCAGCAGATGAACGATTTTCTCCGGGAGATCGACCCGGCACTGAGTATGCACGACTTCCGCATGGTGATGGGGCAGGATCGCATCAATCTGATTTTCGACGTGGTGGTGCCGGCGGACTATACCGCCCGTCAGGAGCTGATCCGCAGCCTGAACGCCTACGCCCGCTCGCTGGACAGCCGCTACCGGCTCGTCGTTCAGTTCGACGTGGATTACACCTGAGGGCCGTCCGCTTGCATTTTTGAAAAGACTGCGGTATCATTTTCAGGAACGATTTTTCAAGGAGGAACTTTCCGATGAGCAACGAACGCAAATCCATCGAAGAAATGACCGCTGATACCGAGAAGCCCGTCCGCGACCGCAAAAACTGGGTGGCCTTTGTGGAAAGCGACGCGGTGAACTTCATGACCCTGAACGAAATGGAAAAGATGACCCTGGACGACGGCAGCGGCAACAAGGCCAAGCTGAGCCGCCGTAAGGACGGCAGCGTGCTGGTGGAGTGCACCTCTTCCAACGTGCTGTAAGCGAGACTGTTTTTGAAAAAGAGACGCTCCAAAGAAACGTCAACTTAGGGATTTCAAGAAATTGAGCTTTTAAGACGTTTCCCGAACGGCAAAACAAAACCACCGATTGGAAAGCAGAAATGCTAATCGGTGGTTTTGTCATTGTGAAAAAACAGGGATACGTTGCGCTATTTGAGTTACAGCGCACTCTTGTAGAGGTTTTCTTTTGAGGCTCAGGATAAAAATGTGCTAGGAGTAATGCGTTTTACGGTATTGTGTAACGCGCTGTGCATAGCAATCATAAACGAAAAAGCAGGCAGTATTAGGCAGTTATTTGTCAATACTGCTTGCTTTTTTTGTATTATGCTCATCGCATACCAGTGCTGCCATTCTTGGCTGACGACCTAAAATGAATATTGCCCCATTGGCAAATAGCGTTGCAGGTTATGAAATGCACCTATAAACCATTTCCATAGTGGACAACCGTGCAAGTAGCGGTCTCCAGATCTCCTGAAAGAATTCTGAGCAAGGAGGTCTTGCCGCTGCCGTTGGCGCCGATGAGCCCAATTCTTTCGTTTTCGGCGACAGAAAGTTCGCTTATATTCAAAACATCACGTCCGTTGAATTCAAGCAGAACATGTCTTGCCCTTACGATTTCCCGCATCATATTCCTCCGTGTTCCACGTGGTTATGACTAAAGCGGAACTCTTTTGCAAAAGCCTTTTTCTTATATAGAGCGGCATAGTCAGTAAAAACAATGTGAGAAGAGCAACGCGGTAGTCTAACCAAAACAGCGCGGCACTTACAATGAGTGTCTTTGACGAAATTTCTATTAATAACGGGATGTTATCAAGATAGCTTTCATTGACTTGATCGATTTGGTCGGTGTATTGCGCGACAAATTCGCCCTGCTGTACGGCCATCGCCTCTACAGGGCTGCGCATTAGCAACCAGTCAAATGACAACCTTGCATAAAGCATGACAAGAAAAATAGCGGTGCAAATGCAATCAGGAATCTACAACAAAGCCCATATACGGACGCTGCTAAGGCAGATATCTGTATATGGGCTTCTTATTTGCTCGATTAAATCGTGGACGCAAATCGGAGTAGGCCGTCTGCATCCGTCCAATGTGAATGCAAAAGTAAATGGGTGAATTGCGTATAAATTGGGGGCGGAAATCAACGATTTTATTGTCTATGAGCTACGCAAAAGAAAGGTGAATTATTTCTTCCCCCATGCCAAGTACAATGCTTGTACAAAGCTATATTTTACTTTTTCCGCTTTAGAATAGCGTCTAAAAACTCAGTGTCTGAATGTGGAAGTTCATCATCTTCAAACTCGCCTAAATAGGTTACATCATGATACTTTTGCCCATCACGTTCGTAACCAGTATAGGGATAACCTCGCTGCGTAGTTCCTTGATATGGCTTGAACTCCGCTTCTGCTTCTTCTTTGGAATAGGCATCAGAATCAAACCATACACCTTCTTTTTCCTTTTCCCAGCCGATTTTTGTTGCTCTGAAAAGGTGCTTCATTACGTGCCCTCCTTGTTAATTGTTGAAATTGCGAAAATCTTCTTCCGACTCATAGATGGAATCAGAAGAGATACTATTCTTATGACCACATTCAGTACATTTCCATACGTAGTGGTGATCGTCAAAGCCCGGCTGCTCATTAAGGTGTGCATTGCAACGGTCGCAATACCAATCAATGTCTGGGAACCTTTCACTCATAACCTTTTCATCCTTTCTTCAATCCATCAGTCTACGGAACTATGAAACGATATTACGATGTGTATGTGATAATACTTCCTATAAAATGCTATCACTATGCATTGACAAATGTCAATATCTTGTTTCCGCTTTTTCAAGGGCTTGGGACTATCCCAAAAATGAAAACAGAGCGTTTCGGCGGTCAGCCGGAACGCCCTGTTTTTCCGGTGTGGGTACTCACCGGATTTGCTCGCTGCACTGCAAGGAAATCCCGGTCAACCCACGCCGTTTTTTGCAAGTGTAGCTACACTTGCTGTGCTTGCTCTTCCTCTAATAATCCTCTAATAAGCACATTGACTCGAACATTTGTTCTTGTTATAATTGGACTGAGAGATTGAAACGGGCTTGAAATCCGGCTGATTTCCATTGGCAAATGGTGGCATCGCCGCCTTGATTACCTGTCTGCGCAGCAGAGCATCGCCGTCAAGGACGCACAGCGAGGCGCAGCCGATTCCTTGACAGCGTTGCTCGGCTGTGCAACCGGCTACTGCGAAATTACGGAGGACATACGAATATGAAAACAGACAATAGAAAGCTGTGGAAGCATGAGCTCATTGCATAAAGCAGCATGAACAAGGATTAAAATGTTCGCGCCGTTAAACTGACAACCAAATGCGAATTATCATAGTACACCTCATTCATGGTATTCTTGTATAACCAGTGTATCACAAGGACAGAAAATTTGCAAATATATAATCCATCCGAAAGATTTTGTGAAATTTGGCCGGAGCTAAGATAATGTGACCGGCAGGCTCAGCGACGAACGCTATGCCAGAATGTCAGCGACCTGTGAAGCCGAGCAACAGACCTTGGAAAAGCGGGTGGCTGAGCTGCAAATCCTGATGGACGGTGCGAAGCAGAAGTCCATGAACGTCTTCAGATTATCTACAACGCTATTGGCGCAGTAGAAATTCCCAATGAACAAGGAAGCGGCATAGCCGATATTTCTACCGACTATGCCGCACTTTTTTCCGGGATTAAAAATCCCTATGGAGCACCTTCTAAGCTGAGCGTCTCTTTTTGCTTCCTAATTTGCCAATCCTTCGCCGCCATGATATACTATCAGCGGAATTTCCGGCGGCCGCGCCCCTTTTGACGGGCCGCAGAAAGAAAGGCGCTATGGCTATGCGTATCAATGTGACCCGTTCTTCCATGCCTCCGATGGAAGAATATGTAGAAGAAATCCGCAGTCTGTGGGACAGCCACTGGCTGACCAATAACGGCGAAAAACTGAAAAAGCTGGAAGCAGCGCTGAAGGAGCGGCTGGACGTGCCCTGCGCGGCGCTGTTCACCAACGGCCATCTGGCGCTGGAGGCGCTTTTGAAGGCGCTGGGGCTGAAGGGCGAGGTCATCACTACGCCCTTCACCTTTGCGTCCACCACTCACGCCATCGTCCGGGCCGGGCTGACCCCGGTGTTCTGCGACATCCGGGAGGATGACTACACCATGGATCCCGCGAAGGTGGAGGCGCTCATTACCCCGCGCACCTGCGCCATCCTGCCGGTGCATGTGTACGGCAACCTCTGCGACGACGGAGCCCTGTCCGCCATTGCGAAAAAGCACGGGCTGAAGCTGATCTACGACGCGGCTCACGCCTTTCACGTCAGCCGGGACGGGGTATCCGCCGCCCGGATGGGCGACGCGGCCATGTTCTCCTTCCATGCCACCAAGGTGTTCCACACCGTGGAGGGAGGCTGCGTGACCACTGCCGACCTGGAGCTGAACCGGCGGCTGGAATGGGAGCGGAACTACGGCATCGAGGACGAGGAGACGGTGCTCTACCCCGGCGGCAACGCCAAAATGAGCGAGTTCCACGCCGCCATGGGCCTGTGCAACCTGCGCCATCTGGATGAAAACATCGAAAAGCGCCGCCATGTGGTGGAGCTGTACGACCGGCTGCTGTCCGGCCACGAGGGCGTGGTCTGCCCGAAGAAGCAGGCGGACGTGGTTTCCAACTATGCCTACTATCCCGTGCGGTTCACAGGCGAGGCGGGAAGCCGGGAGGAGATCTGCGCCCGGCTGGCGGCGGAGGATATCCACGCCCGGAAGTATTTCTATCCGCTGATCACGGACTTCGACTGCTATCGGAACCGTCCGGGCTTCGACTCGGCTCAAACGCCCATCGCGCTTCGCGCCTCCCGGCAGGTGGTGACGCTGCCCCTGTACCCGGAGCTGACGGAGGGCGACGTGGAGCGGATCTGCGGCCTGATTCTCGGGAAGGCGTGACCCTATGAGCGAGAAACGCAGCCAGTCCGCGGCTTCTTCCTTTGTGTTCAAGCTGCTGGAAAGCTTCGGCAATCAGGGCATTTCCTTTGTGGTCAGCCTGGTGCTGGGACGTCTGCTGACCCCGGACGACTACGGCGTTTTGTCCCTGTTGTTGGTCTTCACGGCCATTGCGCAGGTGTTTGTGCAAAGCGGCCTGAACACCGCCCTCATCCAGCGGGCCGAGATCGACGAGACCGACCGAAGCTCCGTGTTTTTTCTGGGGCTTGCCATTGCGGCGCTGCTCTATGCGGCACTGTTCTTCGCCGCGCCCGCCGTGGAGGGCTTTTTCGGCATGGAGGGGCTGGCCCGGTATCTGCGGGTGCTGGCGCTGATCCTGTTCCCCGGAGCGCTGACCAGCGTACAGAACGCGGTCATTGCCCGGGAAATGTCCTTCCGTAAGCTGATGACGGCCAGTCTGGCCGCCACGGTGCTGTCCGGCTGCGTGGGCGTCGGCATGGCGCTGCGGGGGCTGGGCGTATGGGCGCTGGTGGGGCAGCAGCTGACCAATCAGTTCAGCCTGTGCATCCTTCTGCTCGTTCTGGTGCGCTGGCGGCCTCATTTCTGCTTTTCCCTTCGCCGGGTGAAAAGCCTGTTCTCCTTCGGCTGGAAGCTGCTTCTGTCCAGCCTGATGGACACGGGCTATCAGCACCTGCGCTCCTTTGTCATCGGCAAGAAGTTTTCCTCGGAGGCGCTGGGCTATTTCAATCGGGGCAAGCAGTTCCCGGAGCTTCTGATGAACGCGGTGAACGGCTCCATCCAGAGCGTGATGCTGCCGGTCCTGTCCGAGCAGCAGGACGATCTGGAGCGGATGAAGCAGACCATGCGCCGCTCCATTATGGCCTCCAGCTTTCTGGTGCTGCCGCTGATGGCGGGGCTGGCGGCGGTGGCCCGTCCGCTGGTGAGCCTGCTTCTGACGGACAAATGGCTGCCCTGCGTGCCCTTCCTGCAAATTTGCTGCATCGACTTCGCCTTTTACCCCATCCACACCGCCAACCTGCAGGCCATCAACGCCATGGGGCGCAGCGATGTGTTTCTGAAATTGGAGATCATCAAAAAAAGCTACGGTATCGCCATTCTGTGCGTCACCGTGTTCTGCTTTGAGGGTGTGCTGCCCATCGTATGGGGCGCGGTGGTTTCCACGGTGATCTCGTCGTTCGTGAACGCCTTCCCCAACAAAAAGCTGATCCATTACGGCTACTGGGAACAGCTTCGGGATATTCTGCCGCCCATAGGCATGAGCCTTGTCATGTTTCTGGCCGTCAGCGCGCTGGGCCGTCTGCCCCTCGGCAATCTGCCTCTGCTGCTGGTTCAGGTGGCGGCGGGCGTGGTACTCTACGGCGGCATGAGCCTGCTGTTCAAGCCGGAGAGCTTCCGCTGCCTTGTGCAGATGGCGGCGGCCCTCCGCCGGAAAGCCGCCGGACAATCCAAAGGAGGGACGGAAGCATGAGCCGTATTCTGCTGACGGCGGTCGGTTCCATGGCCGCGGCTCCCGCCGCGCGGCGCTATCAGGCGCTGGGGCACACCGTGTTCGGCTGCGATATTTATCCCCGGGAATGGACGGCGCTGGCCGGTGAACTGGAGTTCTTTCAGGCCCGGCTGGCCACGGAGGGCGAACCCTACGTGGAGCAGCTCAGGGAGGCCGTCCGCCAGGACAAGCTGGATTTTCTCATCCCCCTGACCGACCCGGAGGTGGACGCGCTGGCCCCTCGAAAAGCCGAATTCCGGGCGCTGGGCTGTACGGTCTGCGTGCCGGAGGAGCGGGTCGCCGCCCTGTGCCGCCGCAAGGACAAGATGAACCGTTTTCTGGCGGAAAAGCAGGTCTGCCGACTGATCCCCACGGAATCCGCCGTGTCGGGGCAGCCCTGTCCCTTTCCCTTCCCGGCGATGGTCAAGCCCCGGTCGGGCCGCTCCAGTCTGGGGCAAGCCGTGGCGGAGGACGAAAAGGGCTACCAGACGGCGCTGGCGGGCCGGGAGGACTGCATCGTGCAGCCTTTTCTGGAAGGGGATATTTTCTGTGTGGACGTGGCCCGGGACGCTTTCGGTCATACCCGCGCCGCCGCCCGGCAGGAGCTTTTGCGCAACAAAAGCGGGCTGGGCATGACCGTGGAGGTGCTGCCCGGTCATCCGCTGGAGGCCGTCTGCGCCGCCATTGCGGAGGCTGTGGGGCTGGTGGGCGTGGTGAACATGGAGTTCATCCGCCACGGGGACGATTTCTTCTTTCTGGAGGTCAACCCCCGGTTCTCCGGCGGCGTAGGCTTCTCCATGGCCTCCGGGATGGATTTCGCGGAGATGATGCTCTGCTGCTATTCCTGCGGCAGCGTCGAGGCCTTTCCCGCCGCGCCCAGGCGCGCCCTGCTGGCCCGGGAAAGCAACATCGTTCTCACCCAACTGCGGTAAATTTGATTTTTTCAAGGAGGTACTGTCCCATGAATGTGAAAGAACGGTTTCTCAACTATGTGGTCATCGACTCCGGCTCCAGCGAAACCACCGGAACCCACCCCTCCACCGAAAAACAGTGGGATATGGCCCGACTGCTGGAAACGGAACTGAAGGAAATGGGCGCGGAGAATGTTCGTGTCAGCCCCACCTGCTACGTCTACGCGGAGATCCCCGCCAACGTGCCCGATCAGCCCGCTATCGGCCTGATCGCCCATATGGACACCGCCCCCGCCGTGCCCACCGGCCCGGTGCATCCCCGCTGCCTGGTGTATGCCGGCGGCGAGCTGGACGTGGGCAACGGCGTGGTCATGAAGCCGGAAGAATTTGAATGTCTGAAGCGTCACGTGGGCCACGAGCTGATCGTCACCGACGGCACCACCCTGCTGGGCGGCGACGACAAGGCGGGCATCGCCGAGATCATGACCCTGTGCGAGCTCCTTATGACCAACCCCGACCTGAAGCACGGCAAAATCTGCGTGGGCTTCACCCCTGACGAGGAGATCGGCGAGGGCGCGGACGACTTCGACATCAAGGGCTTCGGCGCGGACTTTGCCTACACGGTGGACGGCGGCGGCGTGGGCGAATACGAATGCGAAAACTTCAACGCCTCTTCCGCGCTGGTGGAGGTCAAGGGCTTCAACATCCATCCCGGCAGCGCCAAGGACAAGATGAAGAACGCCAGCAAGATCGCCATGGAATTCAACGCCATGCTGCCCGCCGCCGAATGCCCGGAGCACACGGAAGGTCGGGAGGGCTTCTATCACCTGTGCGGGATGCAGGGCGACGAAAGCGGCGCTGTGCTGCAATACATTCTGCGGGATCATGACGCGGCCAAACTGGAGACCAAGGAGGCCATGATGCTGGCCGCCGAAGCTTACCTGAACCAGAAGTACGGCGCGGGCACCGTGCGCGTCACCCTGAAGGACAGCTACCGCAACATGCGGGAGGTCATCGACCGTTACCCCGAAGTGACGCAGCGGGCGCTGGACGCCATCCGCTCCGCCGGAGATGAACCACAGATCGTCGCTATCCGGGGCGGCACCGACGGCGCGCGGCTTTCCTGGGAGGGCCTGCCCTGTCCCAACCTGCCCACCGGCGGCTACAACGGCCACGGCCTGATGGAGTACGTCTCCGTGCCCGAAATGGAAAAATGCGTCAAGGTGCTGCTGCATCTGGTCACTGCCCGGAATTAAAAACGATCATAGCAAACAGGCCCGCTTCTCCCAAAAGAAGCAGGCCTGTTTTGACTTTTTCCGTATGATACAGCCTTCGCCGGGGAATACTGCCCCATGGAACCCGCCGCCGTCTGCGGCATAGGATGCAGCGGAGGGAGCGCCCATGAAGAGCAGACTTTTTACCGACCCCCAAGGACTGGATGAACCCTTCGGCCTGTGCGCGCCGGACAAGGTGAGCGTCTGCGTACAGATGGATCGGGAGGCGTATCGCCACGCGCTGGAACGGGCCGCGTCGCGCCGCCTGACCAGCGGGGAATATTTGGAGCAGTTGGTCTGGCAGGATGAGAAAAACCGGGAAAAAGAACCGTAAAAGGCAAAACCCGCAGGAGGATCATTCCTCCTGCGGGTTTTCGTTGGCTGTTTCCGATCGCAGACCCGTCAAAAAGCGGGAAACGATCAGCCGTCGGCCGTCCTCCTCCACGGCGACCACGCGGGTGGAGGCATATCCGGCGGCCTCGCCCTCCTCCGTGCGGTACTGATCCTCCGGCACGGGGTGGCGGCGCGGCGGCGCGGCGGTGGGAACCACCTCCACATCCATGATGCCGCTGGCGTGGAGGACGGCCAGAGCCGCCTCTGCGGGCAGCCCCAGCAAATGTTCAAAGGTCAGGCGCATCAGACCTCCATGATCTCCTTTTCCTTTTGAGCGCAGATGGTATCGACGCCCTTGATGGCCTCGTCGGTCTTTTCCTGAATCTTCTTTTCGGCCTTGGCCCGGTCGTCCTCGGTGATCTGGCTGTCCTTTTCCAGCTTCTTCACCTGCTCCATGGCGTCCCGGCGGATGGAGCGAATGGCTACCTTGGCGTCCTCGGCGCTCTTGCGGACCATCTTGGTCAGCTCCTTGCGGCGCTCCTCGTTCAGTTCGGGGATCACCAGCCGGATCAGCTTGCCGTCGTTGGAGGGGTTCAGGCCCAGATCGCTCTTCAGGATGGCCTTTTCCACCAGCGGCAGGGCCTTCTGATCCCACACGTTGATGACCAGCATCCGGGGTTCGGGCGAGGACACGTTGCCCATCTGGTTCAGGGGGGTCTGCACACCGTAATAATCCACCATTACGCGATCCAAAAGCTGCGGATTGGCGCGTCCGGCGCGGATGGACCGCAGTTCCGTCTGAAAAACGGAGGTGGTCTTCTTCATTTTTTCCGTGGCGTTGTCAATCACCTGCTGATACATTCGGTTTCCTCCCTTGGCTTTATCAACAAAATTTGCTGAATAGCAGTTTGAATTGACTCTATTGTACCGCTTTTCGGGATAAATGGCAAGATGGGAGTTGCGTTCCGCACGGGGGTTTGTGGTATACTGTGACGGTAGGCATTGCGCTCATGATTCAGGAGCCTTTCCAAAGGAGGAACCGTCACTTTGAAATGGTTTTCTTTTCCCCGTTTTCTTCGGCGGGGGAACGGGAAAAAAGCGCCGTCCCAGCCCGAAAAGGCTGTGGAGACGGCTCATCAGCCGGAGGACGAGAACGCCCGGAGCGAAAAGCTGCCCGCCCCGGAAAAGGGCCGCGGCCCCATCACCCATTGCGACCTTGCCAGCCTTTCCAGCCTGACCCTTCCCTTTGAGAGCGATCCCTTTTTCCGGCTGCGTCCGCCTTTCTCCAAAGAGGCGGCGGAGCTGTCGATGGAACTGGCTCAGATGACCTATACGCTGGAACTGGAGCCGTGGGAACAGGCGGGCTGGAACGATTTTTCCATCCAGATCGACAATTCGCTCAAAAGCGGCATCAGCCATTCCGACGCGGCCAGCGGCGAGGCCATGCGGCGCATCGTGGACGCGTGGAAGCTGGGGGCCGCCAAGGCGGCGCTGAACGCCCAAAACCCGGTTTCACAGGTGCTGAGCGCTCTGCGCCAGCGGGAACGAAGCGACACCATCAAGGCCGTCTGCATGGCCCATCCCGGCGAAAACGGACAGATCGTCATCGCCATCGGCTTCATGGGCACCGGCAAGCGGATGTACGACTGGATCTCCAACCTGCGCTTTTCCACGGAGGAGGGCTTCCACCGGGGCTTTTATCAGCTGTGTACCTTTTTTGAGGAAAGCGTGGACCGGATCGTTTTCCCGGCGACGGCGGCCCGTCAGGGACTGGAAAAGCTGACGCTGGGCGATATCCTTTCGGATATGCGCTCCCTGCGCAGCCCCTACCGGCTCTGGATGGCGGGGCACAGTCAGGGCGGCGCGGTGATGCAGATCTTCACCAATCGGCTCATTCAGCACTGGGGCGTGCAGCCTCAGAATATTGTGGGCTACGGCTTTGCTTCGCCTACGGTGGCCACCGGGCGGCTGTTGTACGATCCGGCCAGCTATCCCCTGTACCACCTGCTCAATTCCGACGATCTGGTGCCTCGGATGGGCGGGCTGCTGCATTTGGGCCTGTGCATGGAATACCCTGCGGACGACGCACTGCGGACGGCGGCCTACGGGCTGGATTCTCTGGGCATCAACGAGGAAGCGTACCTTCGGCTGGCCCCTTACCGGGACGCCATGCAGGACACCGGCAGTGTGCTGACCATCCTGTATGCCTTTCTGGCGGCGCTTCGGGAGCATATGGAGGAGAGTGAACCGGGCAAACGGCTGGAGCAGCAGCGGCTGCTGAGCTGGCTTGGCAAGGCCATGTCCTTTGCGGGAGAGAAAGCCTCCGATGGGTTGGACTGGGCGCTTCAGCGCATCCGGGAAGGGTATGAGGACCTGATGCAGGCTTCCCTGCCCACACGAAAAATTCATACGCTGATCGGCGAATTTCGGGTGCTGTTCCGTGAGATTCCTCTGCGGCGCATCCTCAGCGCCATTGCCGAGCTGGGTGAGCCGCCGCACCACATCATGCGGGAAAAGCAGCCGGGAGCCTATGCATGGATCGTGGAAAACGGGCTGGACAAGCTGCGTCCCTTTATCTGGACTACCCAATCCGGCCAGCTGCCCCGGCGCAGCTATGCGGAAGGAAAGGTCAAGGCTGTCGCAGTCTGGAACGAATATCCCGTGCGGGTCTCCCGCCGCCATCGCCGCCCTGCCCGAAGGATGGAGCCCCGCGGCATTCTTCGCCGCAGCTATTCGGCCCTTCGTCGGAGATAAGCCTGTTTCATCCCCAGAAAAGATGCTATACTAGTGGACCAAATCCATGAATACAAAAGAAGGAGGGCGAAGCCATGGGAGCGAATCAGGGCTTTCTGCGTCCGACAGGCAATCTGGCCCGTCGGGAAAAGACTGTGCCTTCGCCTGCTCCGTCTCAGTGGGAGACGACACCTTGTCCCTCCAACGACCTTCAGGAGGGGCTGACGAATAGCAGCGTCCGCCCATCGCCGGCCGGGCTGCGTTCCCCCCTGACCCCGGCCAAGGCGATGAAACCCACCGCGCCCACCCCGGTGCAGCCGGTTCCCAAACAGACACCGCTGACCGAGGAGGATTGGCAGCTGGAACGGCCGCGCCGTCTCATTCGCCGGGAGCCGGAGAAAACGTCGCCTTCCATGGCTTTCCGCCTACTGGAAGATCGTCCCGTCCCCGATCAGCCCGAAGGAACGGCATTGGAGGAAGTATCCGCGCCCGTACCGGTCACGCCCCCTCAGGAAACACCGCCCGCCGAACCTGAACGGGCGCTGGGTGCTTCTCCGCTGGACGACGCGCTGTTTTCCGACCTGCTGCAAAGCAACCCGGACATCATGGGATTGCTGGAAGACCCGGAGGATTGGCCGGAGGACGGGGAGGACGCGCTGCCCGACGATCAGATTCCCGAACCGGCTTCAGTGCCGGTTTCGCTGTTCCCTGAAAGCCGTCCCCGGCGGAAATGGCCGTGGATCGCGGCAGGAACGGCGCTCTTGCTGGCGGCGGGCGGCACGGCGCTGTGGAAAACCGGTCTTTGGGCCCGCCTTCTGGAGCGGCTTCCCTAGGCTGCTTCCCCAATTTTTTTGAAAGGAGCCGCTGCCTTGCGCAACTTGACTTCCTATGAGCTGCACACCGGCAAACTGACAAAGCCGGTGGTTTTCGGCGTAGTCAGCGACCTTCACGACGAGCCCTACGACGATCTCTGGCCCCTTCTGGCGGGCTGCGACGCGCTGCTGGTGCCGGGCGATGTGGTCAACCGATACACCCAGACTTCCGCCCGGGGAATCGCTTTTCTGCGGGAAGCGGCCCGGCGGATGCCCACCTTTTTCTCACTGGGCAATCATGAAACGAAAACCAGGCAGTTTCAGACCCTGATGCAGGCGCTGAACGGTACCGGCGCGGAGATCCTGGTCAACCGCTACGTGCCCTTCGGCGAATGCTGGATCGGCGGCTGGTACGACCCGGAGATCGTGCGTCAGCCGGACTGCATGGACGAATTTGAACGTCTGCCGGGCTGCCGGGTGCTGCTGTGCCATAAGCCGGAGCACTATATCAAGTTTCTGCGCGGTCGGGATGTGGAGCTGGTGGTGGCGGGGCACGCCCACGGCGGACAAATTCGCATTGGTTCTCAAGGATTGTACGCGCCCGGGCAGCATTTCTTTCCGAAATACACCAAGGGCATCGTAGACGGGCGGCTGGTGATCTCCGCAGGTGCGGGGAACCCCTGCGGAATGCCCCGGTGGGGCAATCCCTGCGAGGTACTGAAAATTACGTTGGACTGAAATTTTGGAAAATTCCGCGGCAGCGACGGCAGAACATCGGCTTTCTATTTCAAAAAATCATTGATTTTCAACGCCTTAAAGCGGTTGACAGAAAAAAGTTGAAATTTTTTGAAAAAAGTTATTGACAAAGGAACGGGTTTTGAGTACAATATCCATCGTCGCCTGTGTGGGCACGCTACAGGACGGGGTGTAGCGCAGTCTGGTAGCGCACGTGCTTTGGGAGCATGGGGCCGGGGGTTCAAATCCCTTCACCCCG
>OLOW01000955.1_pt1 | contig 19971 bp, 9 predicted proteins | sample 1672801 | NCBI WGS metagenome assembly OLOW01 (sample SAMEA3136725, study PRJEB25190) | human gut metagenome | biome: human gut; feature: human-associated habitat; material: faeces | place: Austria | collected 2013 | reverse complement strand
CACCTTCTTCTGCAGCAGGAGCAGCAGCTGTAGTAGCTTCAGCAGCAGGAGCAGCCTTGGGCGCTGCGGGTGCAGCAGCGGCGGGAGCCGCAGGCTGTGCAGGTCTCTTGCCTGTCAGCACGCCCTTAGGGCATTTGTTTGCACAGATGCCACAAGCTTTACATTTTGTGTAATCAATAACAGCAAGGTTATCAATTACATGAATAGCGTCGAAAGGACAGTTCTTTTCGCAAATCTTACAAGCAATACAACCAACGGAGCAGTTGGGGATTACATTCTTACCCATATCCTTGGAGGAGCACTGTACTTTAACTTTCTTCTTAGCGGGCAGCAGCTCGATGATGTGTTTGGGGCAAGTGGAAACGCATTTGCCGCAGGCAACACATTTATCTTTATCAATTACTGCAACACCGTCAACGATTTCGATTGCGCCGAAGGCACAAGCCTTCTTGCAGCTGCCCAGACCCAGACAGCCATAGGAGCAGGATTTTGCACCCTGACCTGCAAGCTGAACAGCCATGTTACAATCGTCAATGCCGAAATAATCGTATTTATTTTTTGCTTTATCGCAAGTACCACCGCACTTTACGAAAGCGGCAACGGGTTCGGCAGAGGAAGCTGCAACGCCCATGATAGCGCCAACCTTTTCAGCAACTGCTGCGCCACCAACGGGGCAGGCATTTACAGGAGCTGTACCGGCAACGATTGCAGATGCACAACCACCACAACCGGGGAAACCACAACCACCGCAGTTAGCGCCGGGCAGACATTCCAAAACCTGACCGATACGAGGGTCTTCTTCAACCTTGAAAACTTCACTCGCAACACCCAAGCAAGCGCCGAAAACAACGCCCATACCGCCGACACTCAGAACGGGAAATAAAATACTCATTGGATCCATATTCTTTTACCCTCCTCTATTACAGTTTGATCAGACCGGAGAAGCCCAGGAATGCGATAGACATCAGACCAGCTGTGATCAGAGCCATAGGGAAACCATCGAAGGCCTTCGGTGTTTCATTGTCAGCGATTCTTTCACGAATACCGGCAAACAGGATGATTGCCAGAGCAAAACCGGCAGCACCACCAACTGCGTTCAGAACGGATTCGATGAAGTTGTAGCCCTTCTGCATATTTGTAACGGCTACACCCAATACTGCGCAGTTTGTTGTAATCAGGGGCAGGAATACACCCAGAGCCTGATACAGAGCAGGTGCAGATTTTTTCAGGAACATTTCTACGAACTGTACCAAAGATGCGATCAGCAGAATGAACGCAATGTTATACAGGAATGTAATGTTCAGAGGCACCAGAATCAGGTTGTATACCAACCATGCTGCTGCTGCTGCCAGAGCCATTACGAAGATTACAGCCATGCCCATGCCGGCTGCTGTATCTACCTTCTTGGAAACACCGAGGAAGTGCCGGGGGCTGCTTTGGTGGAAGCGAACGTATCAACCGGAGTGGAGTCAGCATTCCAGTACTTCGTGATTTCAGCCAGCTTTTCCTGATTCGTGCCCGAAACAGCTTTCAGAGCATCCAGAACAGCGTCCGGAACAGGGTCGCCAGTCCTGACCGCATCAGTATCGTTCTTGGCATTTGTGCCCCACTTGACGCTCGTCAGCACCTTTACTCCTGCATTTGTTTCAACATCAGCAGTGAAAATCTGGTACACTTGGTATTCGTGATCCACATCGTCCTTCGGGTTTACCGTAATCGTAAAGCCTTCCGCGTCAGTAGACGGATTTTCCACTTCCGTTGCGCCTGCGACAGTGACCATGCTCAGCACGAGCATCATGGCCAGCAGAATTGCCCAAAACTTTTTCATGGTTTTTCTCCTCTTCGTTGTCGTTTTTCATTCATTGGAAAACGTTTTTCAGGGATTACCGGGGTTTCCTACGTCGGGAGGTCTCCTGACGTATCGCATCTTTGCGTGTTTTCATTCCTCCTCCCGTCGTTTTCTTCCCCATGTTTATACAAGGGCTTTCGCCCGCGTATACGGATTGAGAATCCCCCGGAAGGGGGCTGCCGACTGCTCAGCAGCCTTCCCTCCGGCGTTTGATTTCCTGCCCCAGCAGCAATGCCGCCGCTGCCATCAGCAGCAGACCGCCCGCCGTGTACGGCAGTGTACCGATGCCGCCCGTCTCGGGCAGCGTGTAGGTAATGGGTGTGTTCGTAATCTGGAAGACGCGATTTTCGCTGTTCGCGGGAATCGGCGCGGTGTTCGTGGCGTTCGGGTCGTCCGTCACCAGCTGCCAGCCGCTGCCCACCGGGGTCTGCTCTTTGGCGTAGTAGCGGTAGATGTTGCCCTCCGCGTCATACGCCGGGAGATTGTACCACTTGTAGCCCCACCAGATGTTTTTGCTGCCTTCCGGCGCGGTGTATTCAACCACTTCGCCAAACTGCCAGCCATCCAGATTCTTCGCGACGACCTTCCCCGCTTCCGCGTCCCAGCCAAGGGTAACGGTCGCGATGATCTTGTCGCCGTCCGCCGCCGCTTCCGCGGTGGTCTGCTTGAGCGTCAGCGTGATGTCCGGGAGGTTCGCGGGATTCAGCGTGAACTGATTGTCCAGCGACGTCCAGACCTTGCGGGCGCTGACGTCGGTCAGGGTGTTGGTGACGGTGAGTGTCTTGACGTTCGGGTTGATTTCCGGCCGTTCGCCGTTCGTCGGGGCAGAAGCCGAATGGACTTCGTTGCCTTCCGCGTCCACTTCCTTGACGTAGTAGTACCATTCGCCGCTTGCGCCTGTATCCTTGTCGAACCAGTAGCGCGGCAGGCGGGTCAGCGTCAGCGTTGCGGCATCCGTCGGCGTGTTCGTGCCGACCGTCAGCTTCACGGTGCCGTCCGGCAAGATCGTCGCGTCCATGTTCGCTTCCAGCGCGCCCAGCAAGGGCGTGTAGCGTTCGTGTTGGGGAAGACCAGCGCCGTCACGCTTTTCGCGCCAGATTTGCAGGTACACGACGGTATTGCGGACATTCAGCGGCAGTTCGCTTTCGCTGCCTGCGGGGAAATACGCCTGCTTGAACTGCTTGGTGATTTTTAGCTTCGTCGGCGTGTTGGTAATCGTGGCGACGCTGTTGAGGCGAATTTCCGTCTGACCGTCCGGCAGGTTGTTCAGGTAACCCATGCTTTCCACCTCGCGGATGACGAAGGTATCGTCCGCGGTGGAGGTGTAAAAGTCTGAAATGGTGACGCGCCAGGAGGCTGCGCCATCCGCCGTCTTCGGGACGACGCCGGACACATGCAGGTAATTCTTGCCGTTGATTGTCACCTTTTCCGCCGTGAGCGTAGCCGGTTCGCAGGTAAACGTGCATGTGTTGTACAAGTCTGGATCGAACAAGTCAAAGAGTTTGCTCTTGCCGGCGCTCTTCCACTGAATTTCCAAGTAGATGTCGCGCTGTTCGCCGTCCTCACCGTATGTGTTCGCATCCGTCCACTGCTTTTCAATGGTGATGCTTCGCGGAATGTTGGTCAGGGTCACGTTGCTGACATTGTCCTTGAACTCAAGGTAGTAGCTGCGGTAGAACCTTTGGCTATTCTGGTATTCGTCAACCAGTACGTCTCCGGAGAACTCGTAACCGTAATTCTTTCCCCATTCGGCTGACACGTCAGGATCTCCGCCGATGGCTTCCGAGACCTTGTAGCGGTACTGAACCAGCTTACCATCCTTATAGCCGTACAAGGGCAGATTGTCAATGGCAGCCTTCCAGCCGTTCTCTTTCGTCAGGTAGACGAAGTACATGACGTTCGACAGATACCAGATTCCGTATGGGTTATCGTCGAGGTAATACTGATCCACCTGAACCTTCACTTTTTTGATCTGATGCGGGTTTTGTTGGTTGCCATTGGCAACCTCCGGCGCCCACTTCTTCTCAATCTCGAGCTTCCCCTTCGGCAGGTTCTGAATCGTCGCGCTTGCGTCCGCGATGGTGACTAAGAAGCTTCCTTCCATTTGTGACGAAGAGGCTTTGAACGCATCCTTTGCCTTGATTGGCTCGCCAGCCGAATTGAGTTCAAGGACGTCGCCCACTTCTTTCGGCCAGTTCTCCGAGAAGCTGTAAACAGGCATCGTACCGTTCACAGGGGCTTCCGTCAGCTCATAGGTGTAAACATACGCCGTGTGAATAGAGCCGTCCGGATTATACTCAACATAGTACGCTTGCAGCGTTTTCGTTGTCGTCCAGTTTCCATTCGCATCCGGCATTATTTCAACGGTATCCGAATTGGGGGCATAAGTTATCCACCCTTCTGTTTTATCCCATGAATGCGTTGTCTCAGTCAAGTTGAGCGTAACCTTTTCCGGCTTCTCGTTGACATTGACCCATTCTTTCGTCAAATTGAGGTTGAGATTTCCCACTTCATACCCCGGCAGGTTCTTCGCGTGGATGTTCGCCGTTCCGCCGTCCGCAGGCTGGTTCACCGCACCGGTTGTTTTCTTGACAAGCGTAGCGTCGCCTGTGTAGCTCACCTGATACAGATACGGGTTCAGCGCAGCATTAAGCGTTTCGTACCCTTCTACGATGTAATAGTAGTACGGCTTCTTCTCCGCTTCGCCGTTCTCATTCACCGTGAAGTAGTACTTCGGCAGGTTGTTGAACTCCCAGACGGGTTCTTCGCCGCCTTCCGTCCAGTTTTTCGTGACGTAGGTGTACTGCTGATCAGCCGTCTTGATGGGGTTGCCATTTCTGTCAAAGGTGAGCTGCTTCTTCGCCTGAATCAAGCAGAACGTCAGCTCATCCCTGTCGCGGAAGCGTGCCCAAGTCTTGTCCACCTTGACGTTGAACCGCTCGACGTAGTAGTTCTTTTCGGTCACTTCCGGGAGCGTGTCCGTCAGCGGCTGGCGATAAATGTCCTTGATGTCGGTCAGTGCCTCGTCTGTGAAGTAGTCACCCGGCTGCTGCGGGAAGTCCGCAGGCAGATGCTGCGTGCCGAAGTAGCCGTCAATCGCCGCTTCCGACACCTCATAGGTGTACGCCCACGCGGATATCACCGTGCCGTCGGCGTTATATTGCGCATAAACCGACTGCGTTTCGTTCCAGTCTGCCCAAAGCGCCGTGTACGTTGCCGTGGTGTCCAGCTCGATTGTCTTTGTGGTGGGCGTTTCCGCTGTCCAGCCCGTATCCGGGGCGTAGACATGGCGGGTGCGCGTCACGGTAATTTTCGCCTTCGTGCCTTCCGGCGTGGGCTTGTCCGCGGGATTTCCGGAAGCATCCAGCCACTGCTTCGCCACGTTGAAGCGGTACAGACCTTCCTTCTCGCTCGTCAGCTTGTTGTTCGTCACGGTGACGGTGGTGCTGGTGTTCGCATCGCCCTCCGTCGTCACGAAACCGTCCGCCGGGCTATAGCTGACGCTGAACGGGAGGGTTGCTTCGTTTTGGTACTTGACCTCCTCCACCTTGTAGCGGTAGCTTTGCCTGATGGGCTGATTCTGCTCGTCGAAGCCCGTCACAGCGTACTTCGGGAAAGTGCCGAACACGACCTTGCTTGTGTTCAGGCTGCTGATGCTCATGACCTTCGTGACCGCTTGGAAGCTGTCGTCCGCGACCCACTCGCCATTCTGCTGCTTTTCGCGGGTCAGGCGGAAGGTCAGCGTGTCCTGCATGTTTTCAGGCTTCGCGCCTTCGCCCCAGCGCTTCTCGGCTTCGATGGTCAGCTTCGCGATCTCGTAGTTCCGCAGCGTCGCCGTGCCGCGTGCGTTCTCCGCGTTCGTCTTCGGATTGGCGGGATTCCCGTCCGTGAAGTACTCGCTCGGGTTCTGCGGGAGACCGCTGTATGCCAGCTGGCAGTAGAAGCCGCTCGGCACGTTCAGTTCCCGGAGGCTGTAGGTGTAGGCGTGGGCGTTTTGGACAACGCCGTTTTCCATGGCGACCGTGTAGGTTTCCAGCCCCTCGAACTTGGCGCTCCATCTGTTTGCTTCTGCCAGCGTTACCGTGGCGCGGCGTTCAGAGTCGCCCTGCGTCCACTCGCCGTTGACGTAATCCCAGCGCGTCTTGTAGAGCGCGACCTGCACGCCGCCGAATTCCTCGGTAATCGTGTGCTTCGTGCCATCCGGCGCGTACCATTCCTTGGACAAGTCGATGCTGATTTCGCCGTACTTGTCCTCCGGGCGGTAGATGTTGGTCAGCGTTGCCGTGACCGTGCCGGTGGTTTTGCTGGCGTTCGGGTCGATGGTGTAGGTGATGCCGGATGTGGTGTAGCTCGGCACTTTGCCCTCGACGATGTAGTAAATGTAGTAGAGCTTGTTGCCGTTCGCGTCCGCGCCGGTGGATTCCAGCTGCGACCACTGGGTGTGCCAGCCGTTCGCTGCCGTCAGCATAGCCTCGCGACCGCCGTAAGCGTCGTCCGGGTGCTGACGGATGAGCGACCACTGCTCCGGGCTGAACATACCCGTATCCGATGCCGACTCTTGAGCCAGCACCGTATCGTACTGTTCCTGCGTCAGCGCATAGCGGCGAAGCATCACGAGGACGCTGGCAGGGCGCGCATCCTGATGGCCGTCATCGCCAACCCAGTTCTTCTGCACCTCCATGTCGTGGCGGTCCTTGCTGTTCTTCACCTGAATGTTGATGTTCGCAGAGCCGTTGACGGTGTACGCGCCATCCACCACGCCCTTGATGTCGGAATCAGTCATGAGCTTCTGCAACGCATCCTTCGAAATCTTACCGAAATTGCTGCTATTGAAGCCGTCCGGGTAGCGAGCCGGATGCTCTGCGGTATCGTCCGCTCGCGGAACGATGTGGAAGACGACCAGCGGGCGATCCTCCAACACAAGGTGGTACGGCTCGATTGCCTTCGTTTCCGCCAGCATGTACGCAACGTTCGGATCGAGCGGACGCTGATTCAGGTTTTGCGAACTGTAACTGTACGTAATCGTACCGTTCTTATCCGTGTAGACCTTACCATTTTCGCCGCCAACCGCCTCGAACTTTTTGGTTGCCGTGTTCCATGCGTAGAGCGTGAACTCCGTTCCCGGCAGCAGCAGCGAGGTATTCGCGCTGTCCACCTTGCGGATGACCAGATTGTTGTGGATGTAGCCGCCGCCCTGACTGAAGTAGTCGTTGTTGCTGTCGTTCAGGTGGGTGCTCGAGGTGCCGTTGCCGCCAAGGCTTGCTGTGTTGCTCAATGCCGGACTGATGCCCTTGCTGCTCACGTCGTTGAAGTTGTACTCGTTCGTCACCTCGGGCGGCAGGAGAATGTTTTCCTGCGCCGTGTATTCCAGAATCAGCGCCTTGCTGTCCGGAACGGTGACAGTTATGTCCAGGTAACGTTGAGCGGGAACCGTTCCTTGTACCTTCTCACCGTAACTGTAGGAAGGGTGCCAGTAGATGTTTTCCGTTTCCGTGAACTCCATCTTCCAGAGATACTTCTCTATCTCTGCGCCGCGCAGCAGATGCCCCTTGCCACTTTCATCAACGACCAGAATCGGATTGCCGTTTTCATCCTTCAACGCCTCATAGAGCCTGAAGGAACCTTCATCCAACGTCACATTGCGCAGATAAGGATACTCGCCAGCCCATCCAAGAACGTCATAAGTCAGTTTATCCGTCAGCGTGAGCGTGCTGGATGCCGGATTCAGCTCCGCGCCGGACTGGTTGATGTCGATGGTGTAAGTGATTCGCGCCTGCTGGTCGCCGCCCTTGACACGGAAGCCCTTTTCGACGTTGCTCGGCTTGACCGTCTCTTCCTCGTAGGTCAGCTCGGTCTTCTGCTCCTTGTGATAGAGCGCCGCGTCGTATCTCACGTCCAGCTGGTTGTTCAGCACGCCCAGCGCCAGCTTGCCGTTCACCGCGGTTGCCAGGAAGTCGTCGGCAATCTTGCAGTGAACCTTGACGGTCATATCCGCCTTGCCGTTGAGGACCGTTTCCGGACCGCCGGTATTCTCATTCGGCTTCATGGAGATGTTGATTCTCTGCTGCTGCTGTGCGCCTTCGCCCACCGTCGTCAAATCAGCCTTGATGGAAATGCGCTGCTCGCCCCACTCGTTGCTGACCTCATAGCCATCCGGAATCGTACCGGCATTGTCCAGCTTCTTATTGACAACGGTCATCTTCGTGCTGTCCGTTTCGCTAAGAATCAGCCTCGAGCCGCCGTATTCGATGTAATCCACCACAATGTGCGGCGGGAGCGTTTCGGTCAGGGTGATTTCGTCGTGCGCCACGCCATCATTGCGCAGGAGGATGGTCCAGTACAGCTCGTTCTCATGGATGATCTGTCCGTTCAAATCGCCAACGCCATGGTTGCCGAACTTCTTCTCCACCAGGTCATTCGGGGCAGCCTTGTACCACGCGTCTCCGTTTTTGCCCGCGTTAACAGCCGTGTTCTTGAAGTCAACCCCGCTCGTGCGGGACTCTTCCAAATAGATGGTCGTCTGATACGGGAGCATAACGCTTGTCGTCGCGTTCACATCCGTATTGGCGTCGTTCAGCACAACGCCTTCGCCCGTCGTTTCAAACCGGAAACCATAGTAGTAGCCTTCCGTCAGCGTCGTTTCCGCAGACACCACCATCGTGCCTTCATTTTTGCCCTGACTGTCGCAGGTCAGCAGCGTAATGGTGTACGGCACATTCTGCGCATCATGCTTTTTCACAACATCGAGGTCTTTGATGGCGTTGAGCAATGTCTGCGCCTGAGCCGCCGTCATGTAGTGCTGCATGATTTCTATTCCGTTTTTCCATTCCACCTTCTTGTCAAGCGTATCGCCAAAGTTCAGCTTATACTGAACATCCTTCGTCGCCGGGAAGGTGTACGTCGCGTTCCACGCTACCGGATACAGACCATCGGTGTATTCGCCGTTCTTCGTCGGATCCGCCGGCATACTCGCGTCAACCGACTTCACCACATTGTAACGCTTGTCCTGCCCTACATTCGCGGTGCTTGTCTTTTGTTCGCCGTCGAATTCCGCCGTGTTTGTAATCTGTTGATCCTGCGCGGTTGCTTCCACCGGCGTTTTGTATTGGATTACGATCTTCGCGGTGGTGTCCTTGAATTTCAGCTGCGGTTTGCCATCCGCGCCGGTTTCCACGGTGAAGTAATCCGTGTAGTTTTCAGCGGTGATAGGCGTGTTATTCGCCGTGATTTGCGACACATAGCCCTTGCCGTCCGTCTTCGAAAACAGCAGACTGCCGTTTTCGTCCACAAGCTGGTCGAACATCGTGTCCGTCAGCGTCTTGTCCTTGATGTTGAAACGGTTTTCGTTGACGGTGAGCGTCCACTGAATGCAGCCCTCATTGCTGTTGTACCAGCTGCTCTTTTGCAGCTTTTTAATCTGAACGTCAGTAGGGTTGCTGTTAGAGGAATCCTGGGAATGATCCCACTTTCCGCCACTCTGAGCAGTGAAAGTATTTGTCAGCTGATCGTATTCACCGGTCATTCCGTCCTTGTCGAACGTGTATTCATACTTAATTTCGTATGTTTCATTTGCCGAAAGCGGCGGCAGCACATAGTCCGTCGTCATGGTATAGACCTTGCCGCTTTCGTCCGTCGTGTTCGCATAAACGTAGTGAATGTGCGTTCCCGTCGTACCGCAGGCGCATGTACCGTCCGTCTTGATTTCTGTCGAAGCAGAGTCAACAGCCGGCACCTGACTCCAGTTAGAGTGTACTTTAACCTCCGTGACGGTCATGTTTGTCAGGGCCATTTGCTTATTCACAGCCGTCATGACGTCTTGAGCAGTCGCGTTCTTGCCGTTCGTGCCCTTTGTGGATTCGATTTTGACGGTATACTCAATCGTTCCTTTTTCCCAGTTGACATTAGCCCCGCTTTTCCAAGTTCTCAAATCGCCGAGGAGGGAGTTGTTGCCCCTGTCGATGTCCTCCCACTTCACGGTAGTCGATGCGCCACCGAACTTGATGGTCAGGTCGTCGTTGCCCAGATTCTCAACATCGTCCTTGCGGATTTCGGCACTCATCTTCATGGTGCCGGTGCGGTCGTCATGGCTGGGGTTGTTCCGGACAAAGTCCATATACTCGTCGGTGAACCACATTTCAACTTGTTTCGTTGCGGGATTATACTGGAACTTAAACGCCGGCTTTTCATTGCTGAATTTGGCGTCCGTGCCCGACCAGACAGAAGTGCTGTCCGTTTTGATATGCGTATTCTCTGCCGGAATAATAATCTTGTTGCCTTCGCCATGGCGAAGAATAGCTTCATCCGAAATCTTGAAGTCCGCTGCGAAGCTATAGTTGTACGCATTGGCATTTTCCGGAAGTATGATGTTCGATACCGTAATATTGGTAATCTGCATGCCGCTCTCGCTGACGGCAGGCGGTTCGTTCGCCATCATCAGGAAGCCCGGGTCGAGTCCAAGCGACGGCATCATCATGTCGTCCGGCTTCGCAGCATCAGCGTCCATCGACGGAATCACCGTAAGCGCAGGTGTCGGGGACGGCTCGTCCATCGGGGCAGCAGTTTCGGCGGCGTTTTCCGTCGGCGCGGGCGTTACAGACGGCGCAAGCGTCGGTTCTTCCGTAGGCGCTGGCGTTGCTGTGGGCGCTTCCGTGGGCGTTGACGTTGCTTCGGGGGCTGCCGTCGGCTCAGCCGTCACTTCGGGCGCTGCCGTCGGCTCAGCTGTCGCTTCGGGGGCTGCAGTCGGCTCAGCTGTCGCTTCGGGGGCTGCAGTCGGCTCAGCCGTCACTTCGGGCGCTGCCGTCGGCTCAGCTGTCACTTCGGGGGCTGCAGTCGGCTCAGCCGTCACTTCGGGCGCTGCCGTCGGCTCATCCGTCACTTCGGGGGCTGCAGTCGGCTCAGCTGTCGCTTCGGGCGCTGCCGTCGGCTCAGCCGTCACTTCGGGCGCTGCCGTCGGCTCATCCGTCACTTCGGGAGTTGCCGTCGGCTCAGCTGTCGCTTCGGGGGCTGCCGTCGGCTCAGTAGTCACTTCGGGGGCTGCCGTCGGCTCATCCGTCACTTCGGGGGCTGCCGTCGGCTCAGCTGTCACTTCGGGCGCTGCCGTCGGCTCAGCTGTCACTTCGGGTGCTTCCGTCGCATCGGGGTTCGGGGTCGGGTCATAGTAGCAATCCGCCGTGTGCGTGTGCTCTTCTTTGCCGCAGATATAGTGGCGTTCGTAGCAGTCCGCCGTGTGATGATGGCCGGAATCCTCCGCCGTCACCGTCACAACGCATTCATTCGTATGCTGATGCCGCAGCACCTGAATGTAGCCGCAAGTGTAGTAGCCGGTTTTCGCATCGACGCAGGACGCGGAATGCGTGTGCACTTTCGCCGGGTCGGGATAGAGCTTGCATTTCAGGTCGCCGCGCACCATCTCGTAGCAGGAATCATCATGCGTGTGTGCGCCTTCGCCCTCAAACAGACCGCAAGTCGGTTCTTCCGTCGTCGGATAGCAGGCATCCGTATGGTGATGCGCGCCCTCGCCTTCCGTCAGGCCGCAGGTGTACGTCCGGGTCACTTCGTAGCAGCTGTCATCATGGACATGCGGCATGTCGGAGTTCGTCGCAACGTCCTCGGTGCAAATCAGCGTGCGTGTTTCCGTCACGCAATCCGCCGTGTGCTGGTGCCCTTCACTCTCAAACAGACCGCAAGTCGGTTCTTTCGCCCGATAGCACGCATCCGTGTGGATGTGCCCCTCGCTTTCCGGCAACGTGCAGGTCAGCTGTTTCTCCCAGTTGTAGCAGGCATCCGTGTGCTTGTGCATCGGATGCTCCTCCAGCGTGCAGATAAGAACGCCGTTGCTGTCGTAGCACTTCTCGTCATGCTCGTGGATGTAGCCATCCCAGTAGCCGCAGCTGAGTTCGCCCTGCGCATTATAGCAATCGGAGGAATGGCGGTGCGGCTCAAAGCTGCAGCGCATAATATCGGTAAAGACTGTCTCCGCCTCGCGCTCGGAAATCAGGCAGGTCAGCTCATCCACATAGCAGTCCGCCGTGTGGGTATGCTCCTCCAGCCCGCAGTACGTTTCCGCCGCCATCGTCAGGCCCGGCATCATCAGCACATAAGACGTGCAGATGGCGACAACGAGTGCCAGCGCCGTGACCGTCTTGAGCAGACGTATCCGGCGCTTCCGCTGCGCAACGTATTTTTCTGCTAATTCCATGAGTTTGCGGTTCATGTCAGCATCCTCCGATTCTGGAACCTGTGTTCCTCTTCTTGCTGTATTGTACTTACGTTATTGCAGGAATCCAATGCGGTTCAGCGGCCAAATGCGGAGCGTTACGCGCCCCATAATCTGCTCTTCGGACACTGGGCCGACCAGTGTGCTTCGGCTGTCGCGCGAGGTGGAGCGGTGATCACCCAGAACAAAATACCGCCCGTCCGGCACTTGGTACGGCAGCGTGATGGAGCAGTCGCCCAGCGCACGGTCGGTGATGTACGGCTCATCAAGCAGTTCGCCATTGATGTAGACGTTGCCGCTTCCGTCGATGTTGACCCACTCGCCCGGCAGGCCGATAACGCGCTTAATCAGCACCTTATTGTTGTAGTAAAAAGCGATAATATCGCCGCGCTGCGGATTTGACCCGCGCACGACCATTGTGATTTCGCCCTGCCCGACCACTGGCGTCATTGACGTGCCGGTGATTTGCAGGATGGGCATGACCATGGTTGCAATCAGCACCGCAACCGCCGCCACCACCAGCAGCGTATAGAGCGTGCTGCGCAGGGCGCGGTTGTAGCTGTGCTTGCGTTTCTCATGCTTCAGTTCCGTTTCCAATTGTGCGGATGTGGGGTTCATTTCCCGCAGCAGGTGGGCGCGTTCCGCCGCTTCCTGCGTGTCGTTGAGCAATTGTTTGCCCGTTTTCTGCTGATTCTTGTCTTCTGACACCTGCGCGCCCTCCCTTCTGTCATGTTTCTTTACTGCTGATTGGCGGCTTTCTCTGCGCGCGCGAGGATTTCCTGCGCTTGGCTTTCTGCCGCGCTGATTTTCTCCTGGCAAAGCCGCTCGACGTTCTGCTGATACTGTTCCGCGGCCTTCTGCGCCGCCTCAAACACGCCGTTTAACTTCAGCGATGCCTCCGCGATCGAGCCGCACGTTTCCAGCTGCAGCTGCTGACTTTGCAGCGCCGCTTCTGCCGCATTCAGCCGCTGCTCCAGTGCTTCAAATTCCCGTGCCTGTTCCAGCAGCAGTTCCAGCAGCTCTGCGCGTCCCAGCTTCCGCAGTTCCTTCTCTGTCACAGTTCACGTCTCCTTCACATGTAACTCATTTATTGTTTCTCGATATGTAATTCGCCAGATTTCCGGCAAATCACAGTTCGAGTTCTTACATGGTTTATTATACCATCAAATCTTCAACTGTCAAGTCGGAAAAATAACATTTATTATGCTCATTTGGTGCATTTTTGTGTGTTTTGCCATACTTTCGTGTGGCAATTTTGTTATTTCCATCTGTTAACGGCTTGTTAGTTTCCTGAGTATTGTTATTTGCATGCTAAAACTATCGTAATAGGAATATTTTTTTTGTCTGTTGCTTTCCTCGTTTTTTCGTAATTTTCGTTCAGTGTACGCAAATTTTCGACCGGTTTTTCTTTGTTTCCACGCCATTCGTTCTTCTTTTTCAATGTAACATTCCAAACTTGGTAAACAGAAAACAGCAAAATATTGTTGATTCACAAAAAAAGCAGGAGCAACCCGCAAATCGTGCTGCTCCTGCCAAATATTCTGTTATCCATTCGGGTTTGCGCTGTCGTCATCCTGGCGATACTGATCTGTACGGCGACGATGGCGCGGCGCTTCCTCTGCCGATTTCGCCACCGGGCGCGCATACGGATTCTCCATCGTCGTCGTGCTCTTCGGCGCGGCAGCGGACGGGGTCTCCTGCGGCTTCGTCAGGGGCTGAATCGGCGCGCGATAACCGACTTTCGGTCGGTTTTGCATGTCCTGCGTCTGCGGAACGGGTGTCGCCGGGCGCACCTGCACAGGCGAAACGCCATTGCTCGTCTGCGGACGCTGCTGCGGGGTCGTGTACGCGCCGGTGCGCATCTGCTGCGGCTGACCCGCCTGACGCGCAACCGGACGATCCGCATTGCGCGCTGCCTGTGCGCGGCGCTGTGCCGCCTTCATGGCAACTTCACGCTGTTTCTTCTGGTATTGCATGAAGGCAAATCCGCCGCCGCCCAGCAGCAGCACGACCGCAATCACGATGAAGATAACCAGCCCGCTGTTGCCGCTCTCGTTCGTCACGGGGTATGTCGTGGCTGCGGTGGGTAGCGGTTCGAGCGTCGGTGTGGGCGAAGCGGAAGGCGTCGGCGTGGCGGTTTCCTGCGTAGGGGCAATTGTGGGCGAAGTCAGCGGACCGGGCGTTGAAAAGCCTTGCCACGGCACATAGCTGACCGTTGCGCCGCTGCCCTTCCAGTCGTTGATGGTCTTGTCTTCTTCCGGAATCAGACCGCTGGTCGGTTTTGCAGTGGCATTCCCCGTCGTGTTATTCTGGATGCCCTGAATGTACTCGCTGCTTTGCAGGAACTCTTCCAGCTCCTCCACCGTCATCCAATGGAAGTATCTTCCGTTGACGTAACCTTCTTGGTCATTGTAGCGGATGTGATACCACGTTTCGCCGTCCGTGCCGGTCGTTGTGCCGAGGACAAAGCAGAACGCGTAGTTGTACAGCTTTCTGATACGGCTCGCGTTCATGCTGGGCTGCTGGCGGAAGTTGACCGAGCTCGTCGTGGTCACATAGCCGTAGCTGGAGTAGTTCGTCGGGTCGTAGGGCTGAGGCGTGGTGACAAGCGTGGGTGCGGGCGTGGCGTTCAGGTTGTTCAGGTACGCCTCGATTTCCGCCTGCGTCATGAAGCGGAGCATGTCATAGCGCACATAGCCCCACTGCCCATTATACTGCACGCGGTGCCACGGCATACTGCCCAGATAATCCTGCCCGGAGACGTAGACAACTTCGCCCTGCATCAGGTACGCCTCAATCGCGCTGAAGTCGCCCGCCATCTGCCGCAGCGGCACGTTGTTGCCCACGGCGTAGGCGTAGCCCATCTCCTGTGCGGGAACAGGCGTCAGGTACGGCGTGGGGCTGGGCGTGGGCGTGCTGCGGGACTGATTCCACTGCTGAATGTACACCTGCGCCTGCGCGTCGGTGACGTAGCGGAGGTTCGCGTCCGGCACATAACCGGATGTCCCTTCCAGCGTGGTCACAATGTCCCACTTTTCGCCCGCCGTGCTCAGCTGGCTATTCACATACACCAGCACGTTCGCCTGCAGCGTCGCCATGACATAGTTGCCCGTGCCGATGCCGGTGCGCATTTCGGTTTCGCGCGTGGTGACGGCATAGCCCTCGTACGGCACAGCGGTCGGCGTCGGGGTCGGAGCCTCGGTCGGGGTCTGCGTCGGTACGGCAGTTGCCACCTGACGATACCAGAAGGCAATATCCGCCGCATCCATGCTCAGCGTGCCGTCTTGGAAAACAGTCAGGGTGATTTGCTCGCTGCCGGGAATCAGCTCATAGCCATCCCGCAAATTCGTCGGCATCGGGCGCAGGGTGTATGTGCCGGGGGCGAGCGTCATCGACTGCGCGTTCGCCACCGGGCTGCCGTAGCTGTCCAGATACTGGATGGTGATGGTCGCGTTCTGCGGCGCGGCGGTCGGGGTTGCCGTCGGCACTTCCGTCGGAATTTCGGTCGGAATCGCCGTCGGGGTCTCGGTCGGAACCGGCGTGTTGGTCGGAATCGGCGTTGCCGTCGGCACAGGCGTTGCGCCGGTGGATGCGGCATACGCGTCGCTTTCCGACTGCGTCATGATGTTCAGGTATTCGCTCATGATGTAGCCGCTCTGTCCATCCACCATGACGACGCTCCACCGTTCGCCCTTGTCATTCAGCATTTCGTTGACGACGTAGACGTTCGAGCCATTCGCCAAGCGCTTGATGACCGTGTTGCTCTTGCTGGTCGAGGGCTCACTGCGGAACGCCACTCGATTGCCGTTGATGGTCGCGTAGCGGTTGACCGGCTGCCCGACGGGAATCGGCGCTTCAGTGGGCGCAGTGGTCGGCGTTTCGGTCGGAATCGGCGTATTCGTGGGCGCTTCGGTCACGGGAACATCCGTCGCAGCGCTTTGAACCGGGCGGTAATAGAACGCAAGGTCTTCCGCCGTCGCTTCGTCACCGTTGATGGCAATGGTGCCGTCCGCATAAATCGTCAGGTCGAACGACGTCCAGCTGCTTTCCAGCTCGTAGCCGGGAATGCTGTCATACGCGGGCGTGACGTGGTACGTTCCCGGCATCAGCTCCGCCACGCTTGCGTCGGCAATCTCCTCGCCAAGCGTGTTGTAGTAGCGGATGGTGACGGTCACGAACTGCTGCGCGGGCGCGGGGGTATCGGTCGGCGCGTCCGTCGCCGGAATGTCCGTTGCAGGCACATCCGTCGCGGGTGCAGGCGTGTCCGTCGGCGCTTCCGTCGCGGGAACTTCCGTCGGGGTCTGCACCGGGTGGTAGTAGAATCCGACCGCATCCGCCGGAATTTCTTCGCCATCCATGTACAGCGTGCCGTTCGCATCCACCGTCAGGTCAAACTGCGTCAGCGTGCTGTCCAGCTCGTAACCGGGGATTTCGCGCTCCGGAATCATCGGATACGTCCCCGGCAGCAGTTCCTTCACCACCGGGTCGGCAATTTCCACGCCGCTCATGTCGAAGTAGTGAATCGCCACCGGCATCGTCTGCGGGGCGGGGGTGTCCGTCGGCGCGGGCGTATCCGTCGGCGCTTCGGTTGCGGGTGCTTCCGTCGTGGGAATATAATAGTAGAAATACACCTCGCTCGGCGTCGCGATACCGCCGGAAACGTTCACTTCCACCGTGCTTTCCGTGCCGGGCATCGGCACATAGCCGTCCGCCATGCCCTGCGGATTCGCCGTCACAAGGTGCGTCCCCTCGCCCAGCGTCAGCGTGTCGTCCATTGCGACAGGCTCACCCTCAGAGTTGAGGTAGTGCACGGGCACGTCCACTTCGGTCGGCTGCGGGTCAGCATAGAAGAAGGACACACTCGCCAAGTCGGTCGTGCCATCAGGACGCAGCGTGACCGTCTGCGGATTTTCGCTGATGAGGTCGTACCCGCCCACGCGGTCGCTGGCGGCATAGATGTAGTTCACGCCCTCGGTCAGCGGCTGCGACTGCTGATCCAGCAGCGTGCCGTTCTCGTGATAGTAGAACACGTCGATGTTGGATGTTACCGGCTGCGGCGTGGCATAGTGGAACACAACGGGATTTACGCTCGCCGTGCCGCCGTTGTCCACCCACACATGCACCGTGTCCTCGCCGACAAGCTGATACCCAGCAGTCATCGCGCTATTGGCGGTGACATAGTTGTCGCCCTGATTCAGCGTCACATACTGCGTGTCCAGAATCGTGCCGTTGTCATCCAGCTGATACAGCACGGTCACTTCCGCCTGAATGACGGGCGGCTCGGTCGGGGCTTCGGTTGGTACTTCCGTCGGCGCTTCGGTCGGCTGCTCCGGCACGGCGTAGACAAAGCGCACCTCGCTCGGCGACGCGTTGCCCATGCTGTCCACAAACACATCCACCACACCGGACGCAGGTTTGACAAGCAGATAATTCCACGGCACAACACTGGAATTGGCGTACACTTGGGTAGTCGCGTTCGTCAGGCAGCTTGCGTACTGGAAATCCAGCTGCTGGCCATCCTCCGTCACATAGTACACCGGCACGTTGACACTCTCCTGCGCGGGCGTTTCGGGCATTCCCTGCGACGAGAGGTACAGCGGGAACATCCCTTCATAGACGCTGTTGCAGTAATAATCCACTTCATACGAATACATCGGGTCAAGGGCAGTCGCATCCTGCGTCCACATGATTTCCGACGCATAATCTTTCAAGTAGAAGGTATACGCCGGGTCAGACGATACAACCTGCACCTGAACCGTGCTGAAAAGGGCGGACGCATCCAGCGTCGCCCAATACGCATGTTCCGCGCTGTCAGGCACGGGGAACGCCTGCGTTGTCTGCTGCTGTCCCTGCGAATCCGTCCAAATGACGGACACGACGACGTCCTCCCAGCGATCCAGCGCCAGCGCCGGAACCATCGCGGTTGTCATCAGCAGCGCCGCCACCATCAGCACAGACAGCAGACGGCCAAGACCTTTGACGCCGGATTTTCTCATGTTGGGTTTCCTCCTTGCTCCTGCCCTTTGCGGGCCTGATGCCATTCTATTATACCGCAGCGGCGCGGTTTGTCAATCTTCCGCACCCTGCCGCATTTTTCCTTGCGATTCGCAGGATTTTTTGCGTCTCTTGTCGAATCACTATGGCGAAAATCATCCTATTGTTTGAGGAGGACATTGACCATGATGGACGACAAGCAGCTGACGGAAGAGTATTTGGATGGGAAAGTCGTTTTCCCCGGCAAGATTATCCGTGTTGAGCATTGGCATGTGCGCCTGCCCAACGGCGAAACTGCCCTGCGCGAGGTGGCGTGCCATCCGGGCGCGGCGGGCATTGTCGCGCTGGATGATGACGGCAACGTGATTCTCGTCCGCCAGCATCGCATCGCCGTTGGCCGCTTGACGCTGGAAATTCCGGCGGGCAAGCTCGATGGGGTGGATGAAGACCCGTTCGTCTGCGCCCAGCGTGAGCTGAGCGAGGAAACCGGGCTGACCGCCGACCACTGGCGCAAGCTGACCGTGCTGGAGACGACCCCCGGCTTCTGCAACGAGCGCATCCACCTCTACTTGGCGACGGGGCTGCACGCTGGAAAGACGCATCCGGATGAGGATGAGTTCGTCTGCACACTGCGGATGCCGCTTTCCGAGGCGGTGCAGAAGGTGATGGACGGCACGTTCCGCGACGGCAAGACCGCGCTGGCGCTCCTGATGGTGCAGCAGCTGCTGTCCGCACCCTGCAAACAATAAACGTGCGAAACGCACGTTCTGTTCCATCCACGCTTATTGTAACAAATATTTCATCAAAATGCAATCGTGTGGACGGATTTTTGCGCGTTTTTTCGGAAAATTTCGCTGACGGAGGTGCTTTATGGCTGGAAAAAAGCAGCGTCATCCCCTGTATGTTCTCTTTCTGCTGCTGATGCTGCTCATGCTGGCGCTGGGTGTGTATCTGCTTGTTGTCGGCTGTCAGCAAGGGAATCCCCCTGTGCCGCTTGCGCCGTTTTCGCCGCATATCATCGGAGGTTTCTTCCGCCATGTATGAAAAGCTGGGGCAATGGCTCTCCCACCGCAATCCGCCGAATGAGCCGATTCCCGCAGCGGATTACTTCGCGTCCCTGCCGCGCCTGACGACCGACCGGCTGCTCCTGCGTCCGCTGACGATGCGCGATGCGGCGGATATGTTCGCTTACTCCCGCGACCCCGAAGTCGCTCGGCATGTTCTCTGGGATGCGCACAAGTCGATGGCGGATACGCGCAGCTGCCTGCGCTACATCATCAGCCAGTACCACAGCGGCGCGCCGTCCAGTTGGGGCATCGTGCTGCGCGAAACGAACCGCGTCGTCGGCACGATTGGCTTCATGAGTTACAACGACGCGGACAGCGTGGTGGAACTCGGCTATTCGCTCGCCCGCTCCTGCTGGAACGGCGGACTGATGACCGAAGCGCTGGCAGCGGTGCTGCGCGAATGCTTCACCGTTCTGCGCATCCACCGCGTCGAGGCGATGCACGAGTGCGACAACCCTGCCAGCGGGCGCGTGATGGAAAAATGCGGTATGCGCCACGAAGGGACACTGCGCGGCAAGGTGTTCAACAAGGGCAATTTCCACGACGTGGAGCTGTGGGCGATGCTGCGGGAGGACTGGGACGCGCGCCATTGAGCGAGTTTCTTCCTATTTATATGCTGGAGGATACGCTAATGCAGTTTGACATGATTTCTGGGCTGCGGTGGATTCACTCATCTCGTCCGACGAAGCGGCGGCGCGCGGAATAAGCGCATCAAAAAAGAGGGCTTCTGCCCCCTTTGAATTGGATTTATACTAATTCGATTCTAAAACATGACATCGAGCATAGCAGTTTTTTCGTTCCGGCAAAGCTGAGTGAAGCGAGGCGTACTGGAGGTACGCGCGAGC
>OLOW01000953.1_pt1 | contig 20004 bp, 11 predicted proteins | sample 1672801 | NCBI WGS metagenome assembly OLOW01 (sample SAMEA3136725, study PRJEB25190) | human gut metagenome | biome: human gut; feature: human-associated habitat; material: faeces | place: Austria | collected 2013 | reverse complement strand
CCAAGCACTAATCATAGACCTTACCATATCAAAAGTCTGCATACAATCATACTTGCGTGGAAAGCATGACGAAGGCCGAATTGCCCACATCGTAAAGAACCCAGCTCAGCTCTTTTTTAGTGAGCCCAAACGCCATAATCGTTACCCTTTCGTCCTTGAACGCACGCCCGTTTGGACGCATCATAAAACGCACACCAGTATACGGTGCATATATATGGGATATCTAAAATATCCGTAAAGAAACGAAGGGGCGTATATGCCAGCAATTATCACTCACGACCAATTCGGTCGCAAAGCTCTTGCTAAAGCGGCCGCTGGCGTTGATTCCAATGAACGCGAACGCAATGCCTTTTTGTTGGCAAACCAGGGGCCCGACCCGCTGTTTTACTGTGTAGCCAACCCCACTACCGCCAAATACCACAAGCTGGGAAACCTGATGCACCATGCCGATCCCAGCGCGTTGCTGTTCTCGCTCGCTCAAAGCCTGGTATACCTGCCAGAAGCCGCTCACCCTTTGGCGAAGGCCTATATCGCAGGCTTTCTTTGCCACTACTTGCTCGACCGAGCCGAGCATCCTCTGGTATACGCGCAGCAGTATGCTCTGTGCGATGCTGGCATCGATGGGTTGAGCGACAAAGATGGATCAGAAGTGCACGCCATCATCGAAAGCGATTTGGATGAAATGGTGCTCTGGACCTGCGAAGGCAAAACCGTTGCCTCGTTCAACCCGCACAAAGAAATCCTGAAAGCCGATAGGCAAACGCTCGCCATCATTTCATACCTGGTTAGCATGGCGGTACACGACGCCTACGGCAAAGAGGTAAGCCCCGATTTGTTCACGAAAAGCGTTTTGGGGTTCCGCCGCATCCAACATGTGTTCCACTCGCCGCGCGGCATTAAGCGCACCGCGCTGGGCAATATCGAGCGCAAGTTCCGCAAGCATTCGTTCGTGCAGGCCATGAGCCATCGTGCCGTTGAACTGACTGCCAGCGAATTCGACAACCATCAGCGTGCTGCATGGATCAATCCCTTTACAAAAACGGTGAGCACCGCCAGCTTCCAGGACCTGTTCAACCAGACGCTTGAGCCACGCCGCCAGCAGAATCAGGAACGGAATCATGTTGTAATGATAGCGCACCTGCGTTTCCAGCAGCATATGGCTCAGCGCCGTGCCAAGGAAGAAGAGCATACAAATGAGAATCATGGCGTTCGGGGCAAGCCGCCGCCGCCACGCTTCCATTGCGCCCAGCGCTGCGAACAAAAGCACCGCCATGTACATCACGCGCCCAATGGGACGGATGCTTTCCAGCAGGCTGCGCAGTTCAGGCGTCAGCGTCCCCTGCTGCTCCGTCCAGAGCAGATTCCAGTCAATGCCGAAATCATCCGTTCGCCACAGGTCGCGGAACTTGTAGACCATCAGGTTCAGCACGTTTTCCGGCTCCGACTGGATGCGCTGCGCCGCCACTTCCATACACGCCTGATGCGCCCCCGTCGCGGACTTCGTAGCGTCATACGCCTGCGCGAAGAATTCGCTGTCCGTCTCGTTCCACAAGCCATTCGACTGCGTGTTCAAGCCGACCATGAGGTTATAGCCGGACGCATACAGCCCCGACGCAGGCTGCTCGCCGATGATGTCAGAAATTGCGCGGTTGATGACGCTGCCCGTGACGAGATAGCACACCAGCACCAGCACAATGCAGACGATTGGCTGGCTTGTGGCGTAGCGCGCGCCCTCCACACGGATTTCGTTCATCGGGTCGCCCGTGACGCACAGCTGCGCCACGCAGTACGCCGCCAGCAAGATGACCGCCATCGGGCGGATTGCGCCCGCAATCGCCAGCACGATGCCCAGCAGCGCCATCACGCCCAGCATCCGAGAAGGAGCGACGTCGTAGAGGCTGCCCTTGCGGCGGTCAAGAATACTCGTCATCATGTCCGCAGCAAGCAGAATCAGCATCGTGAAGGACGGTTCGGTGGCAACCATGTTGCTGAACAGGATGTGCGACGGCCACAGGCTCATCAGCGCCACCGCCACCAGCGCGCCCGTGCGCCCCGCGATTCGCCGAGCGATATGCCCCGCCAAGAGGATGGAAATCACACTGCACACAAGGTTTGCGTACAGCGCGTTGCGCACCGACGCGCCGAAAATAGCAAACGTCGGCCACAGAATGAGCATCGGGAAGCCGATGGTGTGCGGGTAGAGCGCGATATAGCGGCGGTCAACCGCTCCTTCGGCGGACATCAGCGTATCATTCAGCAGGTGATTCGCCATGCGGTAGTACGTCTCAAAGTCCGAATCCGGCTCAACGGGGATGTTCCAAATCACCCACAGGCGCAGATACACGCCAACGCCCACCAGCACCGCGCCGAGCGCAATCATCATGATGTTTTTGGGAAGCGGCTGCATCTTCTGCCCGCACTTGCGCGAAATCCGCCCCAGCAGCAGCGCAAGGAGCGACAGCCCCGCCATACTCAGCACCCAGATTCCCTGTCCGAGATATTCCCGTTCCGTCGCGCGCGTCACATATTCGAGGCTGGCGCTGAGCGCCAAGCCCATGCACATGATAAACAGCGTCAGCGCGAGATAATCAAGCAGATTCTTCTTGCGGCTCATGGTCTGCTTCCTCCCTGATTGCATTTTCCGCCGTGCGCCGCGCCGGAATCAGCCGCCGCACAAGCACCACGCCTGCCGCCACAACAAGCAGGTCGTGGCAGAGCATAAAGGTATACATCTGTTTATTGTTGTCTGCAAAGCCGTTGCCGATGACCGACAGCGGATATTGCATTACGCCGACGAACATCACGCACAGGAACAGCATCGCCAGCAGCTTTGTCTGCTTCTGCGTCTTTTTGCGGCAAATCAGCGTCAGGCAGAACACGCCCGCCGTGCCGTAGAGCAGCACATATACCCAGAACGCGCGCGCCGCGAAGATGCTGCGCAGATTACACCAGAGGTTCATGCGGTGCAGCGGACGATTGTCGCTGTACAGCGCGTCCGTGTAGGTCATGAACGACGTGCTCAATGTGACGGATTCCTGTGCCGCGCGGTTCATCATTGTCAGCATGTCCTTCGGATGGCGCAGATAGTAGCGCACAAGCGTCATCGTCGTCACATGGTCATAGAATTTCTCCTGTAATTCGTCCGACTCAATGGGATAAACGTACTCGCTGTTCGGATAGTACGCGTGTTTGCCGATGTCCGCCTTCATTTCCGCCGGAATGCCCAGCTCTTCCATGGCTGCGTCCGGGTCGTCAGCAATCATCAGCGCACCGTAAAACACGCTCTGCCAGATGGTCTGCTTTTCAGACACCCCCTGATTTTTGCGGTACACGCCAAGCGTGTCGTAGCTGACCAGCCCGCACAGCAGCGCGCCCATCAGCGAAAACGCAATCAGCGGCTTTTTTGTCTGCGGATGATGATAGACGGTAAAGACAATCAGCAGAACAATCGCCGCCGGGAGTGCCAGCGCCATCTGCGCCTTGGCAGTGCAGAGAAATCGCACGCTGATGGCAAGCAGAATCATCCACAGCCAGCTTTTCCGGCTTCCGCGCGGCATCAGCGCCAGATGCACCGTACAGGCAATCGTCAGCATCAAGCCGACGGGAATCATCGTTTCGCCGAAGAGCGAGTTGTACCATGCGAGGTAATTTTCGCCCAGCAGCATACACGCAACAATCAGCCCCGCCGGGAGCGTCAGCTTGCCCAGCAGCGGATACAGGTCGCGCACGAGCAGCAGCAGCGCCGCCATCACCAGCGCCAGCAGGATGAACGCCTGCACCTGCGTGGAGTAATTGCCTCCCGTCAGCAAGGTGATGAAGCGCACGAGCATCGACGGGAAAATCAGCGAATAGGTGGGGTCTATGGAGGTCAAGCGCGTCGGATGGAACGGCTCACGGTAGGAGTAATCCTCGACGACACCCCACTCAAGCTGCGTCGATTCATCATCGAGCTGCGGCTGTGCCCAGTACAGGTCGATTTGTTCCATCATGCGCCCGAAGTCGCCGTTGTTCACGCCGCCAATGTGCTCTGCCGGAAGCAGCTGCCAGCAGCAGAGCACCACGCAAACCAATGCAACAATGGCGACCGTCCCCTTTTGCGTCACGCGGATTTTACGGAGATACGCCAGCAGTCCGCCGGACGCGCCCGCCGAGCAGGGCGGCAGCGCCAATTTCGCGTCCTTCACGCTCAGCCACGCCATCAGACGGCGAAGGAGCACCGCGCCGGACACAAGGCTCATCAGCACCGCCAAACCGCCCAGCAGGAACGCCAGCGGCTTCACGGTCAGCAGGTCAATGCCGCCCGTCAGCACGAGGGTCAGCGGCAGATAGCCAATCGTGCCAAGCAGTACCATCAGCAGAAACGCGCAGAGCATCACGGATGCGCTCTGCCGCCGTACAATGGGCAGCAGCAGCACGAGGAGCGCCGCGCAAATCAAGCACCAGCGGGAAATGGCGTGATGGTCACGCCCGAAAATGGTTTCCAGCACGGTATGCAGCGGTGAACGTGACGAAACGGCATTCCCAGCATCGTCCGCCAAATACCAGCTGTCCGCGTTCCGCAAAGCGCTTTCGTTTTTGTCCATCATGGTGCGAACGACTGCCGGATGCTGAATCGCAAATTTCACCCGTTTCCCCAGCGAAATATTTTCGTTCAGCAGGGCGGCATTCTCCGCATCCCGCGGATCGTTCACAAAGTTTTCGGAAGGTTCATAGTAGCTTTTGCCGATGTCCGCGAGGTAGCTTTCGGGCAAGCCGAGGGCTTCCAGCGTCTCCTCCGGCTTCTCCGATGCGGGCAGATAGCCTTGAAAGACCGCCAAGTAGTTCGCGGCGGCGGAATGCACCGTATCGTCCGCCTGCCAGCCTGTGACCAGGCCGCTCACGCACATCAGGCTTGCAATCAGCACACACGCCGCATGAAGCGGACGTTCTGCCCGTCCGGGGCAGCTATGCACGGCGCACAGCACAACCGCCAGCACCGCCGCGGGCAGCAGCACCATCATCTGCGCCATGGTACGCAGCATCAGCTGCGCCGCAAAAAGCACCAGCAGCGTCCATTGAACGCCGCATCCCTTTTCCCGGCACAGGCAATAAACCGTCGCGCCGAGGAAAAGAAGCAAATATGCCATGGAAGCGCCGACCGCATACAGGCTGTTCAAATAGCCGATGACGGCGGGATTCGCCAGCGCAAGCGGCAGTCCGAGCGTCGCAAGAATCGCCGCCGTGCGCGACCGCCGCGCCAGCCCGTTCGCCAGCAGGTACGCGCCCCAGCCCATCAGCAGCGCATACACGACCGCCAAATAACGCGTGCTGAAGCCCAGACCGAACGGGTGTGTCGCCAGCCGGACGAGCGCAACCGCCGCGCCGACGGAGGTTCGGGACGCAAACAGCAGCGTGGAATACGCCGTGTCCTCATAGGCGAATTCCTCCACGCGCTGCCCGGTCTGGATGCTCTCTTCCGCATAGCGCAGCGCAAGCCCTTCCGCCGCCGAAGCATAGCTGCCATCCGCCACCACCCCGATGGACGGCGACGCAAACAGCGTCCACAGAATCGCCGCTACGGTCAGCAGAGCCGCCATCAATCCGGTCAGCCTCGCCCGTCGTGTCTGTTCCATGCGCAAGATTCCTCTCTTTCGATATGGGTTAGAATCGGCTGTTGTCCTTCACAGGGGCGGAAAGCGCCGCTGCGTCCGTGTCAGACAGCGCGCCGTCCGTAATGTTCAGCGTCCGGATGCCCGCGTTCGAGAAGCGGAACAGGTTTCCGTCCGCATCGCGCTGTGCGCCAAGGAGGAGCGTCGCGTCGTAGTTTTCGCAGGCGCTTTCGACACGCTGGACAAGCTGACCATCCTGCCAAATCGTGTACTGACTGCCGGATTTGACGACCACGAGGTGCATCAGCGACGTGCCCTGCGGCAAATCCACCGTGACGCCGACGCTATTGCCGACATAGGCTGTGAGCGTATCGGCATTGTCTTGCCGGAGCATGAAGCCGCGGTAATGCCCGATTTCCTCGCTGAAGCAGGACATGTAGACGCCGTTGTTGACGCCCTTGCGCACGTCGATGACGGTGTCGAGCGTCCAATCCTTCGTGGCGACGTCGTAGAGTTTCACGCCCGTGTCGAGCGCACGGTCACTGCCGTTGCCGACGAACGCGCCGGGCATGGTGTACGCGGCGGATTCCGCAACCATTTCCGGCGGCAGCGGCGCGTCGGCGAAGTCGTAGGCCGCAATGTCCGCTTCCGTCATCACACCTGCATAGAGGGACAGGTGGTTCACCCGCGTCTGGCTGATGCGGAAGATATTGCCGTCCGCGTCGCGCTGGGCGCCGATGAGCAGCGTGCCGTCATAGCTATCCGCAGGCGATTCGGCTTCGGCGACGAGCAGACCGTCCGCATAGATGCGGTAGCTTGCGCCGTCCTTGACGATGGCGATATGCATTTCGCGGTCAAATTCGCCCGGCACAGTCACGCCGACATTCTGACCGAAAACGATGTTGATCTGCGCGTTGTCCAGCTGGCGGATCAGCAGACCGCGATAGTTCTTGGCATTCTCGTCGAAGCAGGACAGGAACACGCCATTGCCGGGATTTTCACTCGGCGTGACGCTGGTCAGCAGGGTGAAGCGCGTCGCAGTGGAGGCAAACAGCTGTGTCTGCGTATCGAGATACGACGCCTGACGATACGTTTCGTCGCCGCCGACGAACTGCTCCGGAAGCGTGTAGACTTCCGCCGCGTCCTTCACGCCGATGCCGAGCGGCTTGGGCGCTTCGGGCAGGTCTTCCGGCTGCCACGCAAGGATTTCGCTTTCCGTCAGCACGCTGTCATAGACTTCGAGGTTCAGCACGCGCGTGGGCGAGAAGCGGAACTTCTCTCCGCCGGGGGAAAGCTCTTCGCAGCCGAGGAGAAGCGTGCCGGAATAGGCATCGCAGGGAAGCTGCTCATTCTCATAGAGTTTTTCACCATTTAGATAAATAGAATATCGTTCATTGTCCTTGGTGATAGCAAGCGTAGCGGAATCACCATGCAAAAGTGGCAGCATGAATGTACGATTGTTCCCCAATATCACTTGGAGCGCATTGCCTTCACCGCGAATCAGCAATCCACGATAATTCTCGCCATTTTGCTCATCAAAGCAAGCCATAACGACCTGCCCTTCATCCGTGTCTGGCAAGGGCAGACCAATTTGGGTCAATATTGTCCATGAACTATAACGATTTTCATAGAGTTTAATCTTTGTATCATAGTATTCAGAAACACCATCACCAGAGAACTGATTGCTTAAGGTAAACTCTGCTTTGTTTTTATCAGCAGTTGTCTGCGAAGCATTCCATATAAATCCTTCAATTTTTCTACAATCACGCAAAGAATAATTCTGTGATAAATACTGTCCCACAATGCGGGAAAACTTAACAATACCTTGATTATTGAAGTGACCGCCATCATAAAAGTCAGTGTTTGCGTCCATCCCAAGGCTATCCCATTCCTTCACATAGTTGAGGAACGGTACGCCTTCTTCTTTGGCAATTTCTGCAACAGTGTTCAGCCGCATAGCAGCTTCTTCTGTCGCTTCAAACGGCGCAGCCATCAATATTAGCGTAATGTTCTTTTGCTTGCACAAATCAATAATTTTTCGCAAATACTGTTCGTTTTTTTCAGTAATCGGAAGTTTATCTGTAATGGAAGCATAATCCAGCATTTTTAGGATAGCCACGCCACCCTCCGGGCGTCTCGGCGCAGGAAGCGACAAATCATTTTCCTGCACAAAATCCGCAATAGTTAAATCATCATACCGTTCATGATAGTACGGCAATCCCCACAAGGCTTCTACGGCATCCGTCCACTTTTCATAAGATGCGAAAGCAGCTTGAACTTTGTTGATTCCAAAGTTCAGCAATTCAACATTTTTTATTGCCGTTTCTTTCGGCGAATAGTCCATTGTTGTCGTGCTTAAGTACACTTCAGCAATCACAATCTGCGGGCTTTGTGCTGACAGCGCTTCTTTCAAGCAATAGTAAGTATTCCAGATCGGTTGCATGCCAACCCACAAATTGTAACTTGAAATACCATATTCATCGAAAATCTGCTGATTATCAACATTTGTCCCGATATGCGACGACCCGACGAGCAGCACATCCACCGTGTCCGGCGGCAGCTGACGCAGCTTCACCAGTGACACCATGTCATCCGTCTTGATTTTCAGCACCTGATCCATCAGTCCATAGCACAGCGCCAGCACCAGAAGGAAGGCGAGAACCTTGACGGCTTTTTGAATCAGCTTTTTCATTCTTTCCGCGCTCCCTTCGTCAGAATTGGAAGTAGATGAACGACGATGCCGCAAAGCCGGGGCCGTAGATGCCTGTCAGCAGAACGACGAAAATCGCCGCGAGGTAAATCAGCCAGCGAAACCAGAGCTGCTGCCGCTTGACTGCTTCCAGCACGGACACGCCCTTTTCCTGCATCAGGCTGACCGCCAGCAGAATCAGCAGCGCACCCAGCAGCACAAGCCACTCCGTCTGGTCAAGCCCCAGTTTCAGCAGGCTGCCGTCGAAGAAGATATTGGTGTTCCAGCCGCGGAAGAGGCTCGACAGGAGGTGCATGGCGTCACCGAGGCTGTTCGCGCGGAAGAAAATCCATGACAGGTCAATCAGCACAAACGTCGTCAGAACCTGCCCGATGCGCCAGCTCAGCGTCTTCGTGCGCGCGCCGGTTTTCTGCTGGATACGGCGGCGGAAGGGCTTCGTAATGCCGCCCGCCACCTGATACAGCCCATTGATACCCCCCCAGATGACGTAATTCCACGCCGCGCCGTGCCACAAGCCCGACACGAGCATGACAATCATCTGGTTGATGTACTTACGCACCGTCCCCTTGCGGTTGCCGCCCAGCGGAATGTATAAGTAATCGCGGAACCATGTGCTGAGCGAGATATGCCAGCGCCGCCAGAAGTCCGATACGGACACAGCGAGATACGGGCGCTCAAAGTTCTTCATCAGCTTAAAGCCCATGACCTGCGCCGCACCAATGGCGATATTGGAATAGCCCGCGAAGTCACCGTAAACCTGAAACGCGAAGAGAACCGCCGCAATCAGCACGGTCGGGCCTTCGTAGTAATTGCAGTAATTGAACACCTGATTGACCAGAATCGCGGCGCGGTCAGCAATGACGATTTTGAGGAAGAAGCCCCACACCATCCGAAGCAGACCGTCTCGGACGTTATCGTATTCCAGCTTATGCGGCGTGTCGAACTGCGTCAGGAGGTTGGTCGAACGTTCAATCGGCCCGGCGACCAGCTGCGGGAAGAAGCTGACGAACGCCGCATACTTGATGAAATTCGTCTCCATGCGCACGTCACCGCGGTAAACATCAACGACATACGACAGCGCCTGAAAGATGTAGAACGAGATGCCGACGGGCAGCAGCACGTCAAAACCGGGTGTGACAGGCGCAAGACCCATCCACCCGCGAATAACGTTGAGGTTATCGACGGTAAAGTCGAAATACTTGTAGAAGAAGAGAATCGCGAGGTTGACAGCGAAGGACACGCCGACCCAGACCTTGGAAATCTGGCGAATCGGGCGTCCTGCCTCTGCCGCTGCTTTCTCCTTGGTACGCCTTTTCCCGATCAGCAAGCCGAAAAGGAACGTGACCGCCGTGGAGAAAAGCAGCAGCAGCGCATACGCCGGATTCCAGTTCATGTAGAACAGGTAAGACGTCAGAAGAATCCAAAAGACGCGCAGTTTGCCCGGAATCGCGTAATACAAGAGCACGACTGCCGGGAAAAACAGCAGAAATTCGATGGAGTTGAACAGCATGAGCCTTTGTCTCCTTCCTCCGCCTCGCCGAAAATCAGGTTACTTATCGTCGTACTTTCTGCGGTGGTGAATACGCACGAGCAGCAGCACAGCAGCAAGCAGCAGCACCAGCATGCAGCCCATGCCGACCAGCAGCAGCGTCATCGGCTCACGATTCTGCACAATAACATCCGCGAACGACGGCTTTTCCGCGTTCTGCGTCAGCGCTGTGGACACGGTGAACTGATAGCTGGATGCGCCGCCGTAGCCATCCACCACCAGCGCTTCTTTGCCCAGCGACCAGCGGTTCTTTTCCGTGCTCAAGCGCGCCATCAGGTTCTGCAAGCCTGCTTCGGTCGCGGCGGAAGCAGTCAACAGCGCCATCGTCTCGTTGTAGGGGGATTTCATCAGCTGGAGCACGCTGGCTTCGTGGGCATAATCCGCCGTCATCACCAGCTTCGTGCTTTCGGCAAGGCTGGTCATATCGTCCGTGTACTGGAAATGCAGGTAAGGATTGATCTGCTTGAGGACGCTGTTTCGGTCGGACAGACCGACGACAATCAGGTTGCTGTTGCCGTAGGCGGCTGCTTGGAAATTCTCCGCGCGGATGACTTTCAGCAAGCCATAGGGCGTGCTGCCTGCGCCGAGCATCGCCATGATGCGCCCCGCGAGCGTCAATTCCGTCTGCGTCGCATCGTCGCTGAGGATCATCACAACGTTGTTCATGCGGCTTGCGCGCTGGAACGGTGCCGGCAGATTTGCCAGATTCAGCGTTGTGTTTTCGCCCGCCGGCAGGTACAGTGACGAGTTTGCCGCGATATACGCCCACGGCGTGTTCATCGACCGCACGGTGCAGTCCAAATCCTTGATTTCGAGGTCAAACACAACGGTAATGCTGCTGCCTGCCTCCCCGATGGCGTCTGCCGGGACGGAGAAGGTCAGCGTTTCGCCCGTTGCGCCCTCTTTGGTCAGCTTGTGGGAATACAGCGGAATGCTCGTGCCCCAGTAGAACGTGACGAGGCTGCGGTCGAAGTCCAGATTCTCACTGTACCGGATGTCGAAGGAGAAGCGGCTTTCGCTGGACAGCACATAGTCCTTCGCGACGGGCAGATAAATCGTCATCTTCTGCGTGAAGGGGCCGGAGAAGCTGATGCCGTTGCCGGAAATGTCCTTAATGGTGTACTGCCCCGCAAGCGTCAGCCCGGACGTTTCCGACGCGAGGGCATACTGCTGCGCTTCGCCGACGGAAACGTAGGTCTGCGATGTGTGGAGCTGCGCCACGCGGGATGTGTCGCTGAGCAGCGCGGCGGCTTCGCTGAGCGCGGCTTCTTCCTCCGCGACAATCAGCAGATACGATGTGTCGCCATCCGTCGCGCGCTGCACCAGTGCACCCGTTGCAGGAACGCTTTGCGTCAGCAGGGACAGCAAATGCTCCGGTGTGTTCTTCTTCAGTCCCACATACAGCACGTTTTCGCTTTTCGCGTCCGACAGGCGGCACAGCGTCATGGCGTTTTGGGCAGACAGACTGTTGCCCATGCCCGCCATCAGCATCATGGCGGCGGTCAGCTCGGCTTCGTCCGCCGCGTCGCTGACGGCAACCACACTCTCCGCGCCGTCGGGATTCATCAGCGAAATGAAGGGGTACGGGTACATGTACAGTTCATCCGCATCGTCGGAAATCTCGTAGTAGATACGCAGGCAAGTCGTGTCCGCGATTTTGACCCAGTTCGCGCCATTGTAGTCGTCGCGGCAGCCTTCGTCGTCCGTCAGACGGACATACGAGAGAATTTCGAGCAGATTATAGCCCGTCGTAAGCAGCTCCACCGGGACGCTCACATACAGCACGGTCTGCGCGCCGTCGGAACGCGTGACAATCTTCGACGAGCCGAACGGCGTGCCGTTCATATAGTACGTCAGGGAGGAAATGTCCGTCAGAATCAGGTCGGATGCGGTGTAGCTCAGGCGCAGCACGGCGCTGACGGGCTTGGCGTACTTCGGCAGATTTGCGTACAGGCTCAGCGTCGTCGTAATGCCGCTGAGTGTCTGCACGCCGCCGAAGGTGAAATCAGCATAATACTCCCCTGCCGCCGCGCCTGCCTCAAAGGCCGTTGCGTCACCGGCGGATTGCTGCTTTTCAATTTCACTCTGGACAAAATTGTCCACCACACCACCGGGAATTTCGGTTTCCTCCGCCGCAGCGCAGGAGAAAACCAGCAGCGCTGCGAGCATCAAAGCCAGCAGACGGTTTGTGAAATAGCGTGTGTTCATCGTTCTCAGTCCATCCCTTCTGATTAGTCTGCGGAACGTTCGGTCTTATACCAAGTGTAATCCGTTTTGCTGACGATTTTCTTCACCGTCATCCACATGGCGCGGAGGACGACAACCACCCACAGTTTCGAGTAGGTAAACAGCATCAGCAGAACCAGCGCCGCCGATTGCAGATTGAACTCATTCTTCTCCTGCGCCAGCGTCAGCATGACGTTGCACTCAAACAGCGCGCACGCCATCACCCACACCATCGTGGACAAGCCGCCCAGCGACACATGGCTGTACCCCAGCACACCCAGAACGAACATGGTGTCCGAGCAGACGAGCGTGAATGCCATCAGGATATACACCAGCGCGTAGTACAACACATCCATGCGCATTTTGCCGCCGGACGGATCAAAGATATACTTGAAATTGTTGATCAGCACATACAGGTTGCCCATCGCCCAGCGGGTACGCTGCTTGAACCAAATTCCGAGGCGGAATGGCTCCTGCTCCCACGTCACCGCCTGCGGCACAAGTTTGATTTTGTAGCCCATGAGGTAGATGCGGAAGCTGATTTCCGTGTCCTCCGACAGCGCGTCCGGATCCCAGCCGCCAATTTCCTCAATGATGTGGCGGTGCATGACGAAGTTCGTGCCCGGAATGGTGCACAGCCCGAAGTAGAACCAGCGCCCCGCCTGATTCATGCACTGGTGCGCCAGCGTCTCGATGTTGACAAAGCGCGTGAGCAGTGAAGCGTTTCGATTGCGTGTGCGGAATTTGCCGATGACCGCGCCCAGCGACGAATCGCTCATCAGGTTCTCCACCAGAATGCGCAGTGCCTGCGGTTCGGGCGTGTTGTCCGCATCGTAAATCGCAAACACGCTGCCCTTTGCTACCGAATAGCCGATGTTCAGCGCGTTAGACTTCCCTTTCCCGCCGACAACGTTATCCGTATTGACGACAATCAGGTTGCGGCCGGGATTCGCCGCCTGAATCTGCTTGAGCACATTTGCGGTGTCATCGGTAGAATTGTCGTTGATGACGATGATTTCGTAGCGGTCGTGCGGGTAGTCGAAGTTGAGCAGGGCGCGGACGGTGCGCCGGATGACGACGCTCTCGTTGTGCGCCGGCACCATGATCGACACGAACGGGTACTCGTCAATCGGCACATGCCCGTCCGTTTTGCTGCACTGATGGTAATACAGGAATCCGCCGACGGACAGAAAGACGTTAATCGCCATCAGCGCCCAGATGCAGACCATCGAAATCAGCATCAAATAATCAGCCGCCGTCATGCAGATTCACCCCCTCCTGCTCGTCTTTCGCGTGCGTATGGTTGCCCAGCAGCTGCCGTCGCGTCGTCCGCCGGGAAATAATCATCCCGGCAATGAAAATCGTACACGCTACAACCACAAACGCCAGAATCAGCTTGTTGCTCGCCTGAATCTGCTCTGTCATGTACTGCACAAAGCCGCGGTCGTAGACGTAGTCCTCGTCGTAATTGAAGCGCTGATAGGCAAGCGACGCTGCCTGTCCGTTGACATACAGCCCATCCGCCGGATAAAAATGCACATACAGGTCGCCCGCATAGACGATGCCTTCCACATCTGAAAGCTTCTTGAGCGCTGTGCGGGAGTTCTTCAGCCGATTGACCTGCGTCCGGAGCGTCTCGATATCCTCTGACGGGTCAAGGTAAATCGCCTGTGCATAGGCGTTGGTGAAGGCGGTCGCGTCAGCGTAGGCAGGCGCGACGATTTGGTGGCCATCGCGCAGCGCCGTGCTCTCCGCCTGCTTCTCGCCGAAAAGCGCTTCATCCGAGCGGAAGAGGAACACCGTTCGCCAGCCGCGCAGGACATCCTGCCCTTTTTCGCTCATCAGCCACACATCCGGCGCTTCAATCGCCAGCGGGTAGACGCCATAGCGCGAATAAGCGGAATACGCATTGGCGATATTCTTCTGCAAGTCCTCCACCGTCACGTTCACCAGCGTTACCTGCGGAACGTGCATCACAATGCCCGCGCCGCGGCTCTGCGCATACCGCAGCACCTCACAGAAACGCTTCATTGCCGGATAATCGGCATTGGCGTAAATCGGCATGACACACAGGACGTACGGCACATTTTCCGTCTCGAGCATCTCCACCAGCGACAGCAGCCGCTCCGGGTCGGCAAACGGATAAATGCGGTCAAGCACGAGATACTGCCCGTACGCGGTCGGGGAATTCTTGTAGGGCCACAGCCACGTTTGCAGCAGCGTTGAGAGGAACGCGCACTGCGCTTCCTGCGACGGGTCAAAATACGCCAAATGGGTGATGTTTCCCGCCGTTTGGCAAAGCGGGAATGCCTGCGCACCGACGAAAATCTGTCCGCCGAGCGATTCGCCGCTTTTCTTCATCAGCAGAAGCGAATTGCCGGAAAGCAGCATATCGTTCGCGGCATTTGCCTGCGTCTGCAAGCGCAATGTCAGCGAACCTTCATGTACCTGCGTTTTCGTCAGCTCCGCCAAGCCGCCCGCGCCGATGACGAAAACGGGCAGTTTGCTCTCCTGAATCGCCAGCGCCACCGACGCATTCAGCGCCCGATTCGGGTCGGTGCAGATGATGACGGCGGTGTAGCCGTCGGTGTCCGGCACATCCTCGCTGCTGACAAACGTGCATGTCCAGCTGGAATAGAGCGCGAATCGCCGCAGGACGTCCGTCGCCGCTGCGCTCGTCTCACTTGTCTGCTCGTCGTTCAAAATCAGCAGACGGGTCACATCCGCGCGCGCCTGTGCGGGTATCAGCAGCAGCAGCAGCCCCGCCGTCAGCGCCAGTACCCACGCTTTCGCCTTACACATCATACGCCAGCTCGCTCTCAACAGCTTTCTTGAACGCCATCATGTCCTTGCCGAAATGCTCGTCGTACTCCTTGCAGGCAAAGCGCAGATCCATGTGCGTCCCGCGCTCCAGAATGCCGTCAAAAGCGTCCTCCTTCGTCACCGCTGCAATAATACGGCTGCGGACATAGGCGCTGTTTGCTTCATTGGAGGTCAGCAAAATCGCCATCGTGCCATGCTCGTCAATGCAGTAGACCTTATCCTCTACGCGCACGCTGTCCATCACCAGCTCCGCCAGCCGCTTGCGCAGTTGGATATAGCGGCTGTGGGACAGCATCCCGTGCAGTTCACTTTCGTAGCGCATCTGGATAATCATCAGCGAAATCGGCAGATGGTTGCGGACGCAGTAACCCGTCATCATCTGCGCATCGCGATACATGGCGCGCAGGTTGTACAGCTCCGTCACATCGTCCACCAGCACCTGTTCATCCACCTGACGGCGCAGCAGCTTGTTCTCAGCATTGACGTGGCGCATACTGCGGGAGAAGAGCGCCGCCGCGCCCGATCCCAGCAGCGGCAGTACAGTCACAAAATAATCTGTCAAGTACACCGTTTCGCCCACGGCATAAAAAGAATACAGCTTATACGCCACCCAGCCGCAGGTAATCGTCGCCGCAAGCGCCGTACCGGTGTTGACGCGATCCATAAAGCCGCACAGCACGGCAATATCCATCAGGAACAACAGCAGCAAATACATCGTCTGCGTATCCGCAGGTGCCCAAATCATCAGCAGCGCCTGCATAAACGCCCAGATCAGCAGCAAAATGATAGCCGCGTCCCGCGCTACCAGTGCCGATTGCGTTTCGTTTTTCATGGCAGCCTCCTTTATTGCCCGTCCGTTTCAATAATTTTCAGTCGGTGGAGTCCCTCAGTGCACGCCATAATCGCCAACAGGTCAATCAGACAGCCCATCAAGAAGCTCTGGCGCAGCAGCAGACTATCGCCGCTGAGGATGACAACCGTCATCAGCTCGACAGTAACCGCCGCGAAAAGCAGCACGCTGAGCATGGTGTAGACACTCGCGGCTTCCCTGCCGGATTCCAGCTTTTCGTCCGCTTTACGGCGGAAGAAGAGGAAGGCGACGACCAGCAGGAGCAGCGACGCCGCCGTTTGCGGGGCGGAACGCTCCTTGAACGTTGACCAGATAGAGAGGAACAGTGCCTTTGCCCGCGCAGGCATTCCGCTGGACTGCTCGTAGTTGCCGGAATAATCCGTTCGCGTGAAGAACGCGTTGCGCACGCCGACCTCAAACAGCCCCAGCAATTGAATCGGATGGCGCAGGTAATACAGTGTCACGTCCGACGTCGTGTACTGATCAAGGAAGCCCTCATCCAGCGCGCCGCTTTCCGGCAGCACAACGGGGTAGCTCTGCGTGGAATACGTGTCCGTCAGCACGGAATACCGCGCCTCAATGCCGAACTGCGCCAGTGCTTTTTCCGGGTCAGTCGCCTCAAAGAGAACGCCGCGCGTCATTTGGTCGTACTTCTCGTTAATCGTCTGATTGTTGAGCATATCGCCCGTCTGCATGACGCTGACAGCGCACAGCAGCACTGCAAGGAGCGAATACAGCCCCTTATGAAGCGCATCCGCTTTGTGACGCATGAGCATCCAGTACGCAACAGAAAAGATGATGCCCATCAGCGCGCAGTACTGGTTGACCGCCATCATCAGGATGACCGTGACGGCAAGCCCAATCTGCGGCAGAAAGCGGTTCAGGCTATCCGGAATCTGCAGGACGCAGTTCGCCAAGGCAACCATCAAAATCAGCTCAATGGGCTGCGTGTAAAAAGAGGCAAAGCGGGTTATCATGGCGGTATCGCCGAAAATCAGCACAGCAAAAACCGCGATAAACAGCCCCTCGGAGTAGACTTTGACGCGTCCCAGCAGCCTGGAGAGCATCGGGATGAGAAGCAGGATGTAAATCAGCAGATAGATTGCTGCGAGGAAGCGCATGTCAAACAGTCCGTCGTGCGTCACCAGTTCGTCGATGACAACCGCCGTGCGCACCAGTATCCGCTGAACCAGCGGCGTTGTACCGGTCGGAAGCGCGGACGAGCCGACGTTATAGACACGCTCATAATAGTTGAAGAAAGCGCTTGTATCAGACGGGTCAAGCCGGGACAGCCCGGTATCCGCCAGCACAGCGGCAAAGCTGCCGTCGTTGGACAGTCCCAGATACGGCGGGACAAAAAGTGTAATCGACGCTGTAATCGCGATCACCAGCACCACCATCAGGGCAAGGTGCTTGGGGCGGTAGCGCTTGCGCATCGCGCGGTCAAACCGGCGGATGGCGTTCAAAATCAGGTGGTACAGCTTGACAAACAAGCCGCTGAGCTTCACAATCAGCCACGCAATCGCGCGCACACTGCACTCTCCTTTCCTGCGTTACGGCTTCATGGCCATGAGCGCAAAAAGAGCTTCCAATTCATCAAATGTATAGGATGTTTCGCCTTTGACGCTGCCATAAGCGCCCGCGAATGTCCCCGTCGCAATGCGGCGGTTCTCCAGTTTCGCCAGCGACAGCCGCGCAAGCTCCGTGTGCCCGCTGACGGCACCGACCTGTGCCAGGACGGCATACGATCCAATCGCCTCATAGCGGAATCCATAGCCGACCTGCCCGTTTGACGCATACTGCGCATAAATCGCGCCTGTGCCAAGCTGCGCATCCAGCCAATCCAGCGTCTGCTCCCCTGCCGCGCTGATTTGCGCCGCGTGCAGGATTGTCAGCGCCGCTTCGGTCATCTGCGCCGCCGCATTGCTGAACATATCCTTTGCCGGGGTATAGGAGGCGCGGTAGAGCGGGAGTTCGCTGCTCATGAGCGCGCGCGAATCAGTCAATATGGCTTCGCTGCGGTTCGCGACGGCTGTCCATCGGACATCATAGGCGGATAAGGCGCGCATCGTCTGCACATCCAGATAGCACAGGGTGACACTATCGCCGCGCCCCGAACCATCGACGTTCGCAAAGCTGACCAGCGCATCATCCACCACACAGGCAGCGTACAGCGCCGCCGCCCGTTCGCGGATTTCACGCTCGTAGCCGCCCCATACCGCATCTGCTTCCATCAGCGCGCGGAGAATGCGCAGATCATCCAGCGACGCATTAGCCGCCGCTTTTTCGCCTGCCTGAATCCGCCAGACGGTTAAGCCGCCGACGGTCATTTTGTCACGGACATAACGCCAGACATCGGAGAAGAGCGCCGCATCCTCCGTTTGCGCCGCATAGAGCATGGTCTGCCCCATCGTCTCGGAAAGCACAGTATCGCCCGGATGAACCGCGCCGCCGGACAGCGTATAGGTGGATGGAATCGCACCATCCGCCTGCATCAGCCGTTTCAGAAACGCGAGCGTCTGCTGTGCCGGATGCTGTGCCGCGTCCAGCAGCTGCGCCATTTCATCCGCATTCGGCATATCCGCCGTCGCGCGAAGCAGCTGCCCCTGCGAATCGAAAACCGCCAGAGACGGCACGCTCCGCAGTCCCAGCGTGTGAAAGAGCGCCGCGTCCGCATCCATGTACAGCGGAATGCCTGTAATGCCGCATTCCGCCAATTCTGCTTCCGCCTTCTCGCGCGTGTCGCCGCGAATTCCCTCTCGGCAGACAAGGACGACTTGCGCTCCCGCCGCTTGTGCGGCCTGTACCGCCGCCCCAAAGTCGCCCGCCAAGTACACCTGGCAGTCCGGACACCAGCTTGACCAGAACAGCAGGATCGTCGTTTGTCCGCGCAGGGCGGATAGGCGCACCGGATTTCCGTCCGCGTCGGTCAAATCTCCGTCGTAAGGCAGAAACCACTTTGCCGGGTCTGGTGCAAGGTCGGACGCCATCAGCAACTCATCCGAATCTGCGGTATCCGTCGCTTCCGACAGAATGTCCGGCAAATCCTCGCGGGTTTGCAGCAGTCCGGCACCGACGATGCACATGCCCGCCGTCAGCAGAATCATCAGGCTGATCAGTACAGCGAGGATGCGTTGGTATGACTGTTTTTTCATCCGGAACGCTCCCCCCCATGTTTCGACGATGATTGTATGTGCGCCCAGCGCGGTTTATTCACACAGAATATCCGCAATCCGCTCGCAGGCGTGTCCGTCGCCGTAGGGATTGCTGGCGTGCGCCATCGCCGCGTAAGCCGCCGGGTCATCCAGCAGACGCGTAAACTCGCGGTAAATCGTCTCTTCCGACGTGCCGACGAGCTTGAGCGTGCCCGCCGCAACGCCCTCCGGGCGCTCGGTCGTGTCGCGCATGACCAAAACAGGCTTGCCCAGACCGGGCGCTTCCTCCTGAATACCGCCGGAATCGGTCAGAATCAACGTACTGTGCGCCATGATATTGTGGAAATCCAGCACATCCAGCGGCTCAATGATGTGCAGACGTTCCAGCCCGGACAGTTCTTCCGCCGCTTCCTGCCGAACAACTGGATTCAGGTGAATCGGGTAGAGCGCCTTGACATCGGGGTGCTCCGTCAATACGCGGCGAATCGCGCGGAACATATGGTGCATAGCTTCGCCAAGGTTCTCCCGCCGATGCGCGGTGATGAGGATCAGACGGCTGCCCTGCGCCCACGTCAGTTCCGGGTGGGTGTAATCCGCGCGAACGGTGGTTTTCAGCGCGTCGATGGAGGTGTTGCCCGTCACGAAGATAGACGATTCGTCTTTGCCCTCGCGCAGCAGGTTTTGCTTTGCCTTTTCCGTCGGCGCAAAATGATACCGGCAAATCAGTGAAACTGCTTGCCGGTTGAACTCTTCCGGGAAAGGGCTTTCGAGGTTGTAGGTACGAAGCCCAGCCTCCACATGTCCAACCGGAATATGCAGATAGAAGCATGCCAGTGCGGTAACAAATGCCGTGCTGGTATCACCATGCACGAGCGTCAAATCAGGCTTCTCCTGATTGAGAACTGCCTGAATGCGCGTCAGGATAGCGGTAGTAACATCGAAAAGCGTCTGGTTCGGCTGCATAATCGCCAAATCGTAATCCGGCACGACCGAAAACGCATCCAGCACCTGCTGAAGCATCTGCTTGTGCTGCCCCGTGACGCAGACAACGGTCTGCACCTGCGGGCGGCGCTTCAGCTCATTGACCAGCGGACACATCTTGA
>OLOW01000950.1_pt1 | contig 20038 bp, 15 predicted proteins | sample 1672801 | NCBI WGS metagenome assembly OLOW01 (sample SAMEA3136725, study PRJEB25190) | human gut metagenome | biome: human gut; feature: human-associated habitat; material: faeces | place: Austria | collected 2013 | reverse complement strand
ACGCATCTCTGCCTTTTTCATGGCAATGCTGATGATGCTGACTGTGTTCTCAGCGGGCCGTTTTTGATTAGGGAAAAAGGGGGATGGAGCAAAACAGAAAATGGAACGGCTATACCACTGATCGGGGAAAAATCGGTGAAGCAAATGCTGTTTTCTGAAAAGATTATCAGAAAGGAAAGAATGTTAAAAAACGGGATTGCGCCCGGAATGGTTTGTTTATATAATAGTTGCAGAAGAAAGCGCGCCTTTGACCGGGCGGAAAGGAACGTTTGAATGAAGAAAGACAAGGATCGTTTTGCGCCGTATCCTCCCATGGGCTGGAACAGCTGGGACTGCTACATGTCCGCCGTGACGGAAGCGGAGCTGCTGGAAAACGCCCGCTATCAGGCGGAGCATCTGCTCCCCTACGGCTGGGAATATATTACCTGCGATATTCAGTGGTACGAGCCCACGGCGGGGACGCGGCCCGGCTGCGAATACATTCCCTTCGCGCCGCTGTGCATGGATGGCTACGGGCGGTTGATTCCGGCGGAGAACCGCTTTCCGTCCAGCGCGGGCGGGAAGGGCTTTGCACCCATTGCGTCGGAGCTGCACCGGCTAGGACTGAAATTCGGCATTCACATCATGCGGGGCATTCCCCGTCAGGCGGTATATGCCCGCACGCCCGTTCTGAACAGCGGCTATACGGCCGACCAGATCGCCGACCCCAGCTCCATCTGCCTATGGAACAGCGATATGTTCGGCACGCGAAAGGATCATCCGGGCGCGCAGGCGTATTACGACAGTCTCTTTGAACTATATGCCTCCTGGGGCGTGGATTTTGTGAAGGTGGACGATATTGCCAATACTGGCGAGGCCGAATCCGGCGGATACGCGGCGGCCCATGAGATCGAGATGATCCGCCGGGCCATCGACCGCTGTGGACGCGCGATCGTGCTGAGTCTTTCTCCCGGCCCCGCGTCGGTGGAAAAAGCGTGGCACCTGAGTCAGAACGCCAATATGTGGCGCATCACCAACGATTTCTGGGACGACTGGGCCCTGCTGAAAAATATGTTCACCCGCTGCGAGATCTGGCAAAGCCACGTCGGTCCCGGCTGCTGGCCGGACTGCGACATGCTGCCGCTGGGCCGCATCGGCGTAAAGTTCGGCCAGCCCCGGCAGACCCGCTTCACCCCTGACGAACAAAAGACCCTGCTGACCCTGTGGTCGATCTTCCGTTCGCCGCTGATCCTCGGGGCGGAGCTGCCCAGTCTGGACGAAGCCACCCTTCGTCTGCTCACCAACCGGGACGTGCTGCGGCTGAACCGGCACTCCTTCGGCGCGCGGCAGATCGTCCGGGACGACGCGCACGCCGTCTGGGTCAGCCAGGACGAAGATGGTTCCCGGTATGCGGCGCTGTTCAACCTGTCCGAGGAGCCGCGGGAGGTGTCGCTGGATCTCCGGGAGCTGGAGGGCGAGACCTTTGCCTGCCGGGAGCTTTGGTCCGGCGAAGAACGCACTGCCCAAGAGACACTTTCCTGTGTCATCGAACCTCACGGCGCCCGGCTGTTCCGCTGCACGGAATGCTGAAAAACAGGCCTGTCTTTTTCAGACAGGCCTGTTTTCCTTTCATCCACGTCCCAGAATAGCGTCCAGATCCTGTTCCGGGGCAGTGATGGGCCGGAGACCATAAGCGTCCACCAGCGCCTTCACAACGGTTTCGGACAGGAAGGCGGGCAGCGTCGGCCCCAGATAGATATTCTTCACGCCCAGCGCCAGCAGGGTCAAAAGAATGCAGACGGCTTTCTGCTCGTACCAGGAGAGCACCAGCGTCAGGGGCAGTTCGTTGACGGAGCACTCGAACGCATCGGCCAGCGCCAGCGCGACCCGCACGGCGCTGTATGCGTCGTTGCACTGCCCCACGTCCATGATGCGGGGGAATCCGGCAATTTCGCCCAAGTCCAGATCGTTGAAGCGGTATTTGCCGCAGGCCAGCGTCAGAATGAGAGAATCCATGGGCGTTTTTTTCGCCAGCTCGGTATAGTAGTTTCGCCCCGGATGCGCGCCGTCGCAGCCGCCGATGAGGAAAATATGCCGAATCTTGCCCGCCTTGATGGCCTCCGTCACATCTCCGGCGTGGGAAAGAATCGTCTCATGGGCAAAGCCGGTGGTGACCATATGGCCGCCGTTAATGCCGCTCATGCTATGGTCGTGCTCGTAGCCGCCCAGTGCGAGGGCCTGCTCGATCAAAGGCGTAAAGTCCTTGCGCCCGTGCTCGTCGACGGCGATATGCCGCAGCCCCTCATATCCTACCACGGAGGTGGTATACACCCGATCCTGATAGCTGGGCCGGGGCGGCATCAGGCAGTTGGTGGTAAACAGCACCGGCGCGGGAATATTCTCAAACTCGTTCTGCTGACTTTGCCATGCCGTGCCGAAATTGCCCGCCAGATGCGGATATTTTTTCAGAGAGGGATAGCCGTGGGCGGGCAGCATTTCACAATGGGTATAAACGTTGATTCCCCTGTCCTTCGTCTGTTCCAGCAGCTGGTGCAGGTCCTCCAGATCATGGCCGGACACCACGATGAACGGGCCTTTTCGAATGTCCAGAGGGACTCTGGTGGGGACGGGGTCGCCGAAGGTCTCCGTGTTGGCCCGATCCAGCAGTTCCATGCAGCGGAAGTTGACCCGCCCGAACTCCATAATCAGCTCCAGCCAGTCGTCGATGGAGCGTTCCTGCCGAAGCGCCGAAAGTCCCTTGTAGAACCATTCTGTCACCTGCTCGTCCTGAAAGCCCAGGTTCAGGGCGTGGTGGGCGTAAGCGGCCATGCCCTTCATGCCGAAAAGCAGTGTGGAGCGCAATGAGACGATATCCGTCTCGCCCCGCCATAGCTCCAGTGTTCCCTTATCCTGTCCGCCCAGCTTTTTTCGTTCGTTTTCCACCCGGCGGATGAAATGGCGAATGGCTTCATCGTCAAAATTCACGTTGGTCAGCGTGGTAAACAGGCCGTCGATCAGCAGCCGGGAAATTTCCTCCGTGCGGGCTCCCTGCTGCCCTGCGGTCTCTGCCAGTCGGATCAGTCCGCAAACCAGTTCGTCCTGCAGGTTGGCTGTCTCCGGCTGTTTTCCGCAGACGCCGGTCTGGACGCAGCACTTGTTGCCCGCAGTCTGCTGGCACTGAAAGCAAAACATCTGGGACATTCTTTCCCTCTCCTTTCACCAAAGGGGCGGCGCAGCGCCCTTTCCAAAACAGTCTCGGCTTTTTCAGTTCAAATGATACGTTTGCTTTTGAAAGAAGAAATTTTCCACATGAAAAAGACCCGTGCGCCTTCCAAAGCACACGGGTCTTTCATCAGGGCTGTTCGCCCCGTTTCCGCCGCGAACGGCTTTTTTATTTTCTGCGGCACTCCATATAATACCGCTTTTCATTGGCCTCTCCCATGGAGAAGGTCTTTCGGGGCAGCACGCCCAGTTCCCGCACCTGCTCGAAGAACCGGCTCTTATCCGGTGCGGGCAGCAGGAAGCCCACAGCTCCTTCGCCCTTCACCAGCTCCCGGACGGCCTGTTCGCCGTGGACGTAATCCAGCTTCGCGCCGGGATGGGCGAGCAACCATTCGTCCAGGAAGATCTGCAGGTCGCCCACTGCCAGCCGGTGGGGCGTAGGAATGGAGACCGTCACTTCCTTGCCCTCGTACACCACGCGGATATCCTGCGTCGCGTCCGGGTCGATCAGGTCTTCGCCCCGGCGCACCGCATAGGCTTCCAGCTCGTCCAGCAGATCGTCGCCGTCCACGCCGAACAGCACCCGGTGAATGGGTTCGAAGCGCAGCGCGTCGTCATAGATATTCTCGATCTCCACCATGGCGAACCGGGCGGGATGGGTCATGGTCTCCTCCGGGGTCAGGCCGGGCTTGACTTTGTCCCAGATGGCCTTGGCCGTGGCAAGACTGTGGTTGCCGTCGCCCACGGCGAACAGCATGGGATCGTCGCCCTGACGCAGCCGTTCCAACGCCGCATAGACCCCGTCGATATCCGCCGCGTCCTCCACGGCGTAGCCTACCAGCTGGCCGCCATTCATCATCAGCGGAAAATCGTAGAGCTTGCGCAGCTGGCGGCGCTTCTGAAACAGCGGCTCCACCACCGACTGCATGGGGTCGTCCATCAACAGCATCACATGAGAGGTCTCCAGCGGCGCTTTTTCCCGGATGCGCACCCGGGGCGGGATGCGCTCGGCAATGGTGCCCTCGCTGGCGCGGACAAGGCTTTTCGCTTCGGGATGGAAATCATAGCATTCCAGATCGATCATGCCGACAAGCCCCACCCGCGCGCCGGAGGGGGTGATCCGTTCCGTCAGGATAAAGCCCTGCTGCACGGCGGGGACCAGCGTGCCGTCCCGCAGGTACTGCTCCATGGTGCGGCAGATGCCGGGGACCCGTGCGTCCGTCTCGTTCAGCCAGCATTCCGGCAGGATCATGCGGAATGCGGAGGGCTGATTGCCCACCAGACGCTCCACTTCCTCCCAGTAGGCGGGCTGAGAAGTGAACTGATCGCAGGCCACACAGGCCCATGCGGTCAGGTTCGTGCCCTCCCGGGGCAGCAGCAATTGACCGGGATAAAAACAACGATTGGAAACAGCCATCGAAATTTTCCTCCTTGTGGAAAAATCAGGGAAACGAAGGGGTCACGGGACGGCTTCGCCCTCCCGCATCATACGGAACAGCAGCACCAGACACTTACCGTTGCCCCGGCTGGACACCGTCGCCAGCGTCATCAGCCGGTCGGACGGTTCCACGGAAACGGAGAATCCATACAGACTGCGGTCTGCCGCCGACTGGACGTACTCCATCATCTGCGCGTCCGTGTCGAAGGTATCGTGGGAGGCATAGTCGAAGTAGCCCGGCTTGGCAGGGTCGCTGTCCGCCACGATGACGGAAAACAGCACGTAGCGCGCGTCCTCATACAGGGTGGTCAGCTGAGCGAAGCAGGCCCCGGCCGCGAAGCCGATGCCGCCGGACTCATACTGCCACAGGGGAGCAAAGCTCACGCCCGCCACGTTGCCCTCGCCGCGCAGCAGCAGGTTTTCCGGGGGCGTGCTGATGAAACAGTCCCTGTCCAGAAATACCGCTCCACCGTCGGACAAAGAGCCGCGATAGTTGTGGGTCAGGTAATAGGTATTATTGCGCTGCACCACGTACTCGTCCAGCACGCCGGGAATATACAGCCGTGCCAGCACATCCGGGTATTCGGTGCTGATCTCCTTCATGCTGTCCAGCACATTGCACAGCGGGTTATCCGGGTAGCGTCTCAGCCGGGTGCGGGTGGTTTCTTCCTCCACCGTGTCGGCGGACGTTTCGCCTCCATTCCCGCTCTGGACGGCCTCCGCCTTTGGCGCGGCAAACACCTGCGGCGTGGACGTGGGGGTAAAGGTTTCCCCGGCGGGCAGCAAATCTACCTTCACGCCCGCCTGCTCCAACGCCTGTCCCTGCTGCTCCTGATATGCCTGACGCACCTGCGCCATTTCCCGTTCGTTAGCGGAAAGGCTCATAAGGATCTTTCCCCCGGCGATGAGGCAGAACAGCAGCATAACGGCCACGGCGGCAATGGCCGCCACCCTTCCCCAGAGAATCGGCGGTTTGGGCGGCTTTTCCTTAGGCGGTTTGGAAGATTTCTTCGGTTTCTCCGCCGCAGCGGGCTTTTGGGCAAAGGGACGATGGGGCGCCGGGCGGCTCGCTTCGGGTTTCTTCGACTCCACGCCGGCATAAAAACCGTTGTTTTCTACCGGCGCGGAATGGTAAGGCTGGCCGGGCTGAAACGGCGTTTCCGGGGCGGCAGCTTGTCCGCCCGCATTCCACGAAGTTTCTTCCGAATCAGAAGCGGTGGCAAAGAAGGGATGATCTGCAGATGGCTGCTCCATCCGCCCGCCAAGCGGCGGCAGACCACCGCCAACAAAGGGCTGGTCGAAGCCGTGCAGCGGCGCGGAGCCATCTTTTGAGGGACTCTCCTCCGTGGGCGGCAGCATGTCCTCCTCAAAGGGATAAAACACTGGCGCGGGCGTTTCCGAAACCGGCTGCTCCTGTAAAGGAACAAAGGGGTCGTCTTCGTTGAAATTCCAGTGGATTTCCGCCTTGGGCGCATCGTCGCTGAAAAATGCGTCCAATTCGCTGCCCATGGGCGAAGCGGCAGGATCCCACAGAGGGCCACTCTGCTGAAAAACCTTGTACCATTCGTCTTCCCCTGCGGCAGGAGCGGCTGCCGCTGTGCTTTCCTCTTTCACGGGCTTTTCAGCCCGGCAGGGAGCGGCGGAGAACAGCGGCTCGGCGGCGGGGTCGGGCTGATCTTTCACCGTGAACTCATTGTCCGATTGCGGCTGCGGCTCCATCATGGACGTTTCAGCAGCCGGGGTCTGCGGCTTGAAGGCAGACTCTTCCGCTGCTTGCGCCGCAGACATGGCTGCGGACGTTTCAGCCCCTTGGGGCTGTGTTTCGAATACGGGCGCAGCCACATGGGGCGCTGACTCGGCCATGGACGCTGCAGCCTCATGGAGTGGCTGCACATCGCTTGATGCCTCGGCAGTTTGGGGCTGGGTTTCGAACACGGGTACCGCTGGGGGCATCCGCTCATCCATGGACAGTTCTGCCGCATGGAGTGGCGGCACATCGTTGGGTGTCCCGGCCGTTTGGGGCTGGACACTGACAGGCGGCTCGGTCTCTTGCGGAATCGTCTCGTTCGCGGGCGTTTCCGCTGCCTGTACGTTCTCCCCGTGGAATCTTGTCTTTCTCACGGGTTCGCCATTCGTCGAAGACGGCAGTTCGACCCTCGCCGCTTCGGTCTGTAATTCGTCTGCGGAAGTCTCTGCCGGGCTGCCCCATGCAGCGGAATCCGCTCCATTCTCCGTTGCCGTTGAAGCGACGGCAGGCTCCTCTTTTTCGGGTGCAGCTGTCAAAACCGTTTCTGCCGCCATTTCCGGGGTCGACTCGGAGTTTTCGCTTTCTTCCACAGTACCCGTCTCGACATGGGGTGCTGCGGGCGCTTTGGCAAATTCGGAGGGAATCGGCGTTCCTTCCCCCGTGGCCGAGGCTTTTTCCAGCTCCCGGCGCGCCATACGGCTGCGCCGTCGGGGCTGGGACGACTGGGTCGGCTGGCTTTGCACAGTCTCGGTGTTTTCGGCTTTGTTCGAAAGGGGCGCTTCACCGGGCGCATCTGCACTTGTTTCTACTTTCGCGATTTTTTCCGTCTCTGTTGCGGAAACCGGCATTTCGCTCTCCGAAGCCGATTGCGGGGTGTTTTCCTCCGCCGCATTCGTTTCGGGCGCGGCCTGTTCTTCCAGCGGCACAGGCTTCGTCATGGGCCACAGCGGCACGTCCAGAGACGGCCATTCTGCTGCGGGGGCCGTTGTTTCGGCCGTCGTGGAAACAGAAGGAACCCAATTACGGGGCTGGGCTTTTCCCAGCGACGGGCTGCGCTGCAAATACTTGGGTACACCCAGCGCATCCTTTTCCACAGGGCGCTGGGATTCGGGAATATATTCCGGCGAGGGACTTTCCTCAACTGCTTTTTCGGCGGGCGATCCTTCCATCGGGCTTTGCCAGAGGGGTTGAAAGGTAGGCTCGGACGGCGCTGCGGGCTGAATTTCCTCCACAGGCCGAAAGCTCGGAGAAGCAAAAGGCTCTGGCTGCATAGGCGCAACGGATGCGTTCACCGAACCGAACGGCTGGAACGAAGAAAAGGGGACCGTCTGCGGAGCCGCCGGTTCGGTCGGGGCAGGAGAACCCATGACGGCGGGCTGATAAAACGGCGTGCGGCCGTACAGCTGGCCCGGGCGCATCATCATCGGCTCGTGAGCCGTATGGCGAGTCTTCGGCACAGGCCGCGACAGGCGTTCGTCCAACGAGATCGGCTGAAACGGATTGTCCTTTTCCCGGCGCTGATCTTCCATGAGTCCTCCTCCTTTCTCCCAATAATCCAATGAATGTTTCCTTTCCGCTTACAGAAACTCGCCGAAGGCGATCAAAGCGGCCTTGGAGCCCTTGATCTGAATTTTTCCCCGCAGCAGTGCCGACAGGGGCGACACCTTCCGCTGCAGGATGTCCATCAGGTCGCGTTCCCGGCCGGAGACGATCACGTCCGCTTCGTCTATTTCGGTCTTGGGGATATAGCGGCCCTCCACCAGTGAAAAAGCGCACACATAACCCGTATCGGTGGCGCACAGGCGATAGGAATAGGTGATATGTTTCAGTTCATCCTCATGCTCGCTCAAAATGCGGCAGAGCTGCTTCGTCCATTCCTTCAGGCCCGCCTTGGGGTCAGCGTGGGCGAACCACTCCCCCACCGCTTCTTTCAGTTGGCTCATGCTTTTTTCAGCTCCTTTTCGATCTGCTTCATCATCGCCCGGCAGCCGCGCTGCACGTCCTGCCAGGTCGCGTCAAAATCGCCGGTATACCACGGGTCGGCCACGTCGGAGCCATCGCCGCAGAAATCCAGCAGCTTATGCAGTTTTCCCTCCGGGTCGCCCGGAAACGCCCGACGAAGATTGCGCATATTCCAATCGTCCATGCCGACGATCCAGTCAAAACGTTCGTAATCCTCCGATCTGATCTGCCGGGCCCGCTTGCCTTGACAGGAGATTCCCGCCTGCCGCAGCTTCTCCCGGGTGCCGGGATGGACGGGATTCCCGATCTCCTCCGTGCTGGTGGCGGCGGATTCCACCGTCGCTTCCGCTTCCAGCCCGCGCCGGGCGATCATATCCCGCAGGACAAATTCCGCCATGGGGCTGCGGCAAATATTGCCATGGCAGACGAACAATATCTGAAACACCAAGACCTCCTGTAACGTCCTGAACAGGACAACCCGATTGTACCATAAGCAAGCGGTTTTTTCCACATTTTCCACGTTTTCGGCTGTGGGATTCCGACTTGTTTCTTTGACCAAAAAGAAATATAATACCCTTGAACGCGGCGCGGGGCAGCGGTTTGCCCGCACGCAGAACCCACCAAAGGAGCTAAGAACATGGCTGAATTTACCAATGAACTGATGAAATGGCTCGGCGGCGGTCATTCGCCGTGGCATACCGTAGATATGGCGGCCCACTGGCTGACGGAGCGGGGCTTTGAACCCCTTGCGCTGAACAGGCCCTTCTCCGTTCACCGGGGCGGACGCTATTTTGTGGAAAACGGCACCTTTCTGGCAGCCGTGACCGTAGGGCAGAAAGACGTGATCCGCATTGCGGCGGCCCACACAGACTGGCCCTGTATGCGTATCAAGCCCCAGCCCGAGCTGATCTCCGGCGGCTGCTGCCGTCTGAGCGTCGAGCCTTACGGCGGCGCAATTCTGAACACGTGGCTGGATCGGCCTCTGGGCCTGGCGGGCGTTGTCCTTCTGCGCACGGCCGACCCCATGCAGCCGGAGCGCCGCCTGATCTCGTGGGACGAGCCGGTGATGGTCATCCCCAACGTGGCCATCCACATGAACCGGGAGGTCAATAAGGGCGTTCCCTACAAGGCCAACGTGGACATGCTGCCCATCTGCCGCACCGTGCAGGGCGAATTTGAAAAAAACGGCTATCTGGTGCGTCAGCTGGCGAAGCGGCTGCAGGTGCAGCCGGAGGACGTGCTGTCCTTCGAGCTTTGCGCCTACTGCTGCGCCGAGCCCACGCTGCTGGGCTTTGAGAAGGACATTCTGTCCTCTCCCCGGCTGGACAACCTCAGCTCCGTCCACGCCTGTCTGCAGGGCTTGGCGGATGCGCAGGGCGACGGTATCAACGTGGCGGTTCTCTACGACAACGAGGAAATCGGCAGCAACACTCGCCGGGGCGCGGACAGCAGCACGCTGACGGTGATTCTGGAAAAACTGGCCCTGTCGCTGGGGCTGGATCGCACGGCGCTGCTGGACGCCTGTCTGAACGGGATGCTGCTTTCCTGCGACGCGGCCCACGCCATGCATCCCAATCATCCCGAATACGCTGATTTTTCCTGTGCGCCGGTGCTGGGCGGCGGCGTTGCGCTCAAGCGCAGCCCCCGTTATTCCTCCGATGCGGAGACCTGCGCGGTCATTCAGGGGCTTTGCGACGCCAACCAGATTCCCCTGCAAATTTACATGAACCGAGCCGACCTGCCCGGCGGCAGCACGGTAGGCTCTATGGCCTCGTCCCTGCTGGCCATGCCTGCCGCTGACATCGGCGTTCCGATTCTGGCCATGCACTCCGCCTGCGAGACCATGGGTGCGGCAGATCAGGACGCTTTCGTCCGGCTCTGCACGGCGTTCTTTCAGGCGTAGGGCCAAGTAGTTTCCCATTGATTCCGAATCAAAACACCGCTGCCCCGGTTGTAAAAGCCGTAGGGCAGCGGTGTTTTCAGTAGGAAGAAGCACACCATCAGGACGGAAAGGGTCTATCCCTTTTTCCCATTCCCCCGCAGTGCGAAACGGATTGGTTTTTCAGGCCGTTTCCGCTTACACTCCCTCAATGATCTCTGGCATCAGACCGGGCAGTTCGTCAAGCGTGATCGTATAGTCCTCCACACTATTCGGAAGCGCGGCAATATCCTTCGCAGTCACATGAACACTGCGGTGCACCTTTGCAGAAGAATACTGGCCGTCCTTGCAATTATGCTCCCACCAATAAAGTTTCACGACCTCCATCGAGCCTTCGGGACGCGCCGAAGAAGCATCGTTTACAAACAGCGTCCGTAGGCACTCCTTCACGACCTGCGCGTCTTCCTGAGAAAAACCCGTTTTTTCCGCCAATTGGACATTGATGGAGCCTTTGATCTCGTACAACCCAAAGCGCACGAAATGCTTCATGCCCATCGTATCGGAGGCGCGCTTCTCACCCGGTTCTCCGTTGACGCTCTTGGTGATCTGAAGCGACTCCACCTCAACCGGGGACAGGCTGAGCGCCTGATGGATGGAAACCGGGCCGCGAACGCCAACGGAAACGCCGTTCTTTTCTTTCTTAAACGCAAACACCTGTCCAAAGCTACGCACGTCCATCCACTTTTCACAGGCAAGCTGCGCATAGGCTTCTCTATCTTTGATCCCTGCCGTCGCCGCAGCTGCGCGCTCGCTCAGGCTCTTGAAACCATCGTCGCAGCGGTCGTCCGACTGTACAAAGATCGCATACCCCATATCCTGCATTCGGTTGCGTATTTTTCGCTTGATGCATACGTCAGAAATTTCCCCGATGCCGTTATAATCCACTCTTGGGCGATTTCCGTTCAGCGGGTCGCCATTCCCATTTGCTTTTGTCACAGATACCAGTGCCAAAAAGTCGATCTTATGCTCCAATGCCGCCATGTTTATTCCTCCTCTTTTTCTTCACTTGTTTCTTTTTTTTCAAAGAACGTATTTCTTTGCAGTTCATACCCCATCAAATAGAGATCAGAAAGCGGTTTGTTCAGTTCTTCCTCGGGGAACTCCCGTATGATCCCCATGATCTCACCGGTCAGGCGCTCATACCGATCCGCCTGCCATGGTTCCACGCGGTCCAGATAGGCCTGATGCAGGTGGCGGTTGACCCGCTCATACACAAAGAACGGCCGCAGGCGGAACTCGTTCATAAACTTGATCGCGTTTGTCTGCCGCTTCTCCTGCGTTTTGTAATAATAATCCTGCTCCGCACGGTCCATGACCGCCAGAAGCCGGCCATACTGAAAACTGCGGTCTTTTTTGTCCAATTCCCAAGCCATTTCATCGCCCCCCTGTTTTGTGTCGTACCGATACTTTTGAATGGCGGAACAGGCCGTGTGCAGGATCCGCCTCCAAACCGCTTCCTCATAGGCCAGCGGCATGGATGCCCGCTCCGCCAACGCACTTACCATATCCCGCGGAAATACACCGCCGTCCACCTTGCAGTCCAGCAGCCGCTGCAAATGGTGACGCTGGATCCGGTCGTCGATCGCCAGAGAGCTTCCACGCGGTGTGCCGAAGGCACATTCCACGATCTGGAACAGGTCCGGCGCCTGAATGCCGTATTTCCCCGCATACCAGCAGCAGTGCGCGTCCCACATCCGCATCCGCTCCAAAAATACGTCGAGAGAAAGTTCGTTGTAATCCGTAACGGCGAGCCGCCCAGTGGTTGCGGCGTCAAAGCTCACCAGAATCGCGGAGTCCGTATCTTTGAGCTGTCGTTCCTTCCGCAGGCTCAGCAGCGTGGCTTTGAGCTGCTCCTGATAGTCGCTCGGCTTCCGCGTCACCTCCGTCTCCACGCCGCGCAGCCTGCGCATGGGCTTGGGGATGGCTTCGCCCTGCGGGTTCCAGCACAGAAAGATACGATTGCCTGAAAACTCGTATACGCCCTGATCCGACGCCAGCCAGCGGATAGCGTTATGCGCCTTCTGGGAAGCGATGTAGCCAACGCTCGCCGCCTGCCATTCTTCCGAAAAGCGCCCGCGGTAGGTAAAGCCGCTCGCGTCATTGGCGGAGATCAGCTTTGCGTTTCCGTTTACAGGGATCATCCCTTTTGGATGCTGCATCGCAGCCGCCTTCGGTTTTCCTTCGACCATGCAAAGCTTCCGATCCCGCGCCGAGATCCGTTCGCAGTAGTAGTCGGCAAAAGAAGCGAACAGCTTTCGGTTTTTCCAACAGGCGGGCTCTTCGTCCGCAAAGCCGTGTACGCGCCAGCATATCATCCATTTTTCATCATAGTGCTCCGCATCCTCCAAAAGCCCCGCCCCTGCCAGGTCGTTCAGGATCGAACCGTCTTCCGCGTAGGAGAAAACCGCCAGCAGAAAAGGGTGCGAATGCGGCGACTCCATCCATGCGCGCAGCGTCTGCAAGTAAAGCGTGTGTGCCTTTTCGTTCGTGCAGGCAATATACTTCAGCTGGTCGCAAAGCGGATGCGGCGCAAGTCCGCTGGTGCGTCCGCTGGAATCCTCTGTGACGGGAAACAGGATCTTCGGCTCTGTTTTTTCCACCTTTCGCGCAGACAGGAACGCGCCCTGGGCGTTCAAGGTGATCTCGACGTCCGCGTTCGTCAGGCTGTGCCCGATCGGCGCAAGCGGGTCGCGTCCCGCCTGATACACGCCGATCAGTTTGGCGTTTGCGTCGTAGGTTTCTACCGCTTTTTGCAAAAGTCCCATCACGTCGCCTCCTCAAATTCCCGCAGGCCTGAGAAGTTCTGCAATTCCGTGCCGAATCGTTTCATTTCCATGTCGCAGATCGTTTTGCTTTGCGGGCATTGTTCCGGCGGCAGGAAGGTGATCACGCCGTTTTTCATCACCGGGTTCCAGAAACGCACGGTCATTTTTCCTTTTGTTTCCTCGGAATACGCCTCGTCCGCGTAGGTAATGCCATGGTACATCAGTCCGAAGGACAGTTCCGGCACTTCGTCGTAAGCGCCTGTCCCCTCTCCAAATACGCACGGTTCCACATAGCCCTGACACTCCCTGCACCCCAGAAAAATATCCCGGCGTCCCCCCTTGCGGATCATCCTTTTGGCGATCTCATGGTGCTTGTTCTCGTTGCGGTCAGCGATCAGTTCCGGACGGTTTTCGTTCCACTCGAAATGTGCGCGCACCTGATAGCGGCAGTCCTTCAGATAAGTATAGTAACTCAGATCGTTTCCGCCGCCGTACTTGATCGGCCGAATGCCCTTCGTCTCCATCTGGATCGGGTTCATCACCCGAACCGCGTCGATGATCCACGTCAGCGTTGGTTTCCAATAGACAGAACTCAGAACGCCCTTGAGCGCTTCGTAGGTCGGCACCTGATAAGTGCATTTTTCGCCGCCGACCCGCATGATGGGGTCCGAGAACAGCGCATAGTCTCCGCTCACCTGAAATTCCACAAGGTTTTCATGCTCCGTATTTTTCATTTCACGCCTCCCAAAATCCCATTGAATTTCATTCCGCCTTCAGGCCGACCTCAGCGTCATAGAATTCCTCCGCCAGCGCCAGCGCACATCCGCCGCAGACCGGGACCAGCGCCTGTTCCTTTTCCAGCCACTTTTTCTGATATTGATATACGCTGACCGTAAATGGACTCAGTTTTTTCAGGACAGCTGCGCGATAGGACGCGTCCGATCGACACCGTTCCGAATCCAGTTCCGTCAAGAGCCGCCGTCCCTCCTCATACGGGACCAGAATATCCGTTGTTTCCTCCTCAAAAACGGAGAAATGCTGCCCCGCTGTTTTGAATGCCTGCCGCAGGTAAAAATTCTCCGCCTCCGGGCAGCGCGCCGTATACTTTTCATTCGATCCCATCAGATCCAACAGGGTCGTTTTTTGTTCCTGAACGTAATCATCCTGCTCGCCTGCCGCCATATCCCTGTATAGCGCGGCGTAATAATATCGAATGGCTGCGGCCGAGAACAGGCTGCCGTCAAAACGTTCCGAAGAGGCACTGAATGCCTCCGTCAGCGCCAGCGTAGCGTCCTTTCCCCGCCGGATATCGCGCAGCATACCCAGATTTTCATCTGTGCAGTTTACAACATAGACCGGGCGCGGCGTTTCGGATTCTCGGCCGCGGTTGCACCGTCCGGCAGCCTGCATGATGCTGTCCATTCCGGCGGCCAGCCGCAGAACCGCGCCAAATGAAATGTCCACTCCAGCCTCCATGACCTGTGTGGCAATGCAAAGGACCTTTTCTTTCCGCCCGAGCGCAGCCTGTACTTCGTCCAGTACATCGCGCCGGTGCTGCATACACATCGCCGCCGACAAATGGAAGCTCCGATATTCTGCCGAGCGGGTGTGCTCCAGCAGATACGCCGCCTCGCTCTTTTTGTTGCACACGGCCAGCAGGCTGTCTGTGGTTTCCATCAGTGTGCAGATCATCTCCGGCAGCTCGTCCAGCCGGCGGCCGCCGGCCAGTTGAAGCTCCGTTCTCCGAAATGTTGCCCAAAGCGCCTCGTCATACGGCACGATCTCCTCCGGTGTTCGCCGCAGCGGGTGATCCGCCCGCTCAACGCACGGCTGCGTTGCCGAGCACAAAACGACCGTCGCGCGGCACTGCTCGCTCAGGAATTGGATAGCAAGGTTAAAAAGCGACAGCAGTTTGGTCGGCACGGTCTGGACCTCATCGATGACGATGACGCTGTCACAAAGAGCCTGAAACCTGCGAATGGAAGTCGTTTTCCCGTCGAACAACGTGTTCAGCAGCTGAACCAGCGTCGTCAGAATGATCGGCGCGTTCCAGCTTTGCACCAGAAGTTCGCGCTCGTCAAGCGCGTCCTGCGATGTATCCGTCTGCACAACGTTGGAATGGTGCTCCAGAATCAGCCGATCGTCCCCTACAAACTTCCGAATCTCTTTCGCGTTCTGTTCCAGAATCGACAGCAGCGGCGAGGTGAAAATCAGGCGTTTTTTCCCAAATTGTTTCGCGTGCGCCAGTGCATACCGCAGTGAACTGAGCGTTTTTCCGCCGCCGGTCGGAACGTTCAGCCGATAAATGCCGGACGCTTTCTCCGCAAACGCTCCGCACGTTTCGGAAATTTTCTGCCGTGCGTTGTCGATCTCTCCATTGTGCGGTTTCCCCTGCAGCTTTTCTTCCAGATAGGCAAGCCGCGCCGCCCAGACCGGCGTCATATCCTCCGGCAAATTCGGCGGTGTGTTTCCCTCCATAAACGCAGCCGTATCATACCGGTCGCCCTCGATCACAGCGGACAGAAGCAGCCGGGCCAACAGTCCGACCACGAAAAAATATTCGTGATCATCGATGTATTCCTTCTCCAACTGTTCCAAAATCGGATCGATCTCCCCCACTGCGGAAGAAAAGAGCCGTTCTATTTCCTGCTTGGAAATTCCCTGTGAAAATAAGCCCTGTACAGACTCCTCATAGGAGATCCCCTGCTTTTCAGCGCGGTACTTCAGCCCGATTCGCCGCGTGGGATCCACACAGTCAAACAGGCCATGGTGCGCGCCGATAGCAAACGCGAGCAGTTCGGACGCCATGACGCCGGTACGAACGGGGTCCGTTTCCTCATGAAACTGTTCCATCAGATACCGGCAGCCCTGAAAGCTGTGGATCACACGCTCCCGCGCACTGCTATCGCCAGCAGCCAGGTACTTCTGGAACGCGGGAGCGGCTTTGCCTGCGTCATGGAGCAGTGCGGCAAGATACGCAGCATTTTCCAGGCCCACCGGCCGCAGGCATTTTGCCGCCCGCCGCGCCGCACCGCGCAGGTGCTCCCGCAACGTCTGCCAAACGATTTGTCCGCTCTTCGTTTCCCGCTTATGCGCGTAGCGCTCCATCTTATCACCAACTCTCGTGAAAAGTCGTATTGAACCGTTTCCTGCGATAGCATTACATTTCATTTGTTAGAATTATGTAATATTTTCTTGGTATCTAACATAATTATAAATTGGCACCCGTGCGCTTGTCAAGTTGTTTTTTTAGCCTTATTTGATATACTATAATTGTCTTGCGTTAAGCGAGTGGATTGAAAATTGGTATCTATAATGTATGCATCCGTCCGGGACGTTCTCGCGGATGCGTATTTTTTTGAGTGTTTCAAAAAAGCGCGCAAAAATGGGCATTGTATCCTCATGTGGCTATAAATTGATATGTCGTTGCGGCTCGACAGCCAAAAGACCGCTTCAAAAGAATGCCTCACCCGATGGGCAAAAAATTGAACTGAACTTTGGGTTTTTGAACCTCGTTTGGAACCCTTGAGCTGGAAAAATTCGAAAAGATTCTGAAAAACTATTTTAGCATAGAAAAACCCCGCAGTCTTTTATGACTGCGGGGTTTTTGTGGAGCTGATAGCCAGATTCGAACTGGCGACCTCATCCTTACCAAGGATGCGCTCTACCTACTGAGCTATATCAGCATGCCCCGAACGGGCAACGATGATATTATACACAACCTCTTCTGGTTTGGCAAGGGGGAATTTACGTTTTTTTTGAAAAGTCGGCCGCAAAATCCCCATACCCATGCCGCCCTTGACTTTCCAGGCCGGTTCGTCGTATCATAACGTGAGGAGGTATGGGTCTATGACGCAAAGTAAAACGTTTCCCGCCTGCCCGCGCTGCGGAAAGCCGGTTGAGATCGCCGGGGCGGCTTTCTGTCCGCACTGCGGAGCGCCCGTTGCCGCGGCCCAGGCCGCTCCCGTACCGGAGGGAGCGCTCTCCCTTTTGGAAAAGGCCGAACGCCAGACCGATCCCGTCAAAAAGCACAAGCTGCTGCTGGAGGCGCAGGCGCAGTATCCCGACTGTCTGGAGGTGGCGCAGGAGCTGCTGTTCCTGGGCCGCCTGTATGAGCGCAGCCCCAAAAAGCTGGACTTTTCGGTCATCAAATGCCACCTGCTGCATTTCTACCTGACCCCGGACGATTTCTCCGCCGCCCAGCAGCAGCAGATGCGCACCGAATTGTTTGATCACCCGGATCTTAGGCGATGCCAGGAACTTGCGCCCGACCCCGACGCCTTTACGCGCAAATATCTGGAGCGGCTCTGCCGCGATTTTATCAACGTGTTTCTGCGCGGCAGCAACCGTTATATGCACAGCTTTTTCGGTTTTAGGCTGGACAGCCGCATCGCCAAGGTGCTGGCCTCTCCCCTGGAGCGGATGCTGAGCCGCGTTCACGGCGATACGGACCTGGACTTCGAGCAGCGCTCCATGCTCTATGACGCGCTCTATCGCGCCTTTTTGCTGGAAACCGGCAATGACGCCAAATGGCTGGACGCCCTGCTGGCCGGGGAGGGTCTCCCCATTCCCGCAAAGCCGTAACCATTCAGGAGGAAAAACCGCTTGGAGCATCGCAAACGTTCTTCCCCGCCCCGGGGCATGCCCGCCGAGGCGCCCCGTCCGCGAAAAGGCACCCTGCACGGCCGACAGAAGCCGGACGATCCCCTGCCCGAGCAGCAGCCGGTGACCGATGACGAACCTGCCCCCAAAAAGCCGTCCCGCCTGCGGCTGATTCTGCTGCGCGTGGCGGTGGGCGTGCTGCTTGTGATCGCGCTGGTGTTTGCCTACCTTTTCCTGCTTCTGGGCGAGCCTGACGAGGAGGCCAAGTATGTGGACCTCCCTGATGAGGAGCTCATTACCATGCCCATGGGCGCGCTGGAAATCCCCGGCGAGGCCAACCTGCAAAACCTCGCCAATACCTTTGGCCAGCCTGTGATGGCGCTCTATGGCGGCCCTGCCCTTGAACGCGCGCGCGTGTACGATACTGCCTTTGGCGGCGGCTATGCCCGCCGGGTGACGCTGACCTACGCCTTTGATGACGGAACCCAGCTCACGGTGGAGAGCATCCGTCCCACGTCCGCCATTACCCTGCTGGGCAGCGGCTACAGCCTCAGCGTCCGTTCGCTCTACGCGCTGGGTGGGCTGGATGCGGCGCGCATGGATGGCGGCGGCCAGATCTGCATCTTCGGCCAGAGCGATACCGCCGCTTATGCGGTGCTGTGTCCTGAGGGACACGAAAGCGACCTGAACAGCGTGCTCAGGCAAACCACGCTTATCGCCCCCGAAGGCGAATGAACACAAAGGAGCGTCCCGGACCTATGCATAACCACCCATCGCGTTCCATGAAAACCTCAACGCTCATCCGCCGGTTCCTGCCCTATTTTAAAAAGTACCGGGGCATGCTGTTTCTGGATCTGGTGTGCGCGGCGCTGACCACCGTGTGCGACCTGGTGCTGCCCCTCATCGTACGCGATGTGACCGACCTGGCCGCCAATAACCTCTCCGCTCTTACGGTGAGCTTTGTGCTCAGGGTGGGCGGCATCTACGTGCTTTTGCGCGTCGTGGACGCGCTGGCCAATTTCTACATGGCCTCCCGCGGGCACATCATGGGCACCTTCATTGAGCGCGACATGCGAAACGACCTCTTCGCCCATCTGCAAACGCTGGGTTTCGCCTATTACAGCAACGCCAAGGTGGGCCAGATCATGGCCCGCATCACCAGCGACCTGTTTGAGGTGACGGAGTTCGCCCACCACTGCCCGGAGGAATTTTTCATCGCGGGTATCAAAATCGTCATCCCCTTCATCATTCTGATGGGGGCCAGCCCCGCGCTCACGCTCATCATCTTTGCCATGCTGCCGCTGATGATAGCGTGCACGCGCTTTTTCAACAAGCGCATGCGCGCCGTCTACCGCGAAAGCCGCCACCAGGTGGGCGAGATCAATGCCCAGGTGGAGGACAGCCTGCTGGGCATCCGCGTGGTCAAGAGCTTTGCCAACGAGCCGGTCGAAATGGAAAAGTTTCATCACGGCAACGACGAGTTTGTGCGCATCAACCGCCGCAAATACCTCTATATGGCCGGCTTCAACACCACTACGCGCGTCTTCGACGGACTGATGTACATTGTGGTGGTGGTCGTGGGGGCGCTGTTCATCATTCAGGGGTCCATCACCGCGGCGGATTACATGGCCTATCTGCTCTATGTCAATACCCTGCTGACCTCCATCCGCCGCATCGTGGATTTCATGGAGCAATTTCAGCGCGGCATAACCGGCATCGAGCGCTTCTGCGAAATCATGGATGAAACACCCGATATCCAGGACGCGCCCGACGCCGTGGAACTGACCCATGTGCGCGGCGACGTAACCTTCGACCACGTCAGCTTCCATTACAGCGACAACGACAAAAACGTGCTGGCCGACATCAACTTCCACGTCAACGCCGGCGAGCGGGTGGCGCTGGTCGGCCCCAGCGGCGGCGGCAAAACCACGCTTTGCAACCTGATTCCCCGCTTTTATAACGTTTCCGGCGGACGCATTCTCATCGACGGGCAGGACATCACCCACCTGACCCAGCACAGCCTGCGCGAAAACATCGGCATGGTACAGCAGGATGTCTACCTGTTCTCCGGCACCATCTTTGACAACATTGCCTACGGCATGCCCGGCGCCACCCCCGAAAAGGTGAGGGAGGCCGCGCGGCTGGCCGGGGCGGACGAATAATGAGGTGTGATAGCGATAGCGGCAAAAAGCTAATAAAATCAATGGTTTTGCGGACAGCGGATAGACAGGGAATGTGTTAAAAACTGAATACGCACACAAACGGCGTTACCTTAACCCCTTTGGGGGAGAAAGTAACGCCGTTTTTTTATGCCCGCAGGAAAGGAGGTGCAGCCGGAATGTATTTCACAAAGGGCAAGCAGCGGGCGTTTGAATTGCTCATGC
>OLOW01000948.1_pt1 | contig 20069 bp, 19 predicted proteins | sample 1672801 | NCBI WGS metagenome assembly OLOW01 (sample SAMEA3136725, study PRJEB25190) | human gut metagenome | biome: human gut; feature: human-associated habitat; material: faeces | place: Austria | collected 2013 | reverse complement strand
GACTTCCCATAGCATTTCGGGGTGTCGAGGACAAATTGAAATGCTCCTATCATATTCAGCCAAACGAAAGGCGGTCATAAGAACAGAGATTTTGTTTATACTCTCCCGACCTTAAATACTTCCTTTTGTTTGGCTGCCTACATAGGCAGAACATACCTGCCTAAATAAATCTGGGAGGTCAAACATAATGGAAAGAAAAATCAAGCGTGGAGATATTTACTACGCAAATCTAAATCCCGTTATCGGCTCGGAGCAAGGCGGAACAAGACCTGTACTTATCATTTCAAACGATGTCGGCAATAAGCATAGCCCTACGGTCATTGTCGCACCCATCACAAGCCGAATACACACTAAAGCAAAATTGCCGACACACACTTTAATCAATGATTTTGAAGGTTTGGATAAGAACTCAATCATTTTGCTTGAACAGGTAAGAACGATTGATAAGCAGCGACTAAAGCAGTATTTGGGAATGATACCAGACAATATAGTGGCAAGGGTTGATAAGGCTCTTGCCATTAGTGTTGCATTGGAGAAAATGAAGGCAACAGATGTGTAAAAGGGACGAGAACGATAAATTTGCACATTGGTAAAAATGCGGCTGTATTTCTATAATTTAGAGTACAGCCGCTTGTTTTATAGCGGAGGTACTCATTATGGGAAATGAAAACTATATCCAAAATCCAGAATTGCAAAATGAACAGATGAAAGATGAAAATGAAGTATTTAATTCATTTATCAATGTTATGGTGCAGATAGTTGAAAAATACGGAAAGACAGTTTTGCAAGAATTGGATTGTGCTGCGTAAGCTACGCAGCCTTACATATCACATTTCCCTATAAAATTATGGAGGTGGTACGATGAACAGAGAAGGAAAGAAATGTGTCCTGTATCCGAGAGTAAGTACCGAGATGCAGGTAGACGGATACAGTCTTGAAGGACAAAAAAACGGATTAAAACGATTTGCTGACCGAGAAGAAATGGAAATTGTCGGTATCTATGAGGATGCAGGTAAATCAGGAAAATCTATTGAGGGACGACCTGCATTTAAGAAAATGCTTTCCGATATAAAAAACGGATTGGAGATAGATTATATTCTGGTTTATAAACTTTCCCGTTTCGGAAGAAATGCAGCGGATATTCTAAATTCATTAGAGTTTGTACAATCTTATGGAATAAATCTTATTTGTATTGAAGAAGGAATTGACTCGTCACAGACAAGTGGAAAACTTTTAATCTCTGTTTTGTCTGCGGTTGCAGAAATAGAAAGAGAAAATATCATTGAACAGACAATGAATGGACGGAGAGAAAAAGCACGACAAGGTGGGTGGAATGGTGGATTTGCACCATACGGATATTATCTGAAAGACAATCAGCTCTTGATAGAAGAAACGGAAGCTGAAGCAATCAGAATTATATTTGATAAATTTGCTAATTCTGATATAGGACTTGGCGGAGTAGCAAAATATCTTAATCTTCAAGGTATAAAGAAGATACCTCGTCAGAACGGCACATTGGAAACTTGGAGCAGTCATTTTATACGGTTGATATTAGACAATCCTGTTTATTGTGGAAAGATTGCTTATGGCAGAAGAACACGAGAAAAGGTAAAAGGTACAAAAAATGAATATAAGCAGGTTCATGCAGAGGATTACATTCTGGAAGATGGACAACATGAAGGAATTATCAGCGAGGAATTGTGGCAAAAGGTTCACGCAAAGCGTATGGCAACAGGAATTAAACAGCCATCCAAAATCGGTAAGGATAGGTCACACCTTTTGACGGGGATATTAAAGTGTCCCCTTTGTGGAAGTTCAATGTATACGAACAAACACGCTTGGACAAATAAAGACGGCACATACAAAGAGGTTTACTATTATATTTGTGGTAGAAATAAGCAGGAGCGAGGACATCATTGTGATTATAAAGCATCGCTAAGAAAAACAGATATTGAGCCACTTGTAATTGAAGCTGTTAAGGAATTGGTAAGCGATAAGTATTTTGCAAAAGAGATTGAAAAGCGTATTGGCGTACAGACCGATACAACAGCTATTGATAAGGAACTTGCCAATTACGAGAGTAAGCTGAAAGAAGTAGATTTGAATAAAGCCCGTCTGGAACGAGAGATTGATAATCTGCCTATTGATGCTCGTTTCAGAGAAAGGAAAATCCACGACATGACTTTAAGACTTGATGCCTTGTATGATACGATTGTAGAGTTGGAAGAACGGATTGAAGATGCAAAGCTGAGAAAAAGTTCTATCGAAATGGAAACAATCACTCTGGACAATATTTACAAGCTTATGCTGAATTTCGGAAAGCTCTATGATATAATAAGTGACGAGGAAAAGAAAAGCCTTATTACTTATCTCATAAAAGAAATTCAGATATATCCAAACGGGGAGTCAGAGCAGCCTTTGAAGTCGATAGAGTTTAATTTCCCAATATATCGGGATGGTCAAGAGGTAAGGCGGCTTTTGTGGGAAAAAGGTAATACCGTTGAGACGGTTTGTTTGCTGTCAAGAAAATAAAATCAAGTGCTAGAAAGCAGCGTATTTTCGGGCTTTTTCGGAGGTTTGGATGAAGCCAGACTTCTGAAAAAGCTCGGTTTTCTTATATGGAAACATATCTACTTTGTAGCTCAACCGGAGAAAAAGTCGATGACCGAAAAAATGCGGTAGGGTTTAGGCTGTGGATTAGATGTCATAGGTTGTGGCACTGGGATTGTTGTCAGAAACGACCGCACTTCAAGCCACTCGATACTAAGAGGCAGACTTGGCAGTGGAATAGATAGCATTGAAAGAGAGAGTTGAAATGTTCAAAGATATTTGCATTAACAGTAAATCTTGCGAACTCATGAAATCTGTGAATAAACCTAAATATGGAAGTAGGACTATATTGACAGATTCATGTTGGGAATATGTGGCGTTGTTTTTAAAGCGTCAATCAATGGCTGGAGCTAGTGATGCCTCATTTTATTGGGAACAGGCGCATAGTTTCTATTTAGCGTCACAGGAACTTCCAGATAACGCACGACCACTAACATCATATTATTGTATTTTAAACGCAGCTAAGGCTTTATTGCGATATAAAGGTGTTGATGATAGCAAATTAAAAAACCATGGAATATCGTCTGTTAGAGATGATACTAATAAGACAAATATAAAAGAGGCGTGTACATCGATAAAAGGTGCTGGAGTTTTACCTGAGTTGTCAAGATATTACGGTCATAATATAGTTACAGGTCATTACACAATGGCGGAATTACTTTATAATATTCCATGTGTTCATAGAGCATATTGCATTACTTTTTCCAAACCGGAGATTTTCATTCCTATCAGCAAACCTGTGTTCGTAAAAAAAGACAACTCTAAGGAAGCATGGATTAAATTCGAAGTTTCTGGAAGGTATGCAAATGCTAAGGCTCTTAAGAATTTGCCATCGAAGTTTGAAAGAGACCTAGGCGTTGATGATAAATATGTTATTAGAATGAAAAAAAGATTTAATTGGGATATTCACAAGCCAATTGAGGAGCGTAAAAAAGCACTAAACAAATATCACGAAAAGACTAGAGGTTATCTTTTTTACATATTTGGTGAGGCAAAATTATGGTACATAAAGAAAGAAGTTTCGGGTAATGATAACTTAGCAAATATGCCGTCAACAGTATTGATTTTTGCTGTGTTTCATTGGATAAGTGAATTGGTCAGATATAACCCGAAATTATTTAGCAAATACATGAAATCAAAACAGAACTGGCTGTTACATGAATTCATTAATAATGCATTAGACCAATTTGTAGATGAGGTAGGATGTGAAATAACAGGTGAAGATATTATGTGTACCGGATACAGAAAATGACATAAATAACTCACAAAACCCTCTCGGTTATTATAGCCGAGAGGGTTTTGTGGTATAACGGGCATGCCGTTCGTCTGTGGTGAAAGTCCACAAGGGGCGCAGTTGCCAGCGAACCCGATAGCGACTTGCAAGGTTCGCATCGTGAGGTGCGGGCGAGAAGAAGCAATAGCAAAATCGTAGCCTGACGAACAGAAACCTAATACAAAGGCTTGTATAGCGGATAAGTGGGCCATGAGCCACGAAGTCCAAAAGGCAACCGTAACCTATGCAAGTAGATTAGGCAGGTAGACGAGGAAAGATAAGCGGCTTATCCCGTGAGACCTCACAGGCAGGTATACCTGTAGTAACAACGAACTGTGAGGGGTACCCTCGCTGCGCTGGGGCAGGCCCTCAGCAAAGGCCATAGTAGTGATGAAGTCTCTGTAATGGAGACAGAGCGAAGGGCTGAACAATTCAAGTCAAATGGACTTGTGAAAATCCGCATCCATACCCGACGAGGAAGATAGTAACAACGACGTACACAGAGTGAAACTTCCACAGGAGATAGGGGCTAAAGAAAGCGGAACATAACGAAGAAAGGAGACAAATCCAAATGTCAAAGCTGTTAGAAGAAATTCTCAGTGACGAAAACGTGGAACTGGCACTGGAAAAGGTAAAAGCCAAAAAGGGAAAGAGTGGAATTGACGGAATAACCGTCAAGGAAATCGACGCATATATGCGTGAGAACTGGACAACGATCCGTGACAAGATACGCAGACGGCGCTACACCCCGAAGCCGGTACGGAGAGTTGAAATACCTAAGCCGGATGGCGGGATACGTAAACTTGGAATTCCGACTGTGGCGGACCGTGTGATCGAACAAGCCGTCGCGCAGGTACTGACACCGATAGTCGAACCCTATTTTAGTGAATACAGTTACGGATTTCGACCAAAACGGAGAGCACAGCAGGCGATCTTGAAACTACTCGAATACTTCAATGACGGATATACCTACATTGTCGATATCGACCTGGAGAAATTCTTTGATCAGGTGCCGCAGGACAGACTTATGAGTCTTGTGCATAAACTCATAAACGATCCCGACACGGAATCCCTCATAAGGAAGTATCTGAATGCAGGGGTTATGATAGAGGATCAATATGAGGAAACTCTGACAGGGACACCACAAGGAGGAAATCTTTCCCCGCTGTTATCCAATATCATGCTGAATGAATTGGATAAGGAATTGGAAGCAAGAGGCCTCCATTTCGTAAGATATGCGGATGACTGCGTGATCGCAGTAGGAAGCAGTGCGGCTGCAAATCGAGTGATGGCGACCGTAACGAAATGGATTGAAAGGAAACTTGGGCTAAAGGTAAATGTGACCAAGACAAAGGTCACAAAACCAAGCAAGCTAAAATATCTGGGCTTCGGATTCTGGAAAGGAAAAGACGGGTGGAAGGCAAGACCCCACCAAGATTCCATCAAAAGATTCGAGAGGAAGCTGAAGAAGCTGACAAAGCGAAGCTGGTCCGTGACAATGGACGAAAGAATCAAAAGATTAAATCAAGTGATCCGTGGATGGATCAACTACTTCCGAATGGGAAGTATGAAAGAAAACCTCAAGCGGATAGATGGACGCCTGCGGAACAGAATGCGGATTGTCATATGGAAACAGTGGAAGACAGGGAAAAAACGCTTTTGGGGACTTCGAAAACTAGGAGCACCCCTGTGGATGGCGAAGCAATCGGCGGGATTTGCAGACCACTATCAAGCGGCTGCAAAGACTACGGGATTGCACCTCATAAGCAAAGAAATCCTCGCAAAACGAGGACTTCTAAGCTGTTTGGATTATTATTTGAATTGAACCGCCGTGTGCCGAACGGCACGCACGGTGGTGTGAGAGGGGCTAGAACTTAGCCCCTACTCGATTAGCATGACGATGGGTGCTGTTCGTCCCAGAATGAATACAATTCTTCCCTAAGCAAACAAAAAACCTGTAAAAACGGTTATAATCATTGCAAAGTTAACTTTACGGAGTTGAAATGACGTGAAGAACTCAAAAAGCGATTTTGTGACATAAGGGGTACAAGTGTTTTCAGCTTTTATTAATGACGCTTGTGAGATGCCTTATGTTCAAAAGAGCTAATAGTCACTTTAGACAGAAAGGGAGAAAATGAAAGCAATGAAATCTCGCCAGGAGAGGCGCAAAACCGAACTACCGCATATCTTAATTATTCTTTTAGCCGTCATTATTGTGGCAACCATTTGTACGTGGATTGTCCCGGCAGGTTCCTATGAGAGAGTTTTAGATGAGGCGACCGGACGCATGGTTATTGACCCGGATAGTTTTCAATATATTGATAAGTCTCCGGTTGGCCCGTTCGGCATGTTTGTGGGAATTGAAGAAGGACTGATTGAAGCCGCGAACATTTCGTTTCTGATTCTGTGTGCTTTTTCCAGCCTATACCTTTTAGAAAAAACAGGAAGTATTGACGCGGCGATCGCTTTAATGGTACGAAAAACGGAGAAGCATCCACAGTATGCAAAAATTATTATCGCAATTGTTATGACTGTACTTTCTGTCTGGGGTTCCACAGGTACGATGTCATATGAAGAAATTATTGCATTTATTCCGATTTTCGTTGCAGTTGCCATCGCACTCGGATATGACGCGATGACCGGTGTTGCGATTTCAGTGGTGCCTGTTGGCGTAGGCTTTGCGTCTGCAACCGTAAATCCTTTTACTATCGGCGTTGCCCAGACGATTTCGGAACTCCCATTATTCTCAGGGCTTTCTTACAGAGTTTTAATACTGGCTGTCATGACGCTTGTTTTGATTATTTATGTTTTGCTCTACGCTAATAAGATCAAAAAAGATCCATCAAAAAGTCTTACCTATGGTATGGATTTTTCAGACATGACGATTGATGAAGAACGGCTCAATACTCCATTTACATTGGAGAGAAAACTAAGCCTTGTTGTGCTGATGATTATTATCGGTATTATGGCATGGGGGCTTCTGACACAAGGATGGTATATAAATCAATGTGCGGCACTCTTTATGGTACTTGCGATTGTAGTCGGCGTTCTTAACCGTTGGAAGGCAAACCGCATTGCAGAAGTTCTGATCGAGGGAATGGGAAAAGGAATTCTCTCAGCAATCGTTGTCGGTGTCGCGCGTTCAATTCTTGTAATCTGCACTAAGGGTAACATCATTGATTCCCTGATTCACGCTTGCGTAGAACTGATTCAGGATTTGTCGCTATATGCAAGCGGCGTCGCAATGCTGATTTTCCAGACCTTGCTGAATTTCTTAATTCCGTCAGGTTCGGGACAAGCGGCAGTATCCATGCCGATTATGACACCAATCGCGGACTTGATTGGCATGAATCGCCAAATCGCCGTTTTAATTTTCCAATTTGGCGATGGATTTTCAAACCTCTTGTGGCCGACAAGTTTTATGGTTGTTGCTTGTGCGATGGCAAAAATCCCTCTCAGTAAATACTACAGATGGCTGCTTCCTTTGTTTGGCATCATGTTTGTTTTGCAGGCAGCGTTTGTATTCGGCGCGATTGCAATGGACTACCAGTAATCGGCTGCAGCTGCACAAGGAGGGAAAAAGATGAAGTACGAAATCAGCGAAAAGCTTTTACAAGATATTCGTCAGGAAACTATAAGGATTATGGAAGAAGTAATTCAAAATCGGCGTTATCTGCATATGCACCCGGAGGTAGGTTATGATACGCAGGAGACAGAGATATGGGTGAAATCCCAGCTGCAAAAGGAACAAATTCAAATTTTGGATTCCAAGGTAGGAGTTCTTGGATTGATTCCGGGCAAATGTCACGACCGGATGGTTGGACTGCGAGCTGATATGGATGCACTGTGCCTTCAAGAGGAAAATGAAACGGATTACAAATCGAAGGTTCCGGGCAGAATGCACGCATGTGGACATGATGGGCACACAGCTATGCTTTTGGGCGCCGCAAAACTCCTGAAGAAACACTGCGATAAGTTGGCGACAGATATTTTACTGATTTTTCAACCGGCCGAAGAAGGTCCGACTCCGGGCGGCGCGAAACCCATGTTGGAAGAAATGCGCAGACTCGGCATTGCAGACAAAATTGAACATATCTTCGGACAACATCTGTTCAATGATTATCCTGTCGGCACTGCAGGGTGTAAATTCGGTTCTGTTGCATCCTCAACCGATGAATTCTATATTACCGTCATAGGCAAGGGAGGGCATGCCGGTCATCCGGACAAAACCATAGATGCGCTTTCTATCGGGGCCAAGATTGTAACCGGTATGGAGAGCTTTATGTCCAGGCAGATGGATCCTTTGGATCCCGCCGTCTTTTCCACCGGAATTTTTCATTCCGGCTCTGCAATTAACATTGTTGCTGATACGGCAAAAATTTCAGGCACTATTCGATGCCAGAAAAATGAAACCAGAGAATATATTCTTGACGGCATGAAAAGACTTGTTGAAGGAGTTTGCCGGGCGTATGGAGCAGACTGTGAAATCAAGATTATCCGCGGGCTTCCGGTTTTAATGAATGATTCAGAAACCGCAGAATATGCAAAAGAAGCTATCATCACCGCGATTGGAAAGGAAAGATTCTTTCATGTCGAATCTCCTATGATGGGCGCAGAGGATTTTACCTATTTTGCACAAGCAATTCCGTCTGCCTTTCTGTATCTGGGGTCATCAAATCCCGAAAAGGGCTTCTCTTATCTGGGACATCATCCAAAATTTGATTTCGATGAAAATGCAATGGAAACGGGCATCCAAATATTATGTAGTCTTGCTTTGGGAATGCAATAGGAAATGTAGAAAAGGGGGGACTTCTCTGTGAGAGGTCCCCCCTTTTGTCAATAGATGCGTCATGAGAATTCAGGGTAATTCGCTTTTTCTTACAGTCAGAACTTATGCACCGATTGAAATCGTTGCGCTCTCTGCTTGCCATTGGGTTTTAAATCCCAGGCCTTCGTAAAACTCCTTAACATTCACATAAGCGATTCCATCCTTTTCGGCTGCCATAAGCTTTGCGGATTTCTTATTTAATGTAACCTTATACTGCATGTTGTCCATCGATTCAGATTTCGCGGAAAGGGCATTGACCATGTCTTCTAAAGGCGCAAAGACTTCCCCGTTATCCATATATGGTTCATGATAATAAGTTACAGGGACACCCTGCCATGAAACTGTCGGAATGGATGTATTCTTTTCGTAGACCACTTTGCCGCCTAAAACAGTAGTGAGCGCCTGGATATTCATCAATTCCCACGCCTCACAGGTCATGTAATCGCGATCAATGACAACAAAGTCTGCAAGCTTGCCTTCTTCCAGGGAGCCTTTGATTTCTTCGCCAAACATACTGTAGGCACCCCAAATTGTAAAGCTTCTCAACGCTTCTTCGCGTGTCATACACTGATCGGCATACCAGCCCTCCGGCGGTTGTTCTCCTCTGCTCATACGCGTTACCGAAGCGTAGAAGCCATGGTATGGATTTGCTAACTCTACCGGTGCGTCAGAACCATTTGGAATTATCGCTCCTTTATCCAACATTGTTCGCCATGCGTAGGAATAGGCCATGCGATCTGTACCCCAGCGATCTTCCGCTACCAGCATATCCGAAGTTGCATGAATGGCGTTGAAACAAGGCAGGACATTCAGTTTGACTGTCTTATCCATATCCTCAGGTTGGACGCACTGGTAATGCTCAATACGTGTGCGGATATCTTCACGACTGCCTTCGTTCTGAAGCTTTTCAAAGGTATTCAAAACCTGTCTCGAAGCCGCATCTCCAATCGCGTGAATGGATAGCTGGTACCCGTTGTCATAAACAGTTTTTGAGATTTGGTAGAACTCATCATCTGTAAAAATCAATTCGCCGAACTTGCCGTGTGCGTCACTGTATTCTTCAATCATGGCGGCGCTCCTGCCGCCCATAGCGCCATCAGAGGTCACTTTGACGGCCATAACATCCAGCATATTGTTCAGATCGCCTAAGCGTGGTTCGTGATTCCCGATGTACTGATAACCATCATCTCCAACCTTACCGATTCGTATTTCCGCATCGGTACGAACGTGGAATTTATCCTCCTTAATCAGCTCTTCATACAAGGTAATATACGCAGGGGAAGTTCCCGCGTCCATCGCGCTGGTAATTCCATAAGAGGAAAGGTGTCCTGAAGCAGCTTCCAACCAGAGTTTTCCGTCCTCGAGCGTTGATGCAGGCAAGTGTTGACTGATGAGATTGGTGGCGGTATCGGTTAAGATACCGGTAGCTTCTCCAGCGGCATCGCGATAAATGTAGCCGCCTTGCGGATTTGGAGTCTTGTTTGTAATACCACCGATTTCCAAAGCCTTACTGTTGACCCAGATGGTGTGTCCATCCGCACGTGTCAAATAGACAGGATTATCCGGCGCGATTGCATCAAGATCTTCTTTCGTTGGAAATTTTTTGTCTGGCCAAACCGACTCAATCCATCCGCGTCCCTGAATCCATTCACCGGGTTGCGCTGCTTCTGCTGCCTCTTTCACTTTTTCTAGGATTACTTCCTTCGGAGCCCAAAAAATATCTACTGCGGAAAGTTGAGAGCCTATCTTTGCCATATGCAAATGACTGTCAATCAGTCCCGGCAGGACACACTTGCCGTCCAAATCCGTAACGGTTGTGTTCTTGCCGATATAATCCTGTACTCCTTCGTCATCTCCGACATAAACCAGTTTGTCTCCGACAACGGCAATTGCAGAAGCGACACTAAATTCATCGTCAACTGTGTAAATCGTTCCATTTAGCCATACACTATCCGCTTTGCCGTCATCTGCATCTTTGCATGACGCAAAACTCATCGCCATAATCAATATCATCAGGATGGCGAATAATCCTTTTACTTTAGCTATCATACTACGACCTCCCTCCTGTACAGTTAGAGAAACAATCTTTGACAATATTATAACATATTAGATTTTGAAGGAGTTGAGTTGTTTGTCACACATTTTATCCTTTCATCCCAACGCTTGAGTTACTGGTGAGTTCCCGCAAAAAATACTTGACAGCGCGGGCATTTTGAGGTATAGTTACTAAGTAACGAAGAAGAAGTTATCCGCTTCTCACCTCTGCGGCCACGTCGCCGACATGGGTTGATATGTTGAAATTCACGCGTTTCGCGTGTGCTAAAGCGGATACTTTCTGTATCCGCTTTTATTGTTTCAAAGGCAGGCGTATATCTTTGAGACAGCTGAATTTTTAGGAGGTACGACCATTAGTAAGGAAAATCTGATCAACGAAGAAATTCGTGAAAAAGAAGTAAGAGTCATCGATACGGACGGGACAATGCTGGGTGTTATGCCGACGCAGCAGGCGCTGGATCTGGCAACGGAGAAGAAGCTGGACTTAGTCAACATTTCACCGAACGCGAAACCGCCGGTCTGCAAAATTCTCGATTACGGGAAATATCGCTATGAGCTTCAAAAAAAAGAAAAAGAAGCCAGAAAGAAACAAAAGACGACTCAGGTGAAAGAGATCAGACTGAGCACTTTCATTGAGGGACACGATATTCAGGTGAAAGCTAACACCGCGGCCAAATTCCTCAGGGACGGCGACAAGGTGAAGGTCAGCCTGCGCTTCAGAGGCAGAGAAAGAGACTACGTGGCGAAGGGCATGGACGTCATGCAAACATTCGCGCAATGCGTTTCCGAAGTTGGCGTCATCGAAAAGAAACCGCTGTTTGAAGGCAGAAGCTTGACGATGGTGCTCGGCCCAAAGGCGGAGAAATAGCCACTAAAAAAGTTACAAATTTCCATTAGAATTAATCATAGGAGGAAAAATCATCATGGCAAAGAATAAGATGAAATCCCATAGAGGAGCATGCAAAAGACTGAAATTAACAGGATCCGGCAAGATTAAGAGAAATAAGGCATACAAGAGCCATATTCTTACGAAGAAATCCGCTAAGAGAAAAAGAGGCCTGAGAAAAGCAACAGTTTTAACCAGTGCTGACTTAAAGAGAATGCTCAGATCCATGGCAAAATAACGGAAGATATTAGGAGGTAAGAAAAATGGCAAGAGTAAAGAAAGGCGTAAACGCGCATAAGAGACATAAAAAAATCTTAAAATTAGCGAAGGGCTTCTACGGTGCGAAGAGCAAAGTATTCAGAGCCGCGAATCCGGCAGTGATGAGATCCTTAAGATCCGCGTATGTCGGCAGAAAGTTAAAGAAGAGACAGTACAGACAGATGTGGATCGCGAGAATCAACGCGGCTGCGAGAATGAACGATATCAGCTACAGCAGACTGATGGACGGTCTCAAAAAGTCCGGTATCGAAATCAACAGAAAGATGCTTTCCGAAATGGCAATCTACGACGCACCTGCATTCGCAGCACTCTGCGAAACCGCGAAGAAGGCAGCAAAATAAACAGCCTGCAGACAAAACGAAAATAAGAACGAAAATATAAGGACGGGGCGCTCCCGTCCTTTTTGCGTACGGATTTTCGCATGGTGATTTTGCGCAGCAAAAACTCTTTCTCAAAGTTTTGTTTTGTGGTAAAATAAAAAATGAAGGCGCGCAGTTCGCGCGCGAAGGAGGTTTGCAATGGCTTATACGGATGAACTATTTCGTGTGGTAGATGAATATTTTATGGAAATCATCATGCCCTATGGCAGAACCAATGCGGAGGCGGGAGAATATTTAAAAAAATTCAAACCGTTCCAAAAGAAAAACTATGACAGTTATCTGCAGCGTTTTGAAAAGCATAAGGAGGAAGCCGAAGCTTTGACGATGGCAAACATCGCGATGCCGGAGGAAGACACGCTGGCACAGGAACTCAAGGAAAAGTTCGCGCAGAGCCAAAAAACTTTCGTAACCCTCTGCGAACGGAACGTCAAATTCTATGACCTGCAGAATCGGCGGGCGCAGCGTAAACGTGTGACGAGTGAGGAACTGAAAGAAATCTTTGTTGCGCTGCAGGCAATCCTCAACTCCGCGATGCGTGATGTGACGCTGCTGGAGGACGCTTACAAGGAGCTGAAGGCCAGCCTTGATCCGGAATACGCCAAGGAATACGCCGCGCAGAAGGCGGAGCTTGCCGAAAAGCGAGCCAGGCAAGAAGCGGAGATGGCGGAACGCGAGGCAAAGCAGGCAAACCGCAAAGAAAGCAGAACTGCAAAAAAAGCTGAGAAAAATCCGGAAACAAAAGCTTTTGAGCAATGTTCGGACGAGGATTACGCGGATATTGAGGATATCGACTAGGAATTGAGAGGATGTACATGACAGAAATTGTTTTATTATATATTTTAACGGGTATTACAGCAGCAGGACTGATTTTGTCGATTCTGCTGCTGCAAAAATACGGCGCCGCGCGCGCGGAAATCGCAGCACTCAAGACAGAGCAGCAAAGGCTGGCGGCACTGCAGACCGAGGAAACCCGTCGATCTTCCCAGGAGACAGCGCAGATGCTGCAAGCCATGCAGACCGGTATACAGACAAATCTGCAGACGGGCATGCAGGCTTTCGGCGAAATGATCTCGAGTAATCAGAAGGACAGCGCGGAGAACCTCGACAAGAGACTGGCTGACTTGAACACGCGTTTCAGCCACATGGCAGTCGAAAATGAACAGAAACTGGAAAATATTCGTATCGCCATGGAGAAAAAGATCGGGCAGCTCAACGAGGACAATCAAAAGCAGCTTGAAGAAATGCGCCGGACCGTTGACGAAAAACTGCAAAAGACGCTGGAGGAACGCATCAGTAAGTCCTTTCAGCTGGTCAGCGAGCGGCTGGAACAGGTCTACAAAGGGCTCGGAGAAATGCAGAATTTGGCTGCCGGCGTGGGCGATCTCAAAAAGGTGCTTTCCAATGTCAAAACCCGCGGCATCCTCGGCGAAGTGCAGCTGGGCGCGATTTTAGAACAGATTTTGATGCCGGAGCAGTATGAGGAAAATGTCAGGACCAAATCGACCGGAAACGAACGTGTCGAATTCGCGGTCAAACTGCCGGGTGATGACGAGGGAACGGTCTGGCTGCCGATCGACGCCAAATTCCCGGGAGATGCCTACGCGAAGCTGGTGGATGCTTATGAGCTTGGGGATCCGAACGCGGTAGAAGAAGCCGCCAAAAATCTGGAGCGCATCATCAAATCCGAAGCGAAGGATATTCACGATAAATATATCGAACCGCCGTATACGACGGATTTTGGCATTATGTTCCTGCCGTTTGAGGGGCTGTACGCAGAGGTGGTACGCAGAGGCCTTTTGGAGACGCTGCAGCGGGACTATAAGGTCAATATCGCAGGGCCGACGACGATGGCGGCACTGCTCAACAGTCTGCAGATGGGCTTCCGCACGTTGGCGATCCAAAAACGCTCCGGTGAGGTTTGGAATGTACTCGGCGCGGTCAAGACGGAGTTCGACAAGTTCGGCGGCGTTTTGCAAAGCGCGCAGAACCGCATCAACCAAGCCAACGCGGAGCTGGATAAGCTGATCGGTGTAAGAACCAGAAGCATTGTGCGCAAGCTGAAGGGCGTGACCGCGCTGACGCAGGAGGAAAGCAGACAGCTTCTGGATATGCCGGACCTATCCGAGCCGGAGGCGTGAAGGAGATAAGCGAAAGCGTGCGCAGAGACCATTTGAAATCGGAAAGAAAAGAAACGTATGAAAATATTTGCGATCGGTGATCTGCATTTAGCCCTGGATCCGCGCTTGGAAAAGCCGATGGATATCTTTGGGGAGGGCTGGATCGGTCACACAGAAAGACTGTATCAGAATTGGAACGAAACGGTCGGCAAGGATGATGTTGTCATCCTGTGCGGTGATATTTCGTGGGCGCTGAAGCCGGATGAGGCTTTGGCTGATCTAGCATGGATTCACGCGCTGCCGGGCAGGAAACTTTTTTTTAAGGGTAACCATGATTTGTGGTGGACTTCGGTTAACAAACTCAACAGGCTGTATGAGGACGGCACGATGCGCTTCCTGCAGTGCGACGCGCAGATCTTAGAAATCCCCACAGAAGGTGTTTACGCATGCCAAACGGAACCTTGCGCGCAGTCCGGTCCGGATCACGCAGACAGGCAGAGCATTACGGAGCGCGGCATCGAAAGTCAGGGGCGGCGCGCGGTGAAGCGTCTCGCCATCTGCGGCAGTCGGGGATGGATCTGTCCGGGAACGGATGGATTCACCGCGCATGACCGCAAGATTTACGACAGAGAGGTACTGCGGCTCAAGATGTCCCTGGACGACGCGAAACGGCAGGGCGCGGACGAAATCCTCGCGGTGCTTCATTTTCCGCCGACGAACGACATGCATCAGAATTCAGAGTTCACAAAGCTTTTGGAAAGCTACGGCGTGAAAAAATGTATTTATGGACATCTCCACGGCAAGGATAATTTTAGACGCGGCTTGCAGGGCGTCAAAAACGGCGTGGAGTACAGTTTAGTTTCTTTAGATTACCTGCAGGCAAAACCAAAGGAGGTATACAAGTGAGCGGAAAAGTAATTTTGATCGTAACAGACAGTCTGGGCGTCGGCGCGATGCCTGACGCGGCGCAATACGGCGACGCGGGCGCGGACACGTTCGGACATATTTGGCAGCATTGTGGGAGGATAGACATGCCGAATCTGCTGCGCATTGGCTGGGGCAACATGCCGGAGGTTTCCTTCCATGATCTGGCAATTTATGATCCGGAGGCAAATGTCGGCAAATGCGCGGAAGCCTCCAAGGGCAAGGACACGACCACCGGGCATTGGGAAATAGCGGGTCTGCCGACCGATGTACCGTTTAAGACCTATCCAAACGGTTTCCCGCAGGACTTCATGGAGGCATACCAAAAAGCCATCGGCATAGAATGCCTCGGCAACTATCCGGCATCCGGTACGGAAATCATTGAGGTGCTCGGCGATGAGCATGAAGCGACCGGCAAACCGATCGTCTATACTTCCGCAGACAGTGTGTTCCAGATTGCGATGAATGTCGATAAATTCGGTCTGGATACGCTGTATCATTATTGTGAAGTCGCGCGTAAGATGCTGGTCGGCGACTGGGCCTGCGGCAGAGTTATCGCGCGTCCGTATATCATCAACGCGGAGGGCAAGCGCGAACGGACTTCGGACCGTAAGGATTACTCGGTCACGCCGCCGGGAGATACCATTTTGGATATGATCAAAAATGCGGGAAAGATGGTCTATGCAATCGGCAAGATCCATGATATCTTTAACGGAAAAGGTGTTGTGAAATCTGTACACACTACGAGCAATATGGACGGCATCGATAAGACGATCGAGGCGATGCGGGAGGATTTTGAAGGCTTGATTTTTACGAATCTGGTCGATTTTGATGCCAAGTATGGGCATCGCAGAGACCCGGAGGGGTATGCAAGGTGTATTGAGGAATTTGATGCAAGGCTGCCGGAGATCATGAAAGAGATGGTCAATGATGATGTGCTGATGATCTGCGCGGACCACGGCAATGACCCGACTGCGCCGGGGACGGATCACACCAGAGAATATATCCCGATCATTACGTGGGGACATACCTTGAAATATGGTGCGGAAATCGGCATCAGAGACTCTTTCGGCGACATCGGAGCGACGATATGCGAATTGCTGCGTGTGCCGTTTACAGGCGTGGGAACCAGTTTCAAGAAGCAGATCGTCGGATGGTAAGGAGGGGATCCTGTCATGTTCAACATGAGCGATATTATTTATAAAAAAAGAGAGGGCGGAGAACTCTCGCGGGAGGAAATTCAGTTTTTTATCACAGATTATGTCGCGGGGCGCATTCCGGATTATCAGGCAGCAGCACTTTTGATGGCGATCTTTTTCCGCGGGCTTTCGCGTCGCGAGACCTTTGAATTGACGGACGCGATGCGATATTCCGGCGATACGGTGGATCTGTCGTCGATTCCGGGTATCAAGGTCGATAAACACTCGACCGGCGGCGTCGGCGATAAGACAACGCTGATCGTCGCGCCGCTGGCTTCGGCCTGCGGGGTCCCAATCGCCAAGATGAGCGGGCGCGGGCTCGGCTTTACCGGCGGTACGGTGGACAAGATGGAGTCCATACCGGGCTTCCGCACCAGTCTGGAGCCGGAAGCGTTCCTAGCACAGGTACGCAAGATCGGCATGGCGGTCATCGGACAGACTGCGCACATCACACCGGCAGATAAGAAGCTGTACGCGCTGCGTGACGTGACCGCGACGGTCGATAATTTCGGACTGATTGCTTCCTCGATCATGAGCAAGAAGCTGGCGGCGGGCAGCGACGCCATCGTGCTCGATGTCAAGGTCGGCGACGGCGCGTTTATGGAAAACGAGCAGGACGCGGAAACTTTGGCTAATCTGATGGTCGATATCGGCGATGACGCGGGCAGACGTACGGTCGCAGCGATTACCGAAATGGGGCAGCCGCTGGGCTGCGCGGTCGGCAACAGTTTAGAGGTCATCGAGGCAATCGAAACCCTCAAGGGCAAGGGACCGGAAGATATCACCGAACTTGCGGAGCGGCTGGCGGGGATCATGGTTTATCTCGGCGGCAAGGCGCAAACGCCGGAGGAAGGACACGCCATGGCGGCAGAGGCGTTGGCAAGCGGCAAAGGACTTGCGCAGTTCCGCAAGTTTGTCCAAGCGCAGGGCGGCGATCCGGCAGTCGTCGACGATTATACGCTGTTCCCGCAGGCGGCTCACAGGCTGGAGCTTACCGCGGAGGCAGACGGCTATGTGCAGAAGATCGCGGCCAGAACCATCGGCCTCGCCTCTCAGCATACCGGTGCGGGCAGAGCGACCAAGGAGGATCAGATCGATCTTTCGGCAGGCGTTTATGTACACAAAAAGGTCGGTGACGCTGTCAAAAAAGGCGAGATTCTCGCGACCTTCTACGGCAACGACCCGGCGAAGCTCGAAAACGGCAGACAGGAAGCTTCCAAGGCTTTTGCCATCGGTGCCGCGCGGGTTGAGCACCCGAAACTGATCAAAAAAATCATCGGACTGTAGGATTTTCTTAAGCGGGAACAGGGGGCGAAAGCATGAACGGTTATGATGAAACGGAAGCCTTCGGATACGGCTATCCGGAGGATGAGGAGGACGAAAACGAGAGGGATGACCGCCTGACGCGGGTCGCCGTATTTATGAACATGTTGCCGGAGACGGCATTCAGTGAGTCTTTGTTTGAAAATGCATGCTATATGGCGAACGTGGATCCGGACAGCTTTTCGGAGGAAGAGATCGAAGAGCTGATGAATAGAATGTAAAACCGAAACGTATCGGAAGAGTCGAGCTGTCGGAAGCGATAAGTTCGACTCTTTTTGCGTTGATAAAGGGCTGTGTATCCGCGAGAAATTCTGATGTATGAACTAACAGTGTAAAAAATTTCAAAACTGACTTTTGCAAAATGAAGGCAGGCAGCTGCCGCTCCATACTTGAGCGCCATAAGCTTGACTATGAACGCTTGTGGATGACGAAAGTACCGGAAGCAAATAGGTCTTTGCAAACCGTGTGTGCCTTTGTCAACTGAAGGTAAGGTCAACGAAGCGATTTCATAAAGGAAAGAAAGCGCTTACGAAAGCGGAAACGGATTAGCGGGAAAATCGCAAAAAGAGACGCATAACAAACGCCTCGCCCTCATATATTCCTATGGAATGTACGATCATCGCTCGAAAGATAATCGTATCACGAAACGGGAAAGGGCGGGGCTTTTTATGTGGAAAAGAATCGTATCGTCGCTGGTAGGCGTGAGTTTGATCCTCTGTGGGTTTGTCGGCGTATCAAAGCTGAAGGAGCGGCTGCCGACGCAGGAACCGATTGAGGTGGAGACGGTTAAGGATGCGCCTGCGGGTGAGCGTATGCCGAAAGCAGCGTTTGAGGTCGCTGCGAAGGGTGCGGTACTGGTCGACGCGGAAAGCGGAGAAGTATTGTTTGAGCAGGACGCGCATAAAGAGCTGCCGCTTGCCTCAGTCACCAAGGTCATGACGATGCTGCTGGTCATGGAAGCAGTGGACAGCGGAAAGATCACGCTGGACGATTCTGTCACGATCTCGGAGCGGGCGGCCTCGATGGGCGGCAGCCAGATGTATATGGAAGCGGGTGAGACACATACGGTCGCAGAGCTGATGGAGGGCGTGGCGATGGCCAGTGCCAATGATGGCTGTGTGGCGCTCAGCGAGTTTGTCGCGGGCAGCGAAGAAATCTTTGTTGAGCGCATGAATGAACGGGCGACGGAGCTCGGCATGCGGGACACGCATTTTGTCAATACCAACGGGCTGCCTGTGGCAGGGCACTATTCCAGCGCATATGATATAGCAGTGATGTCGCGCAAGCTCTACGCCTTTGAGGAAACGCACAAGTGGTTTACGACCTGGCAAAGCACGATTACGGTAGGACTTCCGGGCAAGGAAAAGGAGTTCGGACTGACCAATACCAACAAACTGATCAAAGCCTATCCGGGCTGCAACGGGATCAAGACCGGATTCACAGCAGAAGCAGGCTACTGCCTGAGCGCCTCGGCCACGCGTGACGATACACATTTGATCGCGGTCGCGCTGGGCTGTGAGACTTCCAAGCTCCGCAACGCGCAGGTCACCAAGCTGTTTGATTACGGCTTCGCGAACTTCAGCAGCAGGGTAATCGCGGAGAAAGATGAGGCAATGACCAGGATGCGGGTCGAACGGGGCACACCGCAGGAGATCAATGTTGTCAGCGCGGAGAGAGTGACCTGTCTGGTACAGAAGGGTAAGGAAGACAGCATCACCACCAAAATCGAACTGTCAGAGGAAGTTCCGCTGCCGCTGGCTGCGGGCAGCAAGGTCGGGATCTTATATGTGATGAAAGACGGAAAGGAAGTCGGCATGTATGACCTCCTCGCGGAAGAACAGGTAGACAAAGCCTCCTTCAAGGAATTGATTTTACGCGCGATTTCCTGACGCCTGCCCGGGATCGTTTGCGGTTTAGCAAACTCCTATAGGGCGATGTCGTAAGCGCGGCTTACATACGAACCGATAAGGTGCGGATATCAACGCGAAATAGGCAAAGCATGACCGCGGCTTTTGACGCGCAGCAGGCTTGCTGTTCATGCTCGCGTGAAAATTTCCTGCAGAAAGAACTAAAAACGAAGGAGGTGCAAAGATGAGATTCTTCGATTTCCTGAAAGGCCCTGACATCAATCAGGGTGTCAAAGAATATAGCACTACGGATGGCGCAGTCCTGCTGGATGTTCGCACCCCCGACGA
>OLOW01000946.1_pt1 | contig 20099 bp, 22 predicted proteins | sample 1672801 | NCBI WGS metagenome assembly OLOW01 (sample SAMEA3136725, study PRJEB25190) | human gut metagenome | biome: human gut; feature: human-associated habitat; material: faeces | place: Austria | collected 2013 | reverse complement strand
CGGGCCGTTCACATGTTGGTTTTCTTATGTTTTGGTGGTTGCGGAGCGGACTCTAGTTACCGAAAAGATACCATTGCGGATTTACAAGGCTTTCCGGCTATGAAAAAATTTCAAAAGGGAAAATGGGGGAAAGACAGGTCTGATTTCCACCGCCGTATTCTTTTCTGAAACGGCTCTTTCTTGACTTTTTTCCGTGCAGCGGCTATGATAGACGACGTTTGAAAATACAGAAAACGAGGCGTACGCAAGCCATGCAGGAAGCCGCACAGAACTCCGTTCCCCGCCGCTGTGAAAAACTGGTCCTTGTCCTTCGGAAAAACGTGGTGCCGCTCATTGCCTTTGGCGCGGCGGCGATCTCCGCCTTTCTGGTGCCGCCGGACGCGCAGTATGCCGGGTATTTTGACGTAAAGACGCTCTGCTGCCTTTTCGGAACGCTTGCCGTGGTCTGTGCTCTGAAAAACATTCACTTTTTTGCCATTCTGGCCCGGAAAGTGATTCGTTTGGCGGGAAATGCCCGCATGGCTGCCGTTGCGTTGAGTTATATCACCTTCATTGGCTCTATGCTGATCGCCAATGATATGGCGCTGATCACCTTTCTTCCGCTGGGGTATCTGGTATTTTCCGCTGCGGGGAAAAAGCGGGACGTGGCAAGAGTGTTCATCCTGCAGAATATCGCGGCCAATCTGGGCGGGATGCTGACCCCCTTCGGCAATCCGCAAAATCTGTACCTGTATTCCCATTTTCAGATCCCCACAGGGGAGTTCATGTCCATTATGCTCTGGCCCTTCGTAGTGTCCATGCTGCTGGTAACGGCCTGCTGCTTTCTCATTCAGCCCTATGCCCTTCGGGTCAGCGATACCCGGGAGGAACGTCTCCCGTTTGTCAGAACGGCGCTCTACCTGACACTGTTCCTGATGACGATTTTGATGATCTTCCGCGTCCTGCCGATCTGGCTGGTGCTGACGGCCGTGGTGATCGGCCTGCTGATCCTGGATCGAAAAGCCTTGACCATGGTGGACTATGGCCTGCTGGCCACATTCGTGTGCTTCTTTATTTTCTCAGGCAACATGAGCCGTTTACCGGCAGTGCGCACCTTCTTTTCCGAACTACTGGAAAAGAACACGCTGCTGACCGCCGTGATCTCCTGTCAGTTTATCAGCAACGTACCCACAGCCGTTCTGTTGGCCCAGTTTACAGACCAGTACGCCGCTTTGCTGCGAGGGGTGAATATCGGCGGAACTGGCACATTGATCGCCTCATTGGCTTCGCTCATCACCTTTCGGGAGTTTACCGCCCATTACCGCGAATCAACAAAAATGTATCTTGGATTGTTTACATTGATGAATTTCGGCTTCCTGCTGATTTTGACATTGCTTTGTCTGGCGATCGGATAACGGCTTCCCTAAAAGAGTGGCTTCTCGCAAAGACGCTCTTTTGTATGGCGATCCTGCGAAAAAACTGAAAGCAGGAAAAAATCTCCTGCAACGCGAATTAGGGAAACAAAGGCCGCGTTTACAGACGGCGGCAGCATCTTTTATAAAAAGACAGGAGAAACCAATGAAAACGCTGATGGAACGGTTGGAGACCCCGGTTCGGGAGGAAACGGACGTATTGGTAGTCGGCGGCGGTATTGCAGGCGTGGCTGCAGCGTTAGCGGCCCGCCGCGCAGGCGCTCGGGTGCTTTTGCTGGAAAAACAGGCGCTGCTGGGTGGATTGGCGACCAACGGGCTCATCAGCTGGTATGAGCCCCTTTGCGACGGGCAGGGCCATCAGCTGATCTACGGGCTGGCGGAGGAGCTGCTTCGTCTGTCCTTCCGTTATGGGGACGACAGCCTCCCGGAGGTCTGGAAAGACCGATCCGTCCCGGTAGACCCCGCCAAGGTTCGCCCGGAAAAACAGCATCCCGTGGGCGGGCGCTACGCCACGTTCTTTTCGCCTACCATGTTCCAGCTGGCCATGGATGAAATTTTGCTGAACGAGGGTGTGGAACTCCGGCTGGACATTCAGGCCGTGACCCCGGTGTTGGAGAATGGCCGTGTGGCCGGAGTGGTAACGGAAAGCAAGAGCGGTCGGGAATGTTTCCCGGCCAAGGCGGTAGTGGACGCCAGCGGCGATGCCGACCTCTTTGACCGGGCGGGCGTTCCCTGTGTGCTGGGCAAGAACTTCCTTTCCGTTGTGGCCCATTGGAGCGACACTTCCGAAAAGAAAAAGGCGCTGGAACTGCGGAGATGGCGTTGCGGCGGAGCCGACCTGCATGGCAACGGCCACCCGGTGGATTATCCCTTCCTGTCCGGCACCACCAACGAAGAAGTGACCCGGTTCCTGCTGGATGGCCGCCGAATCATTCGGGAAAAAACGATGGGGGAAGACCGCACCGCGCGGGATATCGTAGCCTTGCCCGCTATGGCGCAGTTCCGCAAGACCCGCCGTCTGGACGGCGCGTATACGCTAACGGAGCGGGATTGCCACGCGGCTCATGCCGACTCCATTGGTCTGGCGGCCGATTTTGAAAAAGTAGGGGATTGGTACGAAATTCCCTACGGCTGCCTGTATCACCCGGACTGCGCCAATATGCTGGCGGCGGGTCGGATGATCAGCTCCGACGGCTGGGCATGGGATGTGACCCGCGTTATCCCTGTCTGTGCGCTGACGGGACAGGCCGCGGGGCTTGCCGCTGCCCAGATTGCCGCCACCGATCAAACCGCCGCAGCGCTCCCCATTGACGGACTGCAAAAAGCGCTTCGGGAACAGGGAGTGGTGCTGCACAGGGCCGATCTGGCGGAGTGATTCTTATGCCAAAAGGCGAAGCAAGAGCAATCACAGCATTTTTGTGCTGTGATTGCTCTTTATAGACCTGCGGATCGAAATTGAGAAAAGAAAGGGAAGCAAATGTTCTGGTGTATTGGGGGCGGAATTTTCTTCTTTGCCCTGGGAATGTTCCTTTTTTGGAAGCCGGATTTAGTCTGGAAATTAACGGAAGAATGGAAGTCTTATTGTGCAGACGAGCCGTCTGAATTCTATCTGAAAGTTACCAAAATTTGCGGTATTTTATTGGCTCTGTTTGGAATTGTTGTGATGATTCTTCCCTTTATTGTAGAATAACAACTTCTTATTGTAAGAGCGCATTTCTAGATAGAGGGTAGCTTCATAAGGAAAACGCCCCGGGCACTCAAAGGCTCGGGGCGTTTTCCTTATGATTGTATTTTCAGCAAGGAACATTATCCATACCGTTGGAGGGTCACAAACAGAACAGTGCCTTTGCCAGCTTCTTTCCGCTTTCCGTTTTCATGCTCGTGTTCATGAAATTTTGGACATTTGCGGGGCTGTAGGTTTTTTCAGAGGCGTTGACAAGGTAATCCGCCTCGATCAGAATCTGATAATCCATGCCGTCGATCCCCGTCAGGGTGTGATGATGGCCTACCAGATAGGCGATCCGCTCCACCTGCGCTTCGGTCATGCCGGAATCGGCCAGAAAGGTCCTGACGATGGATGGGCCTTCTTTTTCCTGCAATTTTCCGTCGGCACGACCGTATTTTTCACGGCAGAAGGGACAGGCAATGTCGTGGACGATGGCGGTCGCCTCCAGCAGATATTGAGTGTCCGCGTCTAGCCCTTCCAGCTCGCCGATGGTCTTGGCATAGGTCCATACGGTGATGAAATGGGTAATGTCGTGAAGATTACCGTTCGAAAAGACGATCATTTGTTCCATGAGCTGCGAAATGGTTTTCATCTGTAACCCCTCTTATTCTTCAATATCCGCAAACATCAGCAGGTCAAAACAGGGGTAGCTTTCTTCGGTCTCGCCGTCCGCTAATCCCAGAGACATGCCGGTGCAGGTGCCGTACATCGTGATACGCTGGCCTTCCTGATAGCCTGGTTCTTCCTTGCAGGTGACCAGAATGATATCGGAATAATTGCCGCTTTTCTTGGTGAGCGCCATACGGGCCAGCCAGCCGTCGCCGGACTCTGCGGCACTGAGAAAATAGGCGTTGTAGCCCATGACCTTGCCCTCGTAGCCCGCTATTTTTTGCACAAGGGTAGCATATCCGGGTTTGACCGCTTCTTTCTTCAGTTGCTTGAGCGTGTCCGCAGCCGACCAGTTGCGGCTGACGGTGTAGATCAGCCGGCGGTCAGTCAGGGATTTTTTGGAGAAGATCAGCCCGATCTCGTAAACGCCCTCCTGCTTCAGGGTAAAATCGATGGAAAATTTGCCTTCGGAGGTAACTTTTTTGGCGCCGATGGCTTCACTGTTCAGGAAAAGCTGGATGGTAGCCCCCGGTTCGGAGATGCCGGAAATGGTCAGGGTATCCGTCTCGATGGAATCCGGCACGTCATTTTTCAGAACGACCGGCAGTAGAGTGCGGGAATAGGTGACGGGATAGGCCAGCTCCACCACCTCTTCGCCCTGATTTTCGCCGGTCAGGGTCAGCAGGTACACGCCCTCTTTGGGCAGCGTCACCGGCATTTTGAACTTGCCGTTTTCCCCGACGGTCACTTCTGTCAAAATCGGATCGGGGTAATTGAGTCCCATGGTGACCGCCGTCAGCTTTACGCCAGGTGCGGCGGTCCCGGCCAGCGTAAAGGTGTTCTGATTGGTCTCCACCGGGGGAGTGTCGGTGATGTTGATCTGGGCGCTGGCCGCGGCGGACATGGGTTTGACCTCGATAAAGCGGAAGGTCTCCCAAATTTTGTTCAGCGTGCGGTTATCCTTGCTGGTGGTGGAACGGCCATGCACTTGCAAGTCCAGCGTGATCTGATAGCCATTGCGGATGGTGCGGCGCATAAAGCCACGGTACAATGTTTCGCCCGCTTCCCGGCGGCGGTAGGTCAGCACCAGAAAACGGCCTTCGGAGCTGTTGTTCCACTCGGCAGCGGAGAAGTCATAGCCGTCGTATTCGTTGCGGGGAGAGTGGCTCAGCCGGTAGCTCTGGCGCACATCCGTGCTCTGCTCATTCACATCGTAGATCAGCGCAATCTCGTCGCTCTGTTCGGCCGTCAGTTCAAAGCACAGGTCTTCGGCTTCACTCCAGCATTGCAGAAGTACGCCACGGTCTTCCATGTCCTGCTGCACTTCCGCCGCCGTCTTGCCCCGGGCTTCCAGCCACGTGGAAAAATTATCCAGATAGCCGGGACGCAGCACCACCGGGAAAGTGTCAGGAATATCAACGCTGGCAAAAATATCATCCAGCACATAAATTTCAGCTGAAGCCGCGCCGCAAAGGCACAGACAGAGCAGCAGCACCGTCAGGATCGCCGCCATTCGCTTTCCCATTCAACGTCACGCCTTTCTTACGCAATTCGAAATTGCCAAAATTCGATTCGTATCATTTTATCATATTTCGGCCGCCCTGTACAAGCTTTCTCCCAAATGGCAAAAACGAGGAATAAAAATATGGGCGCTATCGATAATGGATGGAGAGTTTTTGATTGCTTCTTTGTTTTCGCCGTGTTATGATAAGAGAGGAAAACATTCGAATTTTGACGAAGGAAAGGCTGGCGGAGTCTGCATGAACATTCTGCACCTGAAATATGCGGTGGAGGTCGCCCGCTGCGGGTCGATCAACAAAGCGGCGGAAGCCCTGTATATGAACCAGCCAAACCTGAGCCGCGCCATTAAGGACCTTGAAAATTCGCTGGGCATCACCATTTTTGGCCGGACGGCCAAGGGCATGTACGTCACGCCCGAGGGCGAGGAATTTCTGGGCTATGCCCGCAAAATTCTTCGGCAGATCGACGAAGTAGAGAGCATCTACAAGGCCGGTGTGCCCATCAAGCAGCGCTTTTCCATTTCTGTTCCCCGGGCAAGCTACATTTCCGAGGCGTTCGCTCAGTTTTCCAAAAGCCTGACGAACGAGCCCGCCGAGCTTTTTTATAAGGAAACCAACGCCCAGCGGGTCATCACCAATATTCTCAAGGCGGATTATCATTTGGGCATCCTGCGCTACGCGTCCAATTATGACAAATATTTCAAGGAGATGCTGACGGAAAAGGGGCTGGTGTGGGAACTGATCACCGAGTTCCGCTACGTGCTGGCCATGAGCAAGGAGCATCCGCTGGCAAAACAGGATGAGGTGCATTTCGACGACTTGAAACCCTATATTGAAATCGCTCATGCGGATCCTTACGTGCCGTCGCTGCCGCTGTCCGTGGTGAAAAAAGAAGAATTGCCCGACGAGACCGAACGGCGAATTTTCGTGTTCGAACGGGCCAGCCAGTTCGATCTGATGGCAGAAAATCACGAGACGTATATGTGGCTTTCCCCGGTGCCGCAGAAGCTGAAGGATCGCTATGGACTGGTGGAGAAAAACTGCCCCGACAATAAAAAGACCTATCGGGATCTGCTGATCTACCGCAAGGATTATCACCTTTCGGATCTGGACCGGCGTTTCATTACGGAACTCTGTCTGGCCAAGCGGCAGTATATCTGACGGCTACGCACCCGTTTATATCGATAATGATTATACCAATATATCAAACAAGCAATTCCGTTGGAGCTAAAACGGGGTTATAATTGATACGGTTCTTTGGGACTTTCACCCGAAACGCAGGGAGGGAGTGGAGCATGAAGCAATCGGCATTGACCAAGGCCACGCTGGGCCGTCTGCCCGGTTATCTGCAATACCTGCAGAAGCAGGGCTTCCAGCCGGGAGACGCGATTTCTGCCACCACGATCGCCCGGGAGCTCCGGCTGGGCGAAGTACAGGTTCGCAAGGATCTGGGCGCGGTCAGCGGCACGGGCCGTCCCAAGGTGGGCTACAATGCGCTGCAGCTGATGGCTGAGCTGGAAAGCTGCCTGAACGGTCAGGAGCGGTGCGTCGCCGTCATCGTAGGCGCGGGCCGTCTGGGCCGGGCGCTGCTGGATTACGAGGGCTTCGGCAACTACGGCGTGAGCATTCTGGGCGCGTTTGACCGCGACGAGGAAAAGCTGGGCTTTTCCGCCAAGGGCAAGCCGATCCTCCCTATGACGGAGCTGGAAGCTTTTCTGCAGGAACAGCATGTGCGCATCGGAGTTGTCACCGTGGGCGAGGATTCCGCTCAGGAGGTGTGCGACCGTCTGGTGCAGGGCGGTGTAGAGGCGATCTGGAGCTTTGCTCCGGGCCGGGTGGAGCTGCCGCAGGGCGTGATGCTCAAGCAGGAAAATCTGGCGCTGTCGTTGGCCCATCTGAAAATGCAGCTGGGCTGAACTCGTTCCGAAATCGCCTTCATTCGAGGGAGGGGAGTGCAGATGAATCTGGAACGCGTCATTGCGGTTCGAACCAATGAGACCGTCTACCGGGGCGGTGATCAGTGCGTCAAGGTGTTCGGTGACGGCTTCACCAAGGCCGACGCGCTGGGCGAGGCATTGAATCAGGCTCGGGTAGAGGAATGCGGCCTGCACGTTCCCAAGGTGCTGGAAGTCAGCCAGGTGGACGGAAAGTGGGCGCTGGTCACCGAGTATGTGGAGGGGAAAACACTGGAACGGCTTATCGCGGAGGAGCCGGGCAGGAAAGAGGAACTGCTGGAACGGATGGCCGAGCTGCAGGTAGAGATGATCTCCAAATCCTGCCCGCTGCTCAGCCGTCTGCGGGAAGAACTGGAAAACCGGATCGCCCGTGCGGACCTCCCCGCCACGACCCGCTGCGACCTGTTCTTCCGGCTGCAAGAAATTCCGGCAGAATATCAGATCTGCCACGGCGACTTTAACCCTTCCAATATTGTTCTGACCCGGGACGACGAGCTCTATCTGTTAGATTGGAGCCATGCGTCTCAGGGAAACGCGGCAGCGGATGCCGCCAACGCCTGGCTGTGGTTCCGGCTGGCCGGAGACGCTCAGGGAGCCGACCGGTATCTGGAACTGTTCTGCCAAAAGACCGGCATGGAGCCGGCAATGATACAGAAGTGGATCCCCATCGTGGCCGCCGCCCGTTCAGCAGAGGGCGGAGAAAGGGAACGCACTTTCCTTTTGAAACTGGTCAACGGCGAGGATTACGAATAAGAGGAGGCATTTTCCATGAAACTCACGGTTTGTATCGGTTCTTCCTGTCACATCAAGGGCTCCCGTCAGGTGGTGGAGCAGCTGCAGAATCTGATCGCCGAGCATGACCTCAAGGACAAGGTCGAGCTGGGCGGCACCTTCTGCATGGGCAAGTGTCAGCAGGGTGTGTGCGTCATGCGGGACGACGAGTTCTTCTCTGTTACGCCCGAAAGCACAAAGGAATTCTTCGAGGAAAATATCCTCAAGAAGCTGTAAGACCCCAATGCCATACTCCCTCCCGCTGGTTGTTACCGGTGGGGTTTTTCTCCCCAAAATCCCGAAAAGAGGAAGTGGAGCATTATGCCAAATTGCCTGACGTTAAAGAAATCCAACTGCAAAAACTGCTATAAGTGCATTCGGCATTGCCCGGTCAAATCCATCCGCTTTTCCGGCAATCAGGCCCACATCATCGGCAACGAATGCATCCTGTGCGGCCAGTGCTTCGTGGTCTGCCCCCAGAACGCGAAGGAGATCGTGGACGAGCGGGAAAAAGTAAAGGTGCTGCTCAACAGCGGCGCGCCGGTCATCGTCAGTCTGGCCCCCTCCTTCGCCGCCAATTATGACGGCGTGGGCATCGACAGTATGCGGGTCGCACTGAAAAAGCTGGGCTTCGCCGGCGTGGAGGAAACCGCGCTGGGCGCTACCATGGTCAAGCGGGAATACGAGCGGATGCTCAAGGAAGAACAGCGGGATATTCTGATCTCCTCCTGCTGCCACTCCATCAACCTGCTGATCCAGAAATATTACCCTGAAGCGCTGGAATATCTGGCGGACGTGAAGTCTCCCATGCAGGCCCACTGCTCGGATATCAAGCGCCGTATGCCCCAGGCAAAGACGGTTTTCATCGGCCCCTGCGTGGCTAAGAAGGACGAGGCCGAGCATTACGATGGCATTGTGGACGCGGTCATGACCTTTGAGGAACTGACCAAGTGGCTGGATGAAGAACAGATCACACTGGAACAGAAGCGGGATTCCGATCAGGACACCCGCGCACGTTTCTTCCCAACCACCGGCGGCATTCTCAAGACCATGGAACAGGACGCGCCCGGCTACACCTATCTGGCCATCGACGGCGTCGAAAACTGCATCGCCGCTCTCAAGGACATTGAAAACGGCAAACTGCATCACTGTTTCGTGGAAATGTCCGCCTGTGTGGGCAGCTGCGTGGGCGGCCCCGTTATGGAAAAATATCACCGCACCCCGGTGAAGGATTACATGGCCATCGCCACCTATGCAGGCAAGCGGGACTTCGATGTGGAACAGCCGGAAAAGGGCGAACTGCAGAAGCACATGGAGCCTATCGTGCAGAAGTCCATCAAGCCCAGCGAGACGGAGATCATGGGCATCCTGCGGCAGATGGGCAAGATGAAGCCTTCCGACGAGCTCAACTGCGGCTCCTGCGGCTACAACACCTGCCGGGAAAAGGCCATTGCCATTTATCAGGGCAAGGCCGAAATTTCTATGTGTTTGCCGTACCTGAAGGAAAAGGCCGAGAGCTTCTCCGACAACATCGTCAACAACACGCCCAACGGTCTGATCGTGCTGAACGAAAATCTGGAAGTGCAGCAGATCAACAAGGCCGCGCTGCGGATCATGAACATCCGCGCCGCCTCCGACGTGCTGGGCGAGCCGGTGGTGCGCATCATGGATCCCAAGGTGTTTCTGGACGCGCAGCAGACGGGCCGCGACATCCGGGAGCAGAGGGCCTATCTGGCCGAGTACAAGAAGTACGTGGAACAGACCGTCGTTTATGACCGGGAGTACCGGCTGCTGATCTGCATCATGCGCGACGTGACCGACGAGGAATCTGAGCGCGAGAAGAAGGAGAACATCAGCCGCAAGACCGTCGAAATCGCCGACAAGGTGGTCGACAAGCAGATGCGTATCGTACAGGAGATCGCCTCTCTGCTGGGCGAGACCGCTGCCGAAACCAAGATCGCACTGACCAAGCTGAAGGAGTCGATTTCGGATGAATGATCTCTGCGCGGACATCGGCTATCGGAGCATTAATCACGCAGGCGAGCAGCTCTGCGGCGACCACGTGGACGTAGTGGAGCAGGGAGAAAACAGCATGGTCATCGTGCTGGCGGACGGCCTTGGCAGCGGCGTGAAGGCCAGCATTCTGTCCACCCTGACCAGTAAGATCATTTCCACCATGATGGCGGAAGGGCTTGGGCTGGAGGACTGCGTGTCCACCATCGCCGCCACCCTGCCGGTGTGCTCGGTTCGGGGCGTGGCCTACTCCACGTTCTCTATCCTGCATCTAATCGACAATGAGACCGCCGAGATCATCCAGTATGATAATCCCATGGCGATCCTCATTCGCGACGAGGCCAACTATGATTATCCAAAAACGGAAATGACTATCGGCGGGAAGAAAATCTACAAGTCGGTCATTAAATTACAGGAAGGCGATATCTTTATCCTCATGAGCGACGGATGCCCCCATGCGGGCATCGGCACCGCCTACAACTTCGGTTGGAAGCGGGAGGATATCATCACCTATATGGAGGCGCAGGCTCCCGCCGGTTATACGGCCAAGACCCTTTCCACCATTCTGGTGGACGAGTGCGACCGGCTGTACGACCACAAGCCCGGCGACGATACCACCGCCTGCGTGGTTCGGATTCGGAAACGGGTTCCCATGAACCTGCTCTTCGGCCCGCCGTCCAACCGGGACGACAACGACCGCATGATGTCCCTGTTCTTCTCCAAGGAGGGCAAGCACATCGTCTGCGGCGGCACAACGTCCACCATCGCGGCCAAGTACCTGCATAAGCCCCTGAAAACGACTCTCAAGTTCGAAGCCTCCGATGTGCCGCCCATCGCGGAGATCGAGGGCGTGGATCTGGTCACCGAAGGCGTCATTACCGTCAATAAGGTGCTGGAGTACGCTCAGGACTACCTGCAGGATAACGAAAGCTACGAACAGTGGGCCTTCAAGAACGACGGCGCGTCCCAGATCAGCCGCCTGCTCTTTGAGGAAGCCACGGATATCAACTTCTACGTGGGCCGGGCCATCAACCCTGCCCACCAGAACCCCGACCTGCCCATTACCTTCTCCATTAAGATGAATTTGGTGAAGGATCTGTCCGAATGTCTGAAGAAAATGGGTAAGCGGATCAAGGTAAGCTATTTCTAAAACAACGAGGATGGTGCAGCGGAATGCGTAAGTTTGATACCAAAGTACAACATTTGAAATACAAGGTGCTGCGTGAGGTGGCCCGGGAGTCTTGGAACGGCACGCTGATGGAACATGTGCTGGATATCCCCAAGACGATCGTTCCCGGGACTGAGCCCACCATGCGCTGCTGTGTTTACAAGGAGCGCGCCATCCTGGCGGAACGCGTTCGTCTGGCCATGGGCGGCGACCGTTCCAACCCCAATGTGATCGAGGTCATCGACATTGCCTGTGATGAGTGCCCCGTGGGCGGCTACGAAGTCACCAACGCCTGCCGCGGCTGTCTGGCTCACCGCTGCGAGGATGTGTGCCGCCGGGGCGCGATCACCTTCGACGCGCAGCACGTAGCGCATATCGACAAGAGCAAGTGCGTGGAGTGCGGCCAGTGCGCCAAGGTCTGCCCCTACACCGCCATTGTGGGCCGGAAGCGTCCCTGCCAGAACGCCTGCAAGGTGAAGGCCATCTCCATGAACGAGCACAAGGCCGCTACCATCGCCAATGAAAAGTGCATCAGCTGCGGCGCGTGCGTGTACCAGTGCCCCTTCGGCGCGATCATGGACAAGAGCTTCATTCTGGACGCTATCGAGCTGCTGAAAAAGAGCGAGGCGGGCGGCGACCCGGTGTATGCGCTGGTGGCGCCTTCCATTTCCAGCCAGTTCACCTACGCCAAGTTGGGACAGGTCATCACCGGTCTGAAAAAGCTGGGCTTCTACACGGTCATCGAGGCCGCGCTGGGCGCGGATATGGTGGCGCAGGCTGAATCCAAGGAACTGGCCGAAAAGGGCTTCCTGACCAGTTCCTGCTGCCCGGCGTTCGTGAAGTACGTGCAGCAGAATTTCCCCCAGATGGTGCAGTATGTCAGCCACAATTTGTCGCCTATGGCTACGCTGGCCAAATACCTTAAGGAGACCACGCCCAACGCCAAGGTGGTCTTCATCGGGCCCTGCACGGCCAAGAAGGCCGAAAACCAGTTGGACAGCGTCAAGCCCTATGTAGACGTGGTGCTGACCTTCGAAGAGCTGCAAGCCCTGTTTGACAGCAGGGATATTGATCTGACCACGCTGGAGGAGGACGTGCTGGACAACGCTTCTTATTACGGACGTATCTTTGCCCGCAGCGGTGGTCTGTCCGACGCGGTGAAGGAAGGCCTGAAGGAGCAGAGCATCGACTTCGAAGCCAAGCCCTGCGCCTGCGACGGCATCGAAGAATGCCGCATGGCCCTGCTCAAGAAGAGCCGCAACGCGCTGGATGCAAACTTCATCGAGGGCATGGCCTGCATCGGCGGCTGCATCGGCGGCGCGGGCTGCCTGACCCACGGCGAAAAGAACAAGGCCGAGGTGGACAAGTACGGCAAGGAAGCTTACGAAAAGACCATCAGCGAGGCTGTATCCGTTCTGATGGCCGTTGGCAAGAAAGACTGACATGGAAATGAAAGCCCTTCGGGAGTAGAGGCCTCCGAAGAACTTATCATGGCAAAAAAGGCTTGAGAGCATTTCTTAAGCCTTTTTGTGTTAGCTTCCGGTTTTCTTTGGTCACAACGATATTTCCGACAGGGACTGTCGTGGATACTGGCGTTTCAGTGGGGGAAAGTGCATCTCAGCAGGACTGGATTCATTTACGAAAACTGCTCTGATAAAGTGAAAAATGGATTCGCGTTCGGAAACGGCAGCAGGTTCAAAGAACGCCTCGTAGAGCACTCCGTCAAAAGTGCTGTCTCTTGATTTCGACTAATTGCAGGTTTGCCCGGCTGCGACATTCAGCCCGGGTATTTGGCATAAAGAACTATAACAAAAAAAGTCCTCTTTCGAGGACAACTTTCGCAGCAAGGCTTTGGCTTGTTTTCGGTCATATTGGTGCCGGTCTTTTTCCACCCGTGCAGCGGGATTTACACAGCCCCAATCGGCACGTTGACGGCTATGATAGGCCTGCTGCGCGGTTTTGCTCCGTTTCTTTAACGGAACGTATTTTTTCATAATAATCCTGCCTCCTTTATTTGCTGCCGCAGAGAGCTTTCCTTTCTTAGATCGGACGCACGGTGTTCGTCCCGGGATTTGTGCCTGCACATCCAACAGAAACAGTGAATTTTGCCCTTGGATAGCTTACCTGTCTTGCAGCCTGTCCGCAAGTTCACTTCCGCGGTACCCCAAATCCGGCGCAGAATGCCCGCTTTCCGATGAATTGCGCGTCTGCGCTGGTAGCGATACCATACCCTTGTTCGGTTCATTTGACATATCCTCCCGACGCTTGAGGCACGCTGCAGAGCTGTCGGTTCCTGTGCCCTGCAGCGTACCTATCTTATCGGGACGAGAAAGAAATTTCATGGCTTGCCATTCCTTTCCAAAACGTGTATGCTTGATGATGAAATCCATTCGGGAGGCGATGCAGTATGGATTTTCCTGTCATTGACCCGACAGCGACCGGCCGGAATATCGTCCGGCTTCGCAAAGCACGCGGATTAACAGTCAAAGACCTGCAGGTGTACTTCGGCTTCGAGGAACCCCGTGCCATTTATAAATGGCAGCGCGGCGAAACCTTGCCGTCGGTAGACAATCTTTATGCGCTCAGCCGCATTTTGCAGGTTCCTATGGACAGTATTCTGATTCCACGCCAACTTCATCTTCTGGCTTCCGAGCAGCAGGATGATTCGTCCTGCTGCTCGGCTGTTTTGACAGCGGCATGATGGTAGCACAAAATGCGAAAAATGTCATGGAACCGCAGGTTCAATTAAGACAATTTTTTATAAAAAACACCTTTCATATATTTTGTGAAAGGTGTTTTGCCTTGGTGGCTAATCTGGCAAACTATACTTTGAAACCCAATAAATCACAGTGAAAATATCTTTGAAAAAACGCCTTTATTTTAACAGGCTGAACTCTTTTTGGCAAGTTTTTAGAGGTATGATACAGGGGACGATGCACCCTGCAGGGTGCAATAGTGGGTGCATTTGCACACGCCGTTTACAGAGCAATTATGGCTCTGTGCAGACGCACCGATGAAGCAAACGTCCAAATGATCGATGTTTTTAGCGCTACCGAAAAGAAAGGGCGGCTGGTCAAGCCACCCGTAGCTATGCATACTTTTCATATCTTTATTACACCTATGATTTACCGCCCATCTTCTCCTTTAACCACAGTACGGTATCCCGGATCGTGCTGCTCAGCGGCCTGGGCGAATAGCCGAGGGCCGTCGCCGCAGCGTTGCGGCTGAATGCGCCGTTGGAGTCCAACACTGCGATGGAATAAGGTGTAAAGTAGAGAGCCCCTTCCCTGCACAGACTGATCTTTTCATAGAGCGGCGCAACCAGCTTTGCAAAGCTGATCGGCAGGTAGGATACGTTGCGCCGCAGGTTCACCGTCTTTTTCACCAGCTCCAGTATATCCCGGATGGTGGCGTAATGACCGGAGAGAATGTAGCCGTGCCCGGGCAGACCGTGCTCCGCACAGGCGATGACGCCCGCAGCTACGTCCCGCACGTCCACGAAATCATATCCGCCCTTTACCGCCAGCGGCAGCTTTCCCGCGAGGAAGGACAGCAGCATGTTCGTGATGCTGCCCTTTCCCAGATCGCCCGGCCCGATGATGCCCGATGGGAACACGACGCTGGCGTTCAGCCCTTCCTTCGCCGTCTGCAGCACCAGCGCCGTGGCCATGGCCTTGCTCTTTGCGTAATCGCCCCTGACAAGCTCTGGGGAAAAGGCCGTCGTCTCCGCAATTTCCGTGCCCTTTGGCTTTTCCGGAATCGCATGGACGGAGCTGACGTAGACCAGCTTGCCAACGCCGCATTGGCGGCAGAATTTCAGAATATTTCTCGTGCCGTCCACATTGACCCGGTAGATTCGGTCGCCGGGATGGGTGGCCACGGAGATCATCCCCGCGCAGTGAATGACGCAAGTATGCTCATCTGCGCCCGCGAAGAAGAGACCGAGCGCGGCTTCGTCGCACACGTCGCCCGTTATGACGCGAACATCCTGAGAAAGCTCCCGCGCCAGCGGATCACCCTCCATCACCAGTGCACGGATTTCTGCCTTCGAGTCCCGCAGCTGTGCCAGCACAGTACGTCCCAGAAACCCCGTCGCGCCTGTAATCAGATATTTTTCAAACATCCTATCGCCTCCAAAATGAAAGACAGATGTTGATTATCTTTCACGCTTACAGTATAATAGAGACGGCTATAAAGGGCAACCGTCAATGCGCCGCCGCGTGAAAGAAAACCGACACACATGGCGCAACTGTCGCCAATAAGTGTGATTTTTTTGTGAAGAGATGATATAAATGAGCAGGACAGACGCGAGAATCCGCTACACGCAGGGCGTGCTCAAGCAGGCGCTTTTATCGTTTCTGCAGGAAAAGCCCATCAACAAGATCACCGTCAAGGAGGTCTGCGAACGGGCTGAGCTGAACCGGGCGACATTCTATGCCCACTACAGCGACTGCTTTGCACTGCTGGAGAGCATCGAGGAGGATCTGCTGGAAGCGTTTCGGCAGGCGCTGAAGCTGGTGGATTCCTTTGACGTGACCGCACTGATCGAGGCTATCTATACGATGATCGAGCAGCAGCAGGAGGCCTGCCGCGTGCTCATCTTTCAGAACGTCTGCCCGAACGTACTGCGCCGAATGATCAGCCTTGCCAGAGGCAAAAGCATCGCCTACTGGAAACAGCACCTGCATCGCGTAACGGATGCGGAACTGGAGATGCTCTATACCCATCTGTCCAACGGGCTGATGCACGTGGTTGTGGAGGGCTATGAAAAATACAGCCGCGAGGAGGTTGTTCGCTTCGTCAACCGCATCGTCCAGTGCAGCCTCTCGCAGTTTCAATAACGAAAGGACAGGCCATTTTCTCCCTCCTGGCTGCGTTCGATTTATGTGGGAGAAGCTCCCGACCGGCGCGCTCGCGTCGGCAAAACAGACGGAAAGCGCAGCAAAAAAGCCTGCGAAAACCATGCAGGCTCAGAAGCATATGGGATAAAAAATACTCTTTCCACTGGCTGGCCAGCGTGCCGCCCGCCGCGTTCAATGCAGCCTCAATCGATCCCCTGGCGATTCCTCCTGTTATTTCTTCTGCGTGTTGTTCTCAATCTTCCGCTTCGTCGTGCTTTCATAGAAAAAAATGGTCGGCGTTCACATCCAGGCGGAAGGACCCCTCCCGGACATAGCCGCCCGCCGCGCTCTGCTGCGCCGTCTGCTTCAGCTGCCCCTTCAGCGCGCCGACGACCGCCAGCGCGATGATGATTGCAGCCATAGCGCCGATCAGCAGCGAGCCGCTGCCCAGCGCATCCATCAGCGCAAGAATCAGCGCCGCGACGCCGAAAACGCCGGCGAATACGGCGTCGCCCCACAAAAGCGACTTCTTCCTGTCGGCGGTTACGTCGCACGTCACAGCTTGCCGGTCTGGACGTTGACGGCGAAGGTATAGGTTTTTCCTTCCTTCACGGTCGTCATCAGCCACACGGGCAGCAGTGCGGGCGTCGCGCTGCCGCGCTCCGCAATGATGCGCCTGCTGCGCTCGCTGACCGTGTCATAGTCCCTCACGGTGTCGAGCATGGTCTGTTCGACGCTGCGCTCCACGGCGCGCTTTTCGCAAGCGTCGCAGTCCGCGTCCGCGTGATCCGCCATGGCTCCGGCCAGAACGGCGCTCTGGAAGGGAATCGCAGCGCTCAAATCGTAGGGCTCGAGCGATTCGGTGAGCTTGTCGTCCATCTTGACGCTGCCGTCCACCGGAATGTTTTCAAAGCGCATGCCGCCTCTGCGGCGCACAAGATAGTGCTTCGTGCGGGTGATTTCCCACTCGCCCTTTTGCTCCGTATGCACCTTTTCCGCGTCGTACACCATGTCGGCACACGCGTCGCAGCTGAAAAGCCAGTAGGGAATGTACAGCCGGCGCATCTCCGAAATGCGGTTGCGGCCGTTGAGGAAAATGTTGGGCAGCAGGCGTTTGCCCTTGAAATAATCTTCGAACTGCTTCTGCGCCTGCTCCTTCGTGACGACGAAGGGAATCACCTTTTCCGGCTTCACGCCGTCCTCGATGCGGTCGGGCAGGATCGTGGGGCTGCCGCAGTACGGACATTCGGCGGCGGCGGTCTCATCCGCCATCAGTTCTGCGCCGCAGTTCTTGCAGAAATAGGCCCGCATGCCAGCCTCGCCTGTGTCGAAGCGTTTGGCGTCGTTGGCGAAGGTGATTTCGTCGATGCTTTCCTCGGGAGTCATCATTTCCAGCGCTTCCGGCTCGTAATTGTTGGTGCATTCCAGCTTGCCGCTTTCGCCGCTGAACTTGAGCGGGCCGCCGCCGCATGGGCAATTATAGCTGGCAGTACTCATGGTTCGTCCTTCTTTTGCTCAAAATCATTCCGTCCGAGCCGCGTACACCCGGCTGCACAGAACGACGCACTGATTGCGCAGCAGCGCTTCGATGTAATCGTCTACATCCTTGGCCCCCTGCTGCTCCAGCGCGAACCGCTGCTGCTCCAGCCAGAGCATGAAGAACGCCTGAGAGGAGGCCACGGCGGCGCGATCCTTCTCCATGGAGAGGTCGATCCACTCCTTGTAGAGATCGTTGAGCTCGTTCGTCCACTTTTCCAGCCCCGGCAGCGACTGATTTGCGGCCAGCTGGGCGTGGAAGCTGCACATCTCGACGTGCTCGTTGCCCGCATCCGTCGTGTAGCGATGGCAGTAGGCCGGGTAATCGCCGTAGCTGTCGCCGTAGTCGTCATCGCCATACGAATTGTACTCTGACACAAAGGCCGCGGTCTGGGGCTCCATTTCGTCATCGGGCACGGCGTAGCCGTTTTCCTCCATAATCTGGAGCCAGCAGGCATAGAGCGAATCAATGGTTCTGTCGTCGGCTACGCCGGTCTGCTCGAGCAGCGCGTATTCCTGAAACCACTTCACGGCCTTTTCAGTGTTGCCGCCGAATACGCCGTCCGGCTCTTCAAAGATGAATCCGGTATCCCAGAGCATCTGCTGAAGCTGGCGCACTTCCTCGCCGCGGTCGCCCCGTCTGAGATCTGCCAGAGCGGAGGCAGGAAACAGAAACATGAGAACCAGCAGGACGCCGATGATTCTTTTCATGGCTGCACTTCCTTTCGTCAGGTCGCTAAGGCAACGCCGTGCAAACGAGGTTGCCGGATGGCAAATGTTTTTTCGTCGGATGCAAATGCAGATTTCGAAGGTTTCCTGGAGGAAAATCGAGAAATCTGTATGCCGCAGGCGGCGGAAAAACAGCGCCGGATGCGCCGCCGAATTGGGCGGCGCTGCCTTAATGGTCGAGTTTTCCGTCATTGCCCGCGCGGCTGGTCGCAGTATCTGCAACGCATGGGGGCGCCTCTCCGAACGAGGTTTTTCGCGCCGCAGCCCGGGCAGACCCACTGCACGAGAGCGCCCTCGGGCATATACAGTCCTACCGTGCGATTTTCCGAGTCGATCCTCAGATTCTGCAGGTATCCCTTGCCGATGAGCGATTGGAGCTGCTCAAGGGCCTTGCCGGAGGAAAGGACGGTTTCAAGCCGGTCAAAGGTCAGGCTCTCCGCCGTCAGCGGGAGCAGCGCCCCCGCGATGCGGTGCGCGCAGGCTCTGCGGTATGCGCGGCGAAGGATGCGAAAGACCGGCGTCGCGAGCGCGGCGAATATGAGAATACCCATCACACCGGCCAGCGTTTTCCCCTGCGAAAACATCTTGACCGTCGAGGATACGGTCGCTGCCGCAAAAATGGCGCAGACCAGCGCAACGGGGGGATCCGTTTTTTTCCTGGCGGCGGCTTTTGCGGTCAAATACGGATTCGTGCTGCTCGTCATTTCGCGTCCACCGCCGCCTGACAGGCTTCAAACGCCTCGTAGGGATCGCCGCCGTCGAGCACCGCCAGGATGCCATCGCCGTAGTCCTTCATATAGCTCTGCGGCATGGCGAACAGGTAAAACAGCTCGTTCTCCCCGGGAATGACATCCTCCACCAGATTGCAGGAACGGCAGGAGACATAGACCTTGTCTGCGTCGAGCTCAACACGGAACTGCGCATAGTAGATCTCGTTGTTGGCCAGCGTGGTGAACACCGCCATTTTTTCAAAGACATCCCCGGTTCCCTGTACCGGCGCGTCCGCGGACACGGCCAGCATGTCGTCGTAGATGTAAACCGTCATGTAGACATATTCCATCGAGTTCTCGACGGCAAAGGGCACCGTAAACGTATAGTCGTCGTATTCATAGGGGAATTCATTCTCTTCCAAAAAGCTTTTCACCAGACCGACCATCTGATCCTCTTTGCTCATCGGAACAGAATCGGCGAAGGCGGCGGAAAAGGAAAGCGTCAGCAGAGCAATCAGCAAAAATGCGATGGTTTTCTTCATGAGTAAATCCTCCTCTTTATTATTCAGTGAGAATCAAAGCTCGAAGGGAACCGCGCCGCCGCGCTCATTTTCGGCGGCGCGGGAGGAAAAGCGCTTATTGCGCGGAGTCTTCGGGGGCGAAATGCATCAGCATGGAGTCGAAGTAATTCATGTCGAAGCCTTCCTCGGTCCACACCGCTTCCAGCGTGTTTCCGTAATAATCCACCAGGAAGGCCGCCGCTTCGCCGGCGTCGGTCTGCACGACGCCCTGTGTCCAAACGAGGCCGGGAATACTGGTTCCAACCATGACGAAATCCATCGTGCCATCGGCATGAAAGGTCATGGAATACTCGCCGCCCAGCATGGCCGCGTCCATCGCGTAGCCGTCTATGTCTGCGCTGGTGCAGATGAATTTCCGTTCCAGTCGATCTTCCGCAGAACCGTCCACAGCGGTGACCGGGGCGGACGGGGACTTCGTAGCCGAAACAAGCGGTTCATCTGCAAATTCCGGCATCCAGACGGCGTTCGGATCCTGGCTGAAGATGATGTAGCCGCCCAGCGCATTGCCGTCGCCGGCGGTGCTGCCAT
>OLOW01000944.1_pt1 | contig 20121 bp, 19 predicted proteins | sample 1672801 | NCBI WGS metagenome assembly OLOW01 (sample SAMEA3136725, study PRJEB25190) | human gut metagenome | biome: human gut; feature: human-associated habitat; material: faeces | place: Austria | collected 2013 | reverse complement strand
GCTATGTATAAAAATCCATATGAAATTCGACTCTGCGATTTAATCAGCGTTTCCCTAGCCCTTATTCTCCTTCATCATCGCTTCGAGCTCTTCGAAGAATTTCGCTTTCATGCGATAACCGATAATGCGGCCTGTGTCTTCGCCATCCTTATACAGGATAAAGGTCGGCACGCCGACGAGACCAAAGCCTTCCGCAAGCTCCTCCTGCTCATCGACTTCCATGCGCACCACCCGTATTTTTCCCGCGAAACGCTCTTCCAGTGCCTGCACGGCAGGTGCCATGACCTGGCAAGGGCGGCACCATGCCGCCCAAAGCCATAGAAGCACATAGCCTTTTTCCTCCGTGACGAGGCGGTCCATGTCAGCGGCGGAGTAAATATCTTCGATCATTATCAAATTTTTCCTTTCATTCACGGGATAAAAAATGCCAGCGAGCCGCTGACTCCATCGGAGAATCAGCATTTCCCTAAAGCCACCAGTCACTAGTATTGGATTTGTCAACTTTTGGACTTAGTTAGAAGTGAGAAGTGTTGGAAGGGATGCAAAATTCATATAGCGCCCCAATCCCCCATTATATAAAACAGCTTGTTCGCTATTTATATAAAACTCCTCGGCGCCTCCAAATTTTATGCGCCGCACCTTCACTCCTAACTCCTCACTCCTAACTTAATTCGAAAATCGACTTAAATGTCAGTTATTCAGAAAACACAATACTAGTCCCCAGTCCCCAATATGCTGTATCCTTCTCTCATCATGCTTCCATTGTCTTCGATGATGACATCATGATGAACGAGGGACTCAAGGCGTGCCTGCATATCCGGTGCATGGAGGCGATGCGCCACTTCTTTTTCACAGCGGATGAGGATACCGCTTCGGAAAGGCGCACGGCTTTTCTGCCGCTCCAGGTCCTCTATGATCTGCTGGGCCACTGATTCTGCCGAAAGGATGCGGCCCTGTCCGTGACAAAGAGGGCATGTCTCATAGTAATTCTGCCAAAGACGATGGACAGTACGTTTTCTCGTCATCTCGACAAGGCCCAGCGAGGTCATGCCGCAGACGACGGTCTTCACACGGTCTTTCCGCACTTCTTCTTTCAAAAGCTCGACCAAACGGGCTTCCTGCGATTTTCTTTCCATATCAATGAAATCAATGAGAATGATACCGCCGATCCCACGCAGGCGGATCTGGCGGGCGATCTCTTTCACAGCAGACTGATTCAGAAGAAAAGCCAACTCCCCATGAGGCATATTCCCCTGAAAGGAGCCGGAATTTACATCGATCGCAGTCAGTGCTTCCGTGTAGTCGATGACAAGCGAGCCGCCGGAGGGGAGCGGTACTTCGCGATCGAAGAGTGCTTTCATCTGCTCATCGACATGACAGGCATGGAAGAGCGGCTCCTTTCCTTCATAGCAGCGGATCTTTTCTGCGGGGAATCCTTCTCCTTCCGCAAGCTGCCTCAAACGCTGAAAGGTCGGCCTGTCATCCGTGATCAGGCTTTCGACGTCCGGCGTCATGTAGTCACGCAGACTTTTCACCGCGAGGTCGCCGTCACGGTAGAGGAGCTTGGGCGCCTTCTCCACCTTGAAGCGACGGCTGACGATCTCTCCGACGGCAGAAAGCGCAGACAGATCGCGCCGAAGCTCTTCCGTCTCCGCCTTTTCTGCCGCAGTGCGCACGATGGCTCCCATACCGGAAGGACATATGTCGCGCGCCATTGCTCTGAGCGATGCGCGTTTCTCTTCGCTTCGGATCTTCTTGGAGATCCCGATATAGTTCGTTGCAAGGAGAGCCACCGCATATTTTCCCGCAAAGGAGATCTTCTCCGTCAGGAGCGGACCTTTCGTCTCTGTGCTGTCCTTCTCCACCTGTACAAGGACAGATGCCCCCTCGGTATGCGGCTCTTTTGACAGGATATCTTTCGTGCGGAGAAATCCGTTCTTACCGATACCGATATCGATGAACATCCCATTGATCGAAGGCACGACATTCCGGATGACGCCCTTGTACACACGCCCCACCAGATCCGTTTCCTCTGCTTTTTCGACAGAAATGTCCGAAAGTACGCCCTCATCCAGGACAGCAAGCACCTTTTCCTCTTCTGTCACATGGAGCAGTATCTGTTTCATTTCTTTTTGACCCACGCATCAAAGACACCGGGATCAAAGGGCGTCTTTCTCTCCTCCGCTTCCTTCCGATATGTCCCGGTACGCGAGCAGATGAAGGCATCCGGCGTCCATGGAAGGCCGAAGGACTCGGCAAGCATCTTCCATACATCCTTAGGCTGCACCGTACCTGTATTGCTGCGGATGAGAGAGAAGGTGAGATACGCTCTTTCCCCCTCGATACGGACCTTCATCGGCTCCATGATCATCGGCTTTACATCCATCTCACGGACTTTTTTCGGCGTGACACGCTGGTAGATGAAGGAAGGAAGTGCATTGAAACGGGCTATCGCCTCTTTGGCCGCTTCAACATCAGCCCCCTCTGTCACAGGACCTTCCATTTCATAAGCGTCTTCATTAAAAAAAGCTACGAATTTCGGCCATTCCTGTGCCGCTTCTTCGATGTGGTAAATGGTCATGCCCTTTGGCATCTCGCGCTGCATACGCTCCTTCACTTCTTCGATGGGCATATCCTTTTCGAGTTTGATCTCCATATAGAGCGGATCCGCTGTGACCCCCACGGCCAGCGCCGAGTCAAGGGAAATTTTCATATGTGGATTGAAGCCTTCCGAGAAGGCGATCGGAATCCCTGAACGAACCACCACGCGCTCCATGGTACGCAGGTAGTCCAGATGTCCCAGGAAACGGATCTCTTCCCCTTTGGTAATCGCTAAAAAAAGTCTCTTCATGACGTCTCCTCTTTTGCTAATGCGTAGAATGTATCTATGAAATTATACAATATTTGCGCTGGCAGGGAAAGGGGAGAACGGGCCCCGCGCATCTCTTGTGCCTTTCCCCACGAATCCCGAATGAAAGTGCTGCTCAAATCCGGAATGAGAAATAGAGCCGCGTCACCTAAAAAGAGCGAATCACCGCGAGGTTTTACCTAAAAGGGGATAGGACTTCCCATCAATCCGCTCCCCATACTGAGCCTCATTCATAAAAAAGCGAAATGACCCGAAGATCATTTCGCCCTGCTCTATTTCTTCCCCACCGTGCACGAGGGACAGATATCCTGCAGGAAGCAAGTCTCGCAGGCAGGCTTCCTCGCCGTACATACGCGGCGACCATGCCAGATGAGCCAGTGGTGTGCAGCGGACCAGTCCTTCTTCGGAATGGCCTTCATGAGCCCCTTCTCCACTTCCAGTGGCGTCGTACCGACAGCCAGCTTCAGCCGGTTCGCCACACGAAAGACATGCGTATCGACCGCAATGGCAGGATATCCCCAAGCGACGGAGCGGACAACATTCGCCGTCTTTCGTCCGACACCGGGCAGCTTCACCAGCTCATCGAAATCCTCCGGCACTTCGCTGCCGTAGTTTTCGATCAGCATGTGACACATGCCGAGCAGGTTCTTCGCCTTCGCCTTATAGAGACCGCAGTCCCTGATCTCATTTTCCAGCTCCTCCTGACGGAGCGCTCCCATTTTCTCTGGACTTGCAAGCCGCGGGAAAATGCGGCCGGTGATGACATTCACCCGCTTATCCGTACACTGCGCTGACAGGATCACCGCCACCAGCAACGTAAAAGGGCTGGTGAAGTGAAGCATCGTACCATCGTCATGGTATACCTCAGAGAGACGCTTCAGCTGCTCTTCTTTGATCTTTTTCGTAACTCGCATCTGTTCACTTTCTTTCATCATTGACCGGGAATGGGACAAGTACGGCCGGTCACTGAAATTTGATCCATGGTTTCATCTTGTTTAGGAAACGCGGATCCCATCATGATCAGATCGGATCGGATCCGCGTTTCTTGAAAAAGCATCGTCTGAAGCCTACTGCCTCAACAAGTATTCATGGGCCGAGAGTGCCGCTGCTGCGCCTTCCCCGGCAGCAATGATGACCTGTTTGTAGGGAGAGTCTGTCACGTCCCCTGCCGCAAAGAGGCCTGCTACATTCGTGCATCCACCCTTGTCTGTCACGATCTCACCAGCTGCATTTTTCCTGACATCTGCAGGAACGCACTGGTTATTCGGCAAGCCGCCCGCCTCGACGAAGACCCCCTGCACCGAGAGCTCTCTTGTCACACCGTCAGCGCGATCCTTCACGACCAGCCCCGTGACTTTCTTCTCGCCTTTCACTTCTTCCGGTGTATACCCCAGAAGGATCTCTACATTGGAAAGCCCCTCAAGACGACGTGCAATAATCTCCGAAGCACGGATGCGGCTTCGGACCACGAGGTAAACCTTGTTCGCCAGACGTGACAGCTCGATCGCAGCCTGCACCGCACTGTCTCCCCCGCCGACGACTGCCGTGTCTTTCTTCCGATAGAAAGGACCGTCACAGGTCGCGCAGTAGCTGACGCCACGACCGGTATATTCCATTTCGCCAGGAATATCGAGTGTGCGGCTGCGTTTTCCTGCCGTCACGATCAGGGTTCTTCCCGTAAGCACCTTGCCATCATCAAGATGCACCAGAAAATGTCCCGTGCTGTCCTTTTCTGTGGAAAGAACGCCGGCAAAGACAAAGTCTACCGGATACTCTTTCGCATGGGCTTCCATCTTGTCTGCCAGCTCAAAGCCAGAAATATGCGGCAGCCCCAGATAGTTCTCGATTTCTCCCGTAAGAAGCATCTGCCCGCCGATATCCGTCGATACGACCGCTGCAGAAAGCTCCTTGCGCGCAGCATAGAGCGCTGCATTCAGGCCCGCCGGACCTGCTCCGATAATAATCACATCTGTCATAGGTATCCTCCTCTTTCTCTATATCGAAATTTATCGTTATGTAGATTATAGCGTAAACAAGAAGATTTGGCAAATGAAGGAAAGGTTCATGGTTCAGGGTTGTGGTGGCGGCTTCGCCGCAAGTATATGAGGCGATGCCCGAGAGTGGTATTCAAGTCACAAGTCACTCGAGGTTCCTAATCCCTAGCCACTAGTTACTCATGACTACAATGCCAGCTCATGGCATCGCCACTATATACTCCGCATACTCCGCGGCGCTTCTCTATTTTTATGCGCCGCGCCAACCCCGTTGAACCTTCTGAACCTACAGAACCCGTTGACCCCTCATCCCTTTTCTGCCTGATGCACGACAAGCTGCGGGAAGGGGATATCGATCCCCGCTGCATCGAAGGCCTCCTTCACGCGGATGTAAAGGTCATTCTGCGCATCGAAGTATTTCGCACGTTCTACGGCAGCGCGGACATAAATGCGGATGGAGGAGTCAGCCATACCGCTCACATAGATGGTGAGCTTTTCCTTATCGACCACATACGCATCCTCTGTGAATATCTTTTTGAGGAGCTCCACACAGGATTTCAGATCCGTGTCATAGCCGACATCGAAGGTCATCTCCAGATTTCTGGTATCATAGGCAGAAAAATTCTTGATGACACTGCTCGTCAGAGAGGAATTCGGGATGACGATGCGCTGATTTCCCAGCGTCGAAAGCATGGTGTACATGATGCTGATCTCCGTCACGGTCCCCTGATTCGAGGCGACCTGGATGTAGTCACCCACACGGAAGGGGCGGAAGATGAGAATGAAAATGCCGGAGGCTACATTGCCGATATTATCCTTGAGCCCAAGACCGATCGCCAGACCCACGCCGCCGAAAGCAGCCGCGAGAGTCCCTGTACCGACGCCTGCCGTTCCCAAAGCGACCAGTACGACGATGGCCAAACAGAAGAAGAAAATGATCTCTTCAATAAAGGTCTTTGCTGACGGATCCACGTCACTCTTCTCCAGAATGTGCGCGACCGCGCGGCGGATGTAGCGGCAGATGATGTAGCCGATGATGAAAATGATGAGTGATTCAAGGAAATCGATCCCGCGCGTCATGGCGAATTCCTTGAGTCCATTGATGAAGCGGGTGGTGATGCTGAGCTCGTCTGTGACGACCTTCGTGACAACATTGGGGTCCATAGGTATTCTCCTTTATTCTTGATCGTTGATAGTCTTTTTTTCATTGTACCACAATTTTAGGATCCTAGGGATTAGGGATTGGGGATTAGGAGCGCCGAGCGACCGGTGACTAGTGACTGGTGACTGGTGACTAGTGACTAGTCTCACTCGAAGCAGCGCTTTCATCCGTAATCAAGGGCCGCCCCGCCCCACTGGCTACCCCTGCCCCCTTTTCCCTTGTCATTCTCTCTCAAATAGTCTATGATGGTATGCAACTATCCTTAGGAGGAAAACTATAAAAAAAATGGTGCCGCCATGGCGGCTTTGGCAGAGGCCTTTCCGCTGACACTCCCCATTTTCGCGGGATTTTGGTTTCTCGCCTTTGCTTACGGTTTCTACATGAATACACTCGGCTTTTCTTGGGTCTATCCCATGGCGATGGCCGCGATCATTTTCGGCGGTTCGCTTGAATTCGTCACGATTTCCATGCTGCTTTCTTCCTTCGCCCCGGTTGAGACATTCCTCGTCGCCTTCACCGTGCAGGCACGCCACCTCTTCTACGGGATCCCGATGTTGGAGAAATTTGCCGGCACCGGCTGGAAAAAGCCGTTTCTCATTTATATGATGTGCGATGAGACATTCGCACTGAACTACTCTGCCACCATCCCTTACTCCATCGACAAAGGCTGATTCTACTTCTGGGTCTCTCTCTTAAATTTCCTGTACTGGTGCTCGGGTGCCGCGATCGGCGGCCTCTTGGGGGGCCTCATTTCCTTTGATACGAAAGGCCTTTCCTTCGTCATGACGACCATGTTCCTCGTCATCTTTCTGGAGCAGTGGATGAAAGAGAAGACGCATTACACGGCTCTCATCGGACTCTCTTCCTCCATCGGCAGCCTTCTTCTTCTCGGAAAAGAGAATTTCATCCTGCCCGCCATGGGCCTCATGCTCCTCATCATGACACTGTATCGTAAACCATTGGAAGAGAAAGGAGGCTTCTGATGATCCCGCTCCCCTTCTGGCAACAGTGCGTCATCATCGCACTCTGTTCCCTCGCCTCCATGCTTTCCCGCTTCCTTCCCTTTCTCCTTTTCAAACCCGGTGCATCGCTTCCCTCCTACATCCGTTATCTGGGAAAAGCGCTGCCGTCTGCTGTCTTCGCGCTTCTCGTCATGTACTGCCTGAAAGATGTTTCTTTGCTTTCCGGAAATCACGGCATTCCGGAAGCCGTCGCCCTCCTTGTAACCACGCTTGTCCATCTCTGAAAGCGACAGATGATGCTCTCCATGGCCGCCGGCACGATCCTCTATATGGGACTTGTGCAGTATATGTTTGCTTGACTGGTGACTAGGGACTAGGGATTAGGGATTGGGGATTAGGGATTGGGGATTGAACTAGGCTATTTAAGGAAGATGATGACGAAGCTATGTATAAAAATCCATATGAAATCTGACTCTGCGATTTAATCAGCGTTTCCCTTGCACTGCGGTCAGTATCACATAGGCACTCATACGGAAACGACGCCTCGGTGCTACGTATTTCTACTTTCAAACATCCTTCGTTTATCGGTCTGCAAGGAAGATTTCTCGCTTCGCTCGAAATGACGATAGGGGAGAGTCTAATGTCTTCTGGTCTCTTTACCTCCTAGTCGCTAGTCACTAGTCACCAGTCACTCCTAATCCCTAGTCACTCCTAATCCCTAGTCACTCCTAATCCCTAGTCACTCAATTTCTCTATCTTAAACACATTGATCGTATCGACGTCGGGGCAGCAGAAGAGGGCGGTGCCTTTCTCCTCGCCGCGCTGGGGAATCTCGCCGCCGTAGCGGAGGATGTCGACGTAGGGGAAGGCGACGTGCATCGCCATGGGGCAGAGATTTCCTCTATCCTTGTCGAAATCCCACGAGTCCCCCACGCGGTGTCCGCGGTGGCAGGGACAGGGACCTTTGCGATCGACGAGCGTGATGCGGATCTTCGGTCTTCTTGGCATCAGTCCAGCACCTCCAGCGAATTTTCAATGGCGATCCCTTTGAAGGTATCCTGACTGTCCTTGTTTTTCATGATGAGGAGCTTCACCGCGCCCATCGCTTTCTCGACGGAGCGGATGAGCGGCTCACCGTTCAGGATTTCTCCCATGAAGATGGAAGAGAAAATATCGCCCGTCCCCGGGAAGCGGATCGGCACCATGGTGAAGGTGCGGAGGAAATATTCGTCGCGCGCGGCATCATAGCCTGCGACGGCGTCTTCCCCGTCGACCTTCGCGCTCGTGATGATGACCGAGCCATGGCTCATGGCATGGAGCTTGTTCAAGAGTGCTTTCGCCTCTTCCCACGTGAGGCCTTCTGTCTGGTATGCTGCGCCTGCGATGAGGGCGGCTTCCGTATAGTTCGGCACCATGTAATCCGCATTTCTCGCAAGCTCCTGCATTTCTTTCACGGTGTCTTCGGTGAGGCCGTTGTATAGATGCCCCTCGTCACCCATGATGGGATCGACGAAGATCTTCGTCCCTGTTTTTCTCTTCTCGCAGCAGTAGGAGGAAATCAGATCTGCCTGCTCGTGGGAGACGATGAAACCTGTGGAGATCGCATCAAAGGTAAAGCCGAGCTCCTGCCAGACCTTGAGTGTGTTCCTCATGAAGTGCGTGGTGTCCTGAATTTCAAATTTCCCGTAGTCCAGTGTATTCGATACCAGTGCCGTCGGCAGATTGTAGGTGATGTGACCCATGTGCGCCAGGACCGGCATCATCGCCGCCAGTGCCACTTTGCCGTAGCCGGGAAGATCATTGACCAGAAGGATTTGTTTTCCCATTTACATTCCTCTTTCCTCCGTCATTGCGGATGTGATTTGCTTTTCATTGTATCATAAAAGATTCGCGGTGGGCAGGGCTTAGTGGTGAGGGATTGGTAGTTAACCGGTGGGACGTGTCGTCCTTTGATTGTGGGTGAAAGCACTGTTCGAATGAGAAATGAATGTGGCGGCTTCGCACATCGATTCAGCCTTCCCCTCGAGGGGAAGGTGCCCCGAAGGGGCGGATAGGGTACCTGCGGTATGAAAGACGGCTGAGCCAAACAGGAAATACGTCTGCAAATATAGTGGCTCTCACATAAGCAACCGAGCACCGCTGGCGCGGTTCCCCGTCCCGATGAAAAGGGAAAATCATTCACAGCCAAAAAGCGCGCCCCGAATCACCGGAAGCGCGCTTTTGTTATGTTATGAAAGATATATGGCGACTGCGGTCATCCCGTATCGTCCTAATCCCTAGCTACTAGTCACCAGTCACTATTTCCCCATGATCTTCTCTGCCGCGCCCATGACGGCAAGGACGGCATGCTCGAAGGTGAGAGCGCCCTGGAAGTACATGATATACGGCGGACGGACAGGACCGTCAGCGGACATTTCGATCGTGGAGCCCTGTACGAAGGTGCCTGCTGCCATGAGGATGGGATCGACGTAACCGGGCATCGGGCCGGGCACCGGGGTCGCGTCGGAGTCGACAGGCGACCAGCTCTGGATGGCTTCGGCGAATCGGCACATGTTTTCTTCGCTGTTCAAAGCGACCGTCGTGATGAGGTCAGTGCGGAGATGCCCCGGCTCCGGCGTCACGGCAAAGCCGAGCTTTTGGAAAACAGCGGCGCAGAATTCTGCCGCCATCACAGCCTGACGGGTCATATGCGGCGCAAGGAAGAGGCCTTCGAAGAAGGGCCGATAGGAAGCCGCGTAGGAGCCCATCTCGTCCCCAAGGCCAGGGACAGTGAGCTGGTGCGCGCAGCGTTCGACGAGGTCTTTTCTGCCGCAGATGTAGGCACCGGTCGGAGCAAATCCGCCGCCGGCATTCTTGATAAGGGAGCCGGCGGTGATGTCTGCGCCGAGCTCGATCGGTTCTTCTTTGTTTGTAAATTCGCCGTAGCAGTTATCCACGAAGCAGATGGTCTTCGGATTCTTTGCTTTGACGACGTCGATGATCTTCCTGATGTCTTCCGGGAAGAGGGAGTTTCTGAGGCTGTAGCCACGCGAACGCTGGATTTCTACGAGCTTGGTGTGCTCATCGACCATAGCGGCGATGCCTTCCAGATCATAGGTGTCGCCTTTGAGCGGCACTTCCTTGTAATGGACACCGCGGGACTTCAGATTTCCAGGAGCGTTGCCGGAAATGCCGATGACGCTCTGCATGGTGTCATAGGGAGCGCCGACAGCGGAAAGCATGGTATCGCCCGGTTCGAGGAGGGCGAGGAGTACGGTGCCTAAGGCATGGGTGCCGGAGACGAACTGCGGACGGACAAGAGCCGCCTCGCATTTGAAAACGTCGCACCAGATCTCTTCAAGCTTGCCGCGGCCGGGATCATCATAGCCATAGCCGTAGGATGGCGCAAAATGATAGGCAGAGAGGTGATGCTTACGGAAAGCCTCGAGTACCTTCTGCGTGTTATAGAGGGAAATTTCTTCCATCTCATGAAAAACAGGCGCACAAAGTTCGAGCGCCTCGTTTTTGATCTGTTTCAGTTTTTTATCCATTGTTATCGTTTAAATCCTCTGAATTGTAGATATAGCGTGCTTGTAGATCAGCTGAGAGCGGTTTTCGCTGACCAAAAGCACGGTAAAGCTGTCGAAGGACTTCACTTTGCCCTTGAGCTGGACACCATTCATCAGGAAGATGCTGACTGGCACGTTTTCCTTTCTTGCTTCATTCAAAAATGTGTCCTGCAGATTCATTTTACCTTCCATCTTGTGATTCTCCTCTAACTTGTGAAATGACATAGGCTAAGATTTCCCTGTACCATATGTCTCCGTCTGATGGTGTTTTTTCCACCCAGTGAATATATGGCATTCGTCTGTACCAGGTCAGCTGTCTTTTGGCGAAGTGCCGGGTATTCTTCTGGATCAGCTCCTCAGCTTCTTCCAGCGTGCGCTCACCGCGAACCACAGGGATCATCTCGCGATAGCCGATGCCCTTCATGGCCTGGCAAGCTTCCGGAACGCCCGTTTCCAAAAGTGACCTGACTTCCTCTAAGAGTCCTGCTTCCATCATCTGGTGGACCCGCTTATTTATTTTATCATATAATATCGCCCTGTCCATAGCAATTCCCAAAACCGGGCCGTCATAGATGAGCGTGTGGGCTTTGCCCGCCTCTCTATCCTTGTTTCCGGAAGAGAGAAGCTCGAGCTTCCTCACCATGCGCTGCGGGTCGATCGGCACATCTGCGCCCCGCTTTTGAAGCTCTTCGATGAGCGCTTCCTTCCCCTCTTCGGCAAGGAGATGCTCCCAGCGGCTCCTTCCCCCGACCTTGGGAAGAAATTCGTAGCCTTCCAAGAGCGACTGAATGTAGAGCCCCGTCCCACCGACAACGATCGGGATGCGGCCCTTCTCATTTTCTTCATGGATGATAGCCTTCGCTTTTTCCTGAAAATCCGCTGCCGAGTAGCTTTCCGTCGGCTCCAGGCAGTCCACAAGGAAATGGGGTACGCCCTCTGCTTCTTCTTTCGTCACCTTTGCTGTCCCGATATCCATGCGGCGGTACACCTGAAAGGCATCTCCGGAGATCACGACCGAGCCCAGCGCTTTTGCGAGGTACACGCCGAGCGCCGTCTTTCCTGAAGCCGTCGGGCCAAGGATGGTGATGAGTTTTTCTTTGGGCATGGTGAAGCTCCTTTCGGGGTGAAATAGTAACTAGGGACTAGTGACTGGTGACTAGGGATTAGGGATGGTGGTGGCGGCTTCGCCGCGAATATGTATGGGGCAATGCCCAAGACTTGGAGACTTTAGAAGTCAGATGTCTGATGTCTGATGTCTGACTTCTGATGTCTAATGTCTCCTAGTCTTTTAGTCTAATCCCTCATCTCTGCTTTCAAACTTCGGGGTTCGGGTTTAGCCCAAGGGGCGTGCCGCCCCTTGTTTGTGGATGAAAGCTTTGCTCGCCAGTTAGGAATTAGGAGTGAGGAGTGCTGGCGCGGCGCATAAAGGCGCATAAAAATATAGAAACGCCGCAAGGTACAGGTAGTGGCGATGCCCGAAGTTAGTATTTAGTCACCAGTCACTAGTCACTCGAGGCTCCTAATCCCTAGCCATTAATCCCTAGCTACCAGTCACCGCTTCTCTATTACCCCATATGCGGTCGACTGCCCTCTTTTCATGAAGACGTTCGTGAAGATGGGATCTCTGAAAATGCCCGCGAAGGGCCGCTCCTTCACGATGACCTTTCTCCGGCAGACGCGGAGAGCTTCTCGTAAGATCTCCGCCGTCAGGCTGTCATACACCGCTGCCGCCCGGAAGCCTTCCATATCATTTTCTCTGCGCTTCACCGGATGGCGGAACATGGGATCGAAATAGATGACATCGTAGGCGTCATCCCTGCAGCCTGCCAGATACTCTACATAGTCGGCATGGATCAGCTGGATCCGCCGGACGGCATCGGTGAGGCTCTCGTCTTTATCCTCGTAGCCTGCGATGCCGGCGCGCCCTACCTCATAGAGGATGGGGCTTTTTTCCAGCGCGGTCACACGCCCTCTGCCCGTCAAAAACCATGACATCGTACTCGAATCCCCTGCCTGCCCGAAGGTGCAGTCGAGCACATCACAGGGACCGTCCGCCGGAAGGAGAGCGCAGAGGCGGTCAGGATTTCCTTTTCGAAGCTGCGTGGTCCTTAGCACCGCCGTTCCCAAATGGAAGCGGTACTCCTCGCCGTCAGACCAGTAAAGAGGGAGCTGCTTTCCGTAAATGAGGAATCCGGAAAGCCCGGTCTCCTCCGTCATCTCTTCCAGTGTATCGCCGCGCGGGATGTAGGGAAATCCCAGCGCTTCTCCGCGCCGCTTCGCCTCTTTGACGATGGAGGAGTCCGCATGGCGGATGGTCGTGACGCCCGTCCTCATGGGCGTTTGAAGAGCCTTCCCAGCTCTTCGGGGGTGAATTTCACGATGGTCGGGCGGCCATGCGGGCAAACGAAGGGGCGGCTCGTGTGGAAGAGGTCGACGATGAGCTCTTTCATCTGCCGGATGTTCAAGGGATCTCCGCGCTTGATCGCACCGCGGCAGGCGGCATACGCCATCATGCGATGACGCATCGTCTCCGGCGAAGGCACGTCCTTCTCATGGAAAGCGCGCGTGATGTCCTTCATCACACGGTCCATGTCCGCTTCCGAGAGATCCTCCGGACTTCCCGTGATGCGGATGACATCCGGGCCTGCCTGCTCAAAGGTGATGCCAAGACGCGCCAGATCCGCCTCATGCTCTTCCAAGAGCGCGAGATCCTCAGAGTCGGCATGGAGGAGATAAGGCACCAGAATCTCCTGCACCGGGATGCCCTCTGCGCGCGCCGCCAGACGGTCATAGCGGACGCGCTCATGCGCCGCGTGCTGGTCGATGATGAAGAGATCCATCCCCCGCTGGCAGAGGATGAAGCACTTGGCGACCTGCCCCAAAGGGATGATCGGCTCTTCGGCCTTTGGCGCATCGAAAAGCACCTCGGGCGTAAGTGCTTCTTCATGCGTTACGCCCGGGAAGACGGACTCCTTCGAGAAAAGTTTCTCTTTGGAAATCGAGGGCGTAAAGTGGATCTCCCGCCTTTCTCCTGCCAGCTTTCCCTGCGGATGCCAGGTGGGCATCGGACGCCGTTCTTCTGCTGCATAGGCTGCGCCCGGCTCTCCCCAGCGCGCGGGATCCTTTTCTTTTTCCGTGAGTCCGATGTCAGGCCCCACGAAGTGCGCTTCTTCGACCTTGACAGACGTCAGGTCAAAGTCGCTCTCCTTTGCTACCTGATGCCCCGGGTCTTTGATCATTTCGCGTGCGATCTCATCCGGCGTATCCTTGGTCGTCAGCGACTGAAGGACGCTGTGATAGACGAGGCGGAAGATGCTCTGCTCATCAGAGAATTTGATCTCCCGCTTCTGCGGATGCACATTCACATCGATCGACTCGGGAGCGACAGTGAAGGCGAGGACAAGGAGCGGGTATCCATTCTTAGGGAGCAGCGAGTGATAGGCATTGTCGACAGCTTTCGACACCGCACTGTTCTCGACGACGCGGCGGTTGATAATGATCGTCTGGTATTGGCGGCTGCTCTTCAAAAGCGAAGGCTTGGAAATGAGCCCCGAAAGGATGCCTCTTTCGTTTTCCCCCGAGACTTCGAGCATCTCGCCAGCGGTCTTCGTGCCGTAGAGCGCAGACACGACATCGAGGAGACGACCGTTCCCCGGTGTCTCAATGACGGTGCGTCCATTATTGATGAGGCGGAAGGAAATATCCGGATTCGCGAGTGCGAGCTTCCCCATCATCGTATTGATGCGGCTGGCCTCGGTCCGTTCGGATTTCAGGAATTTCTTCCGGGCCGGCACATTATAGAAGAGATCGCGCACCTCGATCGTCGTGCCGCCTGGTGCGCCGGTCGGCTTCACTTCGCTGACTGTCCCGCCCTCAACTTCGACGATCGTTCCCTCCACATCTTCTTGGCGCCGGGTCGTGATAGCCGTGCGGGAAACGGCAGAAATGCTCGCCAGCGCCTCTCCGCGGAAGCCCAGCGAGGCGATGTGATAAATGTTATCCACCGTTGAGATCTTGCTCGTTGCATGACGCACGATGGAGAGCTTCGCATCTTCTGCCGACATGCCGCTGCCATTGTCCGTGACGCGGATGTAGGTGAGTCCGCCGTCCGCGATCTCCACCTCTATATCGCTCGCGCCGGCATCCACGGCATTTTCTACCATTTCCTTGACTGCGTTCACCGGACGCTCCACCACTTCACCGGCGGCGATCTGATTCGCCGTCACTTCATCGAGTACATGGATCAATGCCATCAGCGTCCCTCCTTCGCTTCGCGGCTCAGCCGGAATAAGATCTCCATCGCTTCGATCGGTGTCTTGCTCATGACATCCAGTTGCGCAAGCTCGTCAATGATGGGCGAGCTGAAAAGATCCATCGCGCCAGCTGTTGCCTGCGGCTTCTCCGGAGCGGGACGGCTCTTCCCATCCTCCTTCTCAAGCCCCAGAAGGATCTCATCGGCTCTGGCAAGAAGCGACTCGGGAAGCCCCGCGAGGCGTGCGACGTGGATCCCATAGCTCCGATCCGCCGAGCCCGGCACAATACGGCGCAGGAAGGTGATATCCTTTCCCCGTTCCTTGACGGATACCGTGTAATTTTTGATCCGCGGGCTCGTCTCTGCCATATCGGACAGCTCATGGTAGTGCGTCGCAAAGAGCGTATAGCCGTGGATCTTCTGATCGATATACTCCACGACCGCCTTCGCGATGCTCATGCCATCATAGGTACTCGTGCCGCGTCCGATCTCATCCAGAATGATAAGACTGTTCTTCGTCGCATGCCTAAGGATGTAGGATACCTCCTGCATTTCCACCATGAAGGTACTCTGCCCCGTAGAAATATCATCCGTCGCACCGACGCGCGTGAAAATGCGATCGACGGGCGCGAAGACCGCGCTCCTTGCAGGAATGAAAGAGCCCACCTGCGCCATGATGGTGAGGACAGCGACCTGACGCATGTAGGTCGACTTACCGGCCATATTCGGCCCCGTGATGACCAGGATCTCCTGATTTCGATGATTCAGCTCCGTATCATTCGGGACGAACATGTCTCTCTTCAAGGCATGCTCGACCATCGGATGACGGCCGTCTTTGATGGAAATATACCCATCCTTCGGGCTAATGATCGACGGACGGATGTAGCGGTCCTTGATCGCTGCCCGCGCAAGGCTTGCGAGGCAGTCCACCGCTGCGAGCGCGCGCGCCGTCTTCTGCATATCGGGGATCTCCGGACGGATCTCCGCCTTCACCGCCTGATAGATCTTGAGCTCGAGCTGCTCTGTTTTTTCTTTGGCAGAGAGCGCCTTCGTCTCGAATTCCTTCAATTCCGGCGTGATATAGCGCTCCGCATTCACGAGCGTCTGCTTTCTCACATAGTATGCAGGGACAGGGAGCTTATTCGCATTGGAGATCTCAAAATAGTATCCGAAGACATTATTGAAGCCGATCTTGAGCTTGATGCCCGTCTTTTCCTTTTCCTTCTCTTCCAACTCTTGGATGTACTTCTGGCTGTTCTCCGACAGCGAGCGCACTTCATCCAGCTCAGCGGAGAAGCCTTCGCGGATGTACTTGCCGTCCTTGATGTTGCCCGTCCCGTTCTCATTCATCGCACGGTCCAGAAGGTCAAAGACAGGACCATGCGTCGAGAGCTGGCTGTTCAGCTTCTTCAAAAGCACCGAGCCTGCGCCGGAGAGGAGCTGCTTCACCTGCGGCACCGCGCGAAGCGTCGCTTTGAGAGAGAGAAGGTCTTTGGGCGAAGTCGAATTCGCCTCGATGCGGGAAAGAATACGCTCGAAGTCAAAGACGCCGGAAAGCATCTCTTCCAGACGTGAAAGCTCCGTCATGTGCTGTGTCAGCTCCTCGATCGCCGACTGGCGCAGTATGATGCGGTTCACATCCGTCAGCGGCCGCTCCAGAGAACGCTTCAAGAGGCGCGCCCCCATCGCTGTATGCGTATAGTCGAGAAGCTCGAGGAGCGTGCCGCGCCGCCCGCCGTCACGCATATTCCGCGTGATCTCCAGATTTCTAAGGCACTCCTCGGTGAGCGTCAGCGTATGATCCTCACGGATCGGCCGCGGATCATGGAAATCCGCCGCCTCCGAGCGCATAACCTCCTTGAGGTATCCGGAGAGAAGGGCGAAGGCCTTCTGCACATGGCGATTCTCTATAGACGCTGCCGCCGGTGGGATGGCGCTCTCGTCCTCATCATCCCTTCGCGTCAGTAGACAGGCCCCGAAGCGCGCCGCGGCGAAGCGGGAGAGCTTCTCATAGAAATCATCCGACACAAGACACACCGCTTCTGCGGGACTATATACCGACAGAAGGTCGAAGAAGGCATCCTGCTCCTTCTTCTTGTCCCAAGTCCCCCACCAGCACTCGCCCGTCGAGACATCGGCGAGCACGGCGGCGATCTCCTTTTCCGCCTCTAAGACGTAAATAAGATAATTGTTCGACTTATCTGCGATGGAATTTTCAAAAAGGATCGTCCCCGGCGTGATGACACGGATGACATCCCGCTTGACCAGCCCCTTCGCCTTCTTCGGGTCTTCCAGCTGCTCGCAGATCGCTACCTTGTACCCCTTCTGGATCAGCCGATAAATATAGAGCTCTGCCGCATGGAAAGGCACCCCGCACATCGGTACGCGGCCATCCTGCCCTGCCGACTTCCCCGTCAGCGTCAGCTCCAGCTCATGCGATGCCGTCAGCGCATCGTCATAGAAAAGCTCATAGAAATCGCCCAGACGGTAAAAAAGCAGACAGTCCCGGTATTTCTCTTTGACTTCCTTATACTGTGCTATCAAGGGCGTTTTGGCCATGGTTTTGTTCCTTCTTTCTGGTCATTCTAATTTAGGCAAAAGGCATATATCTCCAAGTTAGAAGTGAGGAATGAGGAGTGAAGGTGCGGCGCAAAACAATAATAAAGCGCCGCCAAGTTTTATACTACGCAACGCGCACAATAATAAAAAAGGGGGATTGGGGCGCTATATGAACTGTGCGCCCCTTCCGCCACTCCTCACTTCTCACTCCTAACTCCTCACTATATAGATAGGCATTCAAAGAAAACTCGAAACTACACCAATTTCCCTTTTAGCACCCACGTCTGCCCGACCTCGACTTTCGCTTCCAGCGTATCACCGACCTTGACGCCTTCCTGATACGGGAAAAGGATCATCTTATTGCCCGATGTACGTCCATACCAGACATTCTCCTGCTTCGACGGGCCTTCGACGATGATGGGATAGGTCTTGCCCTCCATCGCCTGATTCAGAGAAAGGCTCACCTCATTCTCCACATCCATCAGCTCCTGCAGGCGGCGGTGCTTCGTCTCCTCATCGATCTGATCCGTCATGCGCGCTGCCGGCGTGCCATTTCTCGGCGAATAAATGAATGTATATGCCGAATCGAAACGCACCTCTTTCAAAAGCGCGAGCGTCTCCTGATGCATCTCTTCCGTTTCCCCCGGGAACCCGGTGATGAGATCGGTCGTCAGCACGATGTCCGGCATCTTTTCACGGACGTAGGAAACAAGCTCCTTGAAATGCTCGATCGTATATCCGCGATTCATTTTCTTCAGCATTTCATTCGATCCATGCTGCACAGGCAGATGCATATGACGCGCCACCTTCGGCGAATCCGCCATCGCATCCACCATATCGAATGTCATATCTCTCGGATGCGACGTCATATAGCGCACGCGCTCGATGCCATCCACCTTGTCGATCGCGCGGATCAGCGTCCCGAAGTCCGTCCCGTTTCTGAAATCAAGGCCATACGAATTCACATTCTGCCCGAGAAGCGTCACCTCTTTATAGCCTTCCTTTGCAAGCCCCTCTATCTCGCGCGAGATATCCTCCACGCTGCGGGACAGCTCACGGCCGCGTACATACGGCACGATGCAGTACGTGCAGAACTTGTTGCACCCCTGCATGATCGGAATCCATGCAAAGACATGAGACTTACGCACCGCACGAAGCTCGCTGTAGTCACTCACACTGTGCGGATTCCTCTCCGTCTTCACCACATGGCCGCCGCGCGCATCCTCCTTCGAAACGATCTCCTTCAGGTCATGGATATGGTACGGCCCGATGACGAAATCAATGATCGGCATACGCTCGATGAGCTTGCCCTTATTCTCCTGCGCCATGCATCCGGCAATTCCCAAAAGCAGATGCGGATTTTTATCCTTCAGCTTCTTGATCTCCCCGATCTTGCCATAGACCTTCTCCTCCGCATTCTGACGGATGCTGCAGGTATTCATGATGATGATATCTGCCTCTTCCATCGTCTCTGCCGGCGCATATCCCAGCTCCTCCAGCTGTCCATTGATGCGCTCCGTGTCTGATTCATTCATTTGGCAGCCATAGGTCAGGGTGAAGTACTTCTTTTCCATAATAATATATTTCCTTTATATAACAACTCACACGTATCCAAAATATCACTTTATTATAGCATACGCAGCATGAAAAATAAAAAATCCCGATGTCCGGAAATGGTATCCGGTCATCGGGATCAGGAGATACGAGTGACTAATGCCCCTCTCGTATCGTCGTTTCGAGCGCAAGCGAGAAATCTTTGTCATCCGCGGCCACGCGGTCGATGTTTGGAGATCCGTAGCAAAAAAACTGCTATACAGAAAACCTTCGAGCATCGCCCTATTGATAAGGCGGCAAAGCCGCCGCCTTCATGCCTCTTTTTGAGAAAAGTCCGCCCGCAGCATCATGAGGCCATCCGACTTCCGCCTCTCTACTTCGCCGTCAGGTCTGCCGTCTTCGCACCGATGAGGGAGATCAGATCATCCGGCGAGAGCACCACCTGACGGCCGCGCTGGCCCGCACTGATGCTGATCGCCGCATGGTGATGGCAGCTCTCATCGATGAAGGTCGGGAAGGCCTTCTTCATCCCGATCGGCGAGCAGCCGCCGCGCAGATACCCGGTGAGACCGGGAAGCTCCTTCACATGTATCATCTCCACACTCTTATTCCCGCTCACACGCGCTGCTGCCTTGAGATCGATCTCCTTCTCGGAAGGCAGACAGAAGACCACCGGGCCCGTCTTGTCACCATGCGTGACGATGGTCTTGAAAACCATGTCCGGATCATAGCCGAGCTCTGCCGCCGCATGCACGCCCGAGAGATCGTCCTCATCGTAGTCATAGGACTTCGTCTCGTAGGAGATCTTCTCTTTGTCAAGAATGCGCATGACATTCGTTTTCTTTTCTTTCTTTGCCATAGTTTGCCTCGATTCATTGGTTGGCTAGGGATTAAGAGACTCGGAGACTCGAAGACTTCAAATATCAGATGTCTGATATCTGATTTCTGGCGTCTGATGCCTGACCGCTTCCCAGCGCACACCCATTTTTCAAACAACAAAAAGCCGGAGCATCACGCTCCGGCTCATCATTCAAATTGGTGCCGAGGACCGGAATCGAACCGGTACGAATCTCACGATCCGAGGGATTTTAAGTCCCTTGCGTCTGCCAGTTCCGCCACCCCGGCAGGTCTATATGAATGCAATAGATTGTAATATGGAGGCGGCACCCAGAATCGAACTGGGGATAAAGGTTTTGCAGACCTCTGCCTTACCGCTTGGCT
>OLOW01000941.1_pt1 | contig 20131 bp, 15 predicted proteins | sample 1672801 | NCBI WGS metagenome assembly OLOW01 (sample SAMEA3136725, study PRJEB25190) | human gut metagenome | biome: human gut; feature: human-associated habitat; material: faeces | place: Austria | collected 2013 | reverse complement strand
CCGTGGCGCCCGTCGTGCCACGGCGGTAAACCCCCGGCCAAGCCGCATGTCTCCCTACGCCCCTGCGCGCCCATGGCGCGCAGTTCGGGGGTGCAGGGGGTCACCCCCTGCTGAGGATGTCGCAGATGTATTGGCTGGCTTTGCCGTCGCCGTAGGGGTTGACGGCGTGCTCCATCTGGTGGTAGGCGGCGGGGTCGGTCAGGAGCTCCCGAACGGCGGCATAGATCTGCTGCTCGTCCGTACCGACCAGCCGCAGCGTGCCCGCCGCTACGCCCTCCGGGCGCTCGGTGGTATCCCGCATGACCAGCACCGGCTTGCCGAGTGCGGGGGCTTCCTCCTGAATGCCGCCGCTGTCGGTCAGGATCAGGTAGGAATGTGCCATCAGGTTGTGGAAATCCAGCACGTCCAGCGGCTCGATCAGATGCACCCGCTCCTCGCCCGCAAAGCAGGCGCGGGCCATCTCCCGCACGACGGGGTTCAGATGCATGGGATAGATCACCTTTACGTCCGGGAACTCGTCCACAATGCGGCGAATGGCGGTGAACATCTCCCGCATGGGTTCGCCCAGATTTTCCCGGCGATGGGCGGTCAGCAGCAGCAGACGGCTGCCCTTGGCCCACTCGATCTCGGGATGCTGATAGTCGTGCCGCACCGTGGTGGCCAGCGCGTCGATGACCGTGTTGCCGGTCACGAAAATTTTCTCGTCCGGCTTGCCTTCCTTCAGAAGATTCTGACGGCTGGTCTCCGTGGGGGCGAAATAATATTGGGAGATCAGGTCAACCGCCTGCCGGTTGAATTCCTCCGGGAAGGGCGAATACAGATTGTAGGTGCGCAGCCCCGCCTCCACATGGCCCACGGGGATCTGCAAATAAAAACAGGCCAGCGCCGTCACAAAGGCGGTGGAGGTGTCGCCATGCACCAGCACCACATCGGGCTTTTCGTTTTCCAATACTTCCTTGACCCTGATGAGAATGTTGACGGTCACATCGAACAGGGTCTGATTTTTCTGCATGATGCTCAGATCGTACTTGGGCTCCACGTGGAAGCATTCCAGAATTTGATCCAGCATCTGCCGGTGTTGACCCGTAACGCAGACAACCGTTTCCAGTTCGGGATGCTTGCGCATCTCCAGCACCAGCGGACACATTTTGATGGCTTCGGGCCGGGTGCCGAAGATCAGCATGACTTTCTTCATGAACGTACCTCTTTTTCGCCCGCACGGGCGGATTTGCTTTCGTTCGCGCAGAGTTCCAACATCGTCTGCATACGCTGTAAGACCGAGGGCTCCTCGCTGGAGGAAAGGAAGGTGACCCGTCCGGGCTCCTGCCGGTTTGAGAGCAGCCCTTCTTCTTCCAGCCGCCGCCGAAGCTGACGGACGGAACCGGCGTTGCCGTCGATCAGGGGCGTTCCCGCCGGGAACAGGGCGGCGATGGCCTTGCGAAGGAATGGATAATGGGTGCAGCCCAGCACCACCGCCTTCACCGGCTGGGAAAGCCACGGGCCCAGCAGCTGCCGCAGCAGCGCCGTCACCTGCGGGCCTTCCAGCTCGCCCCGCTCCACGCATTCCATCAGGCCGGGACAGGGCACGGGCACCGCATCCCGGCCGTATTGAGCCATCAAGGCCTGAAACTTGGGCAGCGCCAGCGTTACCCGGGTGGCCATGACCAGAATTTTGCCCTCGCCCGGCAGCAGGGAGGCGGGTTTCAAGGCCGGTTCCATGCCGATAATGGGCAGTGCCAGCTCCTGCCGTAGCTTCCCGGCGGAAACGCTGGTAGCCGTGTTGCACGCGATGACGATGGCTTTGCAGCGCAGCTCAATCAGCCGTTCCACCGCCTGATGCACCAGCCCCAGCACCTCCTCCGGGGTTTTGTCCCCATAGGGCGCGTTGGCGGTATCGCCGTAATAAACATAATCCTCATTTGGCAGCTGGCGCAGGGCCTCGCCCAATACGCTGATTCCGCCCAGCCCGCTGTCCAGCAGGCCGACAGGACGTTGATCCAAGGTAAACCCCTCCGAAATTCCCGGCGGAGCGCCGTTCATTCTTTGAAGATTATACCTGCTTGCGCCGGGTTTTTCAAGTCGGAACGTTTAGTTGCCCTTCAGGCTGCTCCATGCTTCGTCCAGTGCGTCGGCCAGATAGGGCATGGAAGCCAGCGCTTCCCCCAGCGTGTTTCGGTTGTTGCCCACTTCCACCAGCAGACAGCCCACCTGCACATGCTGATTAAAACGGCCCGCTTTGAGCATGACCTTTCGGCAAAGGCCCTCGGTCTGGGCGTTCACCGCGTCCGTCACGGCCTGGGCGATGCGCAGGTTGGCCTCCCAGTCCGGCTTTTCGTCAAAGCCCCGGCCCGTCTGCCCTTCGCCCTTGCCCACCAGCAGCATGAGCCGGGCCAGCTTGGCTGAACCCACCGTCACGGCGTTGGCCCCACCCTGACTGCCTCCGGGATAAGCGTCCCGATGCAGGTCGATCATCAGATCATAACGCTCCCCCGCCGCAAGACGCTGCTGCAGCATGGTCAGGGAGCGGGTGTAGGCACTGTCCAGCACCGGCGGTTCAAAAGCGGTGCGGTCGTGCTCCACCTCATAGCCCAGCCCGGTCAATAGCGCCGCCAGCTCGTCCCCCACCCGCACCATATTGAAGCGCTCGTCCGCCGTGCGCCATTTCGTGGTTTCCTCATAGGGCGCGTCCGTTTGCTGCTCGTAGGCCTCGTAGGTGTGGGTGTGGTAGATCAGAATGCGGCCCTTCGTCTGCGTCTCCGCCGCCCCACTCAGGACTTCCAGCACAAATCCGTCCGCCTTTCCTGCGGACGCGGAAGAAGGGCCTGGCGTTTCCGCGTCGGTCTGCCGAGGCGCGGCAAACAGGTTTTCTCCTTCCGGCTCCTGTTCAGGCTGCGCCGTCTCCGCTGTGGAAGAAAAGGCCGCCTGAACCGCCGGCTCCTCTGCCGGTAGTGCCAACGGCAGCAGCTGTCCGAGAAGCACGCCGAGACAAAAGCCCAGCGCCGCCAGATAAAGCATTCGTTTTTTCCAGAAAGATTCCGTGGGAATCACCGCCTTTGACGGGGTTTTTCCCAGAAGGATATGCTAGGCGTGAAGGTAGGTATGCAGGGTTTCTTCGTCCAGAGAAGGCTGAAGCGCCCGGTTCAGCCCCTCGCTGAGCAGATCGGCCACGCTGAGCACCATTTCGTCGATCTCCCGGGGCGTGACCACCATATTGCCCAGAAAGCCGTCCGCCACCTGCTGCAGCAGCCGTCCGGCCGCTTCGGCATGGTCGCCGGAATCCACGTGATATTCCTCCATTAGCCGGGCCATGGCATCCCGGGCAATGGTGGAGGCGTACACCACCATGGGCACGCCCACGGCAATGACCCGCACGCCCAGCGTTTCCTCCGTCAGGCCCAGCCGGTGATTGCCCACGCCGCTGCCGGGTTCAATGCCGGTGTTGGTGATCTGGATGGTGCTGCAGATGCGCCCGCTGTCGAAAGCGGCCAGCGCGTCAATGGCGACGACCGCCGCCGGGCGTACCCGCTGGATCAGCCCCCGGCACAGCTCCGCCGTTTCGATGCCGGTCAGCCCCAGCACGCCGGGCGCAATGGCGCTGACACCCCGCAGACGGCCCCGCATTTCCCGGGCAAGGCTTTCCCCCAGATGGCGGGTCACCAGCGTCCGCTCCACCACCCGGGTACCCAGCGCGTCGGCGGTCACGTTGCGGTTGCCCAGCCCCACCACCAGCACCTCGCCCTCCTTGGGCAGCAGCGCCCGCACGGCCTGTGCGATCAGGCGGATGAGCATTGGCCGCTCCGGCTGACCGCATCGGGACAGTTCCGGGCACTCCAGCGTGATGTATTCGCCCACGGGCCGCTGCAGCACCTCCGCCGCCCTGCGGGACTGGATCACGATCCGCGTCCGCTTCACGCCGCCGATCTGGTGGGCGCTCATGCTGACGCCCTCCAGCCGTCCGCTCTCCTCCCCCACGCTCTCCATGGCCAGATCCGTGCGAAAACCGCGCATACCATCCCATCCTTTCTTTGGGGACAGTGTGCGCGGTTTTGCGAAAAAGCATGTATGCGTTTTTCAGACGTTTCGTCAGTTCTTGCCGTCCTGCTTCTTTTCCCGCAGGATGAAGCGGATGGGCGTACCCTCGAAGCCGAAGCACTTGCGGAAGTGGTTTTCCAGATAGCGCTGATAGGCGAAGTGCATCAGTTCCTCGTTGTTGATGAACAGAACGAAGGTGGGCGGGCAGACGCTCTGCTGGGTAGCGTAGTAGATCTTCAAGCGGCGGCCGCCGGAAACGGGAGGCTGCAGACTGATCTGCGCATCGGCCAGCGCTTCATTCAGAACGCCGGTGGGCACCCGTTTGGAGTACTGAGCATAGGCGGCTTTCACCGCGTCCAGCACAGTATTCACCCGCTGGCCGGTCAGGGCGGAGAGGAACAGCACCGGCGCGTAGCTCATGAACTTCAGGTCGGAAAGGATCTTCTTGCGCATGGCTTCCATGGTGTGGGTGTCCTTTTCGATCGCGTCCCACTTGTTGACGACCACGATGACCGCCTTGCAGGAATTGAGGATCAGTCCGGCCACCTTGGTATCCTGTTCGGTCACGCCGGTCTGGGCGTCGATCAGCAGCAGGGCCACGTCGCAGCGGTCGATGGCGGCGATGGAGCGCAGCACGCTGTAGCGTTCCAGTGTTTCATCCTCCACCGCCTTTTTCTTGCGCATTCCGGCGGTATCAATGATGTTGAAGCGGGTGCCGTCCGTATCGGTAAAGAGGGTGTCAATCGCGTCCCGGGTGGTGCCGGGAATGTCGCTGACCATGGTGCGCTCCTGCCCCAGCAGCTTGTTGGACAGGGAGCTCTTGCCCACGTTGGGGCGGCCCACCAGCGCCAGCTGGATCACGTGTTCTCCCTCTTCTTCCTCGTCGGGCTGAGCCGGGGGCAGATGGCGGACGATGGCCTCCAGCAGGTCGCCCAGCCCCAGCATGTTGGTGGCGCTGATGGCAATGGGATCGCCCAGACCAAGGTTGTAGTATTCGTACAGCTGGTCGTTCAGGCCCGCGTAGTCCATCTTATTGACCACCAGCAGAATGGGCTTGTGAGTCTTGCGCAGGTAATGACAGATGTCCTCGTCATCCGGGGTCAGGCCGGTACGGCCATCGCAGAAAAAGCAGATCACGTCCGCCGTTTCCATGGCGATCTCCGCCTGCCGCCGCATCTGGGAAAGCAGCACGTCCTCGCTGCGCATATCCAGACCGCCGGTATCCACCATGCTGAAATGACGGCCCATCCACTCCACGTCGCAGTAGATGCGGTCGCGGGTCACGCCGGGCACATCCTCCACGATGGAGATGCGCCGTCCGGCCATCTTATTGAAGAAAGTCGATTTGCCCACATTGGGCCTGCCAACAATGGCAACTAAGGGTTTGGCCATGATTTCCTCCTTATTCCCGATGGTTCAGTCCAGACCTCGGCCATGCAGGCCGTCGTAGAGCGACTGGCCGTCGCAGTCCACCAGCCGCACAGGCAGGGGGGCCCGCCTGCGGAACTCGTCGATGGTCATATCATCCAGAAAACGATCCTGTTCGTGGCGAAGGGTCACGCTGCACAGCATGATCTCCTTCATGCCTTCGCAGACCTCCGGGGTCAGCGCTGCCAGAATATCGCCGCCGGTCAGAAGGCCGGTCACGGTGATGGTCTCGCCGAAGAAATGGTTCTGCACCGGCACCACCCGCACCGTGGTATTCGGCGGAGCGAAGCGCTTCACCAGCCGTTCCAGCTGGGGCGCGAAGCTCACCCCCGTGGGGATCACGTAGCGACGCTCCCCCTCCGGCGGCGGATCGTCGTCAAACTTCTGGGCTTCCTCCATTTCGCTGACCTGCCGTCGGAGCAGGCCCACTCCGTTTTCGATCTGAGGGAAGTCCTCATACCAGTCCTCCTCCGGCACTTCCAGCCCGGCGATGCAGAAAAACTCGTCGCTGGGGAAGGCGAAGGTGGTGCCGAGGGTACGGCGGCATTCCTCCTGAAAGGGCGCGATCATTTTCAGAAGCGCCCGGGCTTCCTCCCGGGTAAACGTCCGCAGCGGGAACAGCCCCTCCCGGAATTTGGTCAGCCCCACCGGCACCAGCGCAGCCGTTTCAGCGGCGGGGGCCAGCGAGCGCAAGTCATTCAGGGTGCGCATCAGGGCTTCGCCGTCATTCTGCTCCGGGCAGACCACGATCTGACAGTGGAAGTGGATGCCCGCTTCCTTCAGCCGGGTCAGCCGCTCCATAATATTCCCGGCGAAGCGGTTGTTCATCAGCCGGCAGCGCAGCTCCGGGTCGGTGGTGTGAACGCTGATATACAGCGGCGAGGCGTGGCGGCGAATGATCCGCTCAAACTCCTGATCGTTCACGTTGGTCAGGGTGACGAAATTGCCCATCATCAGGGAAAACCGCCAGTCGTCGTCCTTCACGTACAGAGTCTGGCGCAGTCCCGGCGGCATCTGGGCGATAAAGCAGAAGGCGCAGTTGTTGTAACAGGTGCGGGGGCTCAGGGTCATGCTCTCCCCGAAATGAAGCCCCATGGGCTCCACCTCGTACTTTCGGACGGACAGATGCAGGGGCTTTCCGTCCCGCTCCAGCTCCATTTCCAGCTGGCGGTTAGCGATCAACGCCTGATAGTCGATCTCGTCGATAATGTCTTCCCCGTTGATGCGCAAAAGCACGTCGCCGGGGAGAATACCGGCCCGGTGGGCCGCAGAACCGCGGTCCACCGCGGTGATCTCATGGCGCATAAAGTTCCTCCTTCGGCGATCCCGGCCAGCACAGGCCGGAAAGGCCGTTGTCATTATGCCCCGTTTTGCCGGGGAAGTCAAGAAAGAGCGGCCCGGCTTTCTTCCGAAGGGGTGCGGCCCGCTTCGCCTCAATAGAACTGGAACAGATAAACGCCGCCCTCTTCGCCGCCCTGCATGGAGGCGATCTCTTCCTCCGCCTTTTCCGACAGAACGTCGATCAGCTCTGTGGGCTCCGGAACCACCATGCCCCGGGCCAGATATACGTCGTCCCGCAGGAACAGCTCGGTATCCAGCTCCTGCTCCGTGACGCCGAAGCGGCTCAGGCACTTCATGTATTCGGGCGAACGGAACGTCCAGCCGCCCCAGAACAGCAGATTCTTGGGAACGCCGAGATCTGTGCGGGGGAACATACGGCTGTCCGCGCACAGGCTTCCGTCGTAGAAGTACAGGCAATCCGGATCCTCCGCCGCCATCCAGTCCAGCGTGGCGAAGGGATCCAGTATTTCCGGATTCTTCGGCTGCCGGGCCAGCGCCTGCGCGGCGGGAACGGCGTAGTTCACCGTCAGCGCCAGCGCCAGCGCCGCCCCGACGGACAGCACGGCTTTGGCCGCCGTTCCCGGCTTTTCCGGCAGGCAGGCCGGCAGCAGGCCGAACGCCAGCGCGGCAAGGGGCAAAATCGCCTGCAGCGCCGCCCGGACGGGAAGCCGTCCGTTCCAGCCCAGATACAGCAGGAACGCGCCTGCTGCCAGCAGTCCCGCCAGCAGGGTCAGACCCTGCCACAGCCCATCCCGCTTTTTCCAAAGCAGTCCTAACAGGCACAAAAGCAGCGCGCCGCCCAGCGCCAGCACCGACCTCCACGCCACGGGATCCAACTCCGGCAGCGCCGTCACCTTCCGCCACGCGCTTTGCAGCCGCGCGGCAGGGTCAGCCTTCCACCGGCTGTCCAGCTCGTCCGCCAGCCGGTGGAAGCTTTCTTCGGTCAGCTCGCTGCCCAGAAAGCACCACTGGGCCAGCAGGTTGGCCTCCTTCCGCGTCCAGCCCGCCAGCGCCAGCTCTTCGTCCGTCAGGCCCTTGATTCCATAATAGTCCACCACCCGGCCGTTGGCGTTCTGCCAGTTCAGGTAGTCCTCCATCCCGGCAGCCTTCATTTTGGCCGCGCGCCAGACCGGCATGGCTCCCAGCGCCAGCACGACCACGCATACGCCGCAAAGGAGCGGTTTCCACGAGCGCTTTTTCTTCCGGCCAAAGCCGAAATCCCGCGCCGCCAGCGGCACCAGCGCCAACGCGCAGAAAAGGGCCACCGGCAGCACGCAGATCAGCCGCAGCCCGCCGCACAGGGCCGTCAGTCCCAGCGCCAACAAGATAGCCCGGAAAATTTGCCCGTCGGTATAGCGCTCCCCATCGATGGAGCAAAGCTGCAGAACCGCCGCCGCTCCCAGCACCGCCGCCGTGACGGTGAAGGTCACGTGGCAGGCGTAGGTCATGCCGAACAGCGTCAGATAAACAGCTCCCGCCGCAGCGCCCAGTGCCATTGAAAAGCCACGTTTGGCAAAGCACTGCATCAGCGCCTTGACGCTGACCGCACCAGCCAGCCAGAGCAGCGCAAGCTGCATCCAGCTGAACCACGCCACTTCGGGCGCGGCCAATCCCAGCCACCGAAGGGGCGTGGACAGCAGAGGATGCAGAAACGCGTGTGCCTCCGGGATCGCGCCGGTGCCGAAGCCCATATACTGCCGCAGAATGGCGGTATCGTCATTCATGGCATATTTCAAATCACCAAAAAGAAAGATCGCGGCCATCAGCGCCGTGCTCATGCACAGCCCCGTCAGCCACGGAATCCATGCCGCTTTTTTCTTCAAGCTGTTTCATCCTTTCCGAATCGGTTTCAGCAACCATTGGATTATACCAAAAAAGCCCTTTCGGCACAAGCGGCGGACGGGTGCGGAGACCCTTGTCCACAGGCGGTCACAAATGTAACGATTCCCCGGAAAAACCGGTCTTTTCCACAGGCCGCGTTGACATTCGTTTTCAGGCAATGCTATAATGGCTGTACCATGCGGCTATCTGCGTGGCGGTTCCGCATCTCGATTCATTACCATACGCTAAGGAGGGTTCCCCTGTGAAGAAGCTGGTCTCCCTTTTGCTGACTCTTGTGCTGACGCTGAGCTGCGTGTCGGCTCTGGCCGCGTCCAAGAGCGCCAAATACAGCATGAGCACTGAAAACGTCACGGTCCTGCAGGATGTGCCGGATCGTGAGATCAATTACAATAAAGACGACCTGGCCGTCAACCCCGTCATCCCCGGCGAAAGCCCCACCACCGGCCTGCCGGTAGCGGACAGCGACCGCTATATGCCCATGCTGGTGCAGATCGCCAACGAGCTGCCCAAGAGCAAGTTCAAGTACAACGGCACCAACACCATCAGCGCCGGCGTTTACTCCCGTGCGCCCTGGGGCGGCCAGTATGCGGACATCGTGTACGAAGGCGTTCTGTACCGCACCGGCGAGACCCGTATGACCTTCCTCTTCAGCGACAGCTTCGCGGAAGGCCAGCCCGTCAGCGTCGGCCCCATCCGTTCCGCCCGTTACGGCCACGCGCTGCTGCGGGAAGAGTGGCAGGGCGGTCTGGTGTTCGGCGGCGGCCCCCGCGCTCAGAACAACAACATCACTTCCTTCCTGAAGGAGCTGGGCGCGCTGGATAAAAAGGCCGCCATGGATCTGGTGCACACCAATGACTATAACGACTATTCCTCCCGTGTGGACGGTCTGCAGCGCCCCAACAACCTGAATGCGGATGTGGTCGGCCTGCGCAACACCATCCCCGAGACCACCGTAGCCACGCCCCATCCCTTCCTGTTCACCGATGAAAGCCCCTACACCGACGGCTACGAGACTGCCTACGCCATCAATCTGGACTGGGGCAGCCCCAACTGGATCTCTCATTTCTACTATGACGAAAACGAGAACCTCTACCTGCGCTACAGCGGCATCGTGCCCTACGCCACCTACGCGGATGCGGAAGCCGCCGCTTCCAACAGCACCATCAAGAACATCGAGGACCGCGAGATGGAGCAGATGAGCTTCTCCAACGTGATCGTTCAGCGGGTTCCCTATGAATTCGCCAACGGCTCCTACGATATGCCCCAGATGCAGTCCGCCTTCACCGACGGCACCGTGGCCAAGGGAAATGCCGACATCTTCATCGGCGGCCGCTACATCCCCGGCTACTGGGTGCGCGAGTCCGTCTCCTCCCCCACCGTCTACTTTGACGACAAGGGCAACGAGATCCAGCTGACCCGCGGCAAGACCTTCATCGCCGACTTCCCCCCGGAAGCGCTGCTGACCTACGGTATGAACTCCGCCAACTAACGGACGGTTTTTCCCCCGAGCCTTACGGCTTGGGGGATTTTTTGTTTGGAGAAAGCTTCTTTCTGAAGGAACATTATCGGAAAACATTTATCGTCTGCGATAGTAAGAAACGTTCGTGCGTCGCGGGCTTCGGACTGCGCTGCCTCTTCGCGGCGTGCTCGTCCTCGGTGCTTCGCCCCCTTTTTTGCGGCCCGCCCCGCTTCGCGTCGCGGGCTTCGGACTGCGCTGCCTCTTCGTGGCGTGCTCGTCCTCGGTGCTTCGCACCCTTATTGCGGCCCCCCGCTGTTTTCTTTTCCCTGCCCCTTTTTAAGCAAAGAAAAACCCCCGGCGCGGCTTTTCCGCCGCCCGGGGGCTTGCTTATCGTGGCTTACTTTTTCACCGTTTTCTGGGCAATGCCGCGAATGTGGGCGATGGTCCAGCCATACTCGTTGCAGGTGACCACGCTGCCGCAGTAGGGGCACTCGGCGCTGTGGTTGATGCTCAGCGCCGCGCCGCAGTTGGGGCAATGAACGGTGCGGGTTTCTTCCTCGGTGAAGGTCTTCTGATCCGAGGCCCGAACCAGCGTCCACTCGTATTCCATCAGCTTGACCTCCTTCCGGCTGCCGGAAACGATCTCGCCGGTCTTGTCGTCGGTGGAATAGATGGTGATGCGGGTCTTCACCCGGGCCGTCAGCCACTGCTTCTCGTCCTTCTCCTTCCAGCCCAGCAGGGAAACGTCCAGCACACCGATATCGTCGATGTGGTTGGTCTTGCCTGCGGCTACGATCTGCTGCAGCTGCCGGTCAAACTGCTGGTACAGGCTGTCGGTAAAGAAAGGCCTCATCACGCTGAAATCCTTGGCCGTCCAGGCGTTCTGCATCCGTACATACAAGTTGGAGATCTGCTCGCACAGGGCCGCCTCGTCGAAGTCGGGATCCGTGTCCAGCAGATCCTCCACCGGGCGCAGGTTCTTGGGCTTCTTGCCGGCGCTCCGTTTTTTCTTCCTTTCGCTGAGGTCGATCCATATGGCGATCACCACGATAGCGCCTCCCGTAACGATGGTCACCCAGCCGTCCAGCTCGCCGTCGCCGGAGGAGGAATCGGAGCTGCTGTCATACCAGGAGCTGTCGCTGTCCCAGGAGGAATCACTATCCCACGAGCTTCCGCTGTCCCAGGAACCATAATCACCGTCCCCGGCAAAGCCGCCCGCGTCCGCCAGCGCCTTCGCTCCGGCCAGCAGCAGCAGCGCCGTCAGCACCACCGCCAGCCATCTTATCAAACCGTCTCTTCTGTGACCCATCCGTCCGCCTCCCGATCTTCGTTTTTTCCGTCCTCTATTATAGCCGCGCCGCCGCCGCCGCGCAAGGGCGGAAACCGTTTGTGAATATATGGTTAAAAGTGTCCCGCTGTCTATTGACGGCGCTGGCGCATCCTGCTACTCTTTACCTTGTAAGAATGATCCTCTCTGGCGAATCGGTCATTCGGAAAGGAAAAACCTGTGTGAGCTACATTTCCTTTGAAGACGTTACGAAAGAATACCAGATGGGCGGCGAAAAGGTGCTGGCAGCCAACGGCGTCAGTTTCGAGATGGAGCAGGGCGAACTGGCCGTGGTGCTGGGCCCCAGCGGTGCGGGCAAGACCACGATTTTGAACCTGCTGGGCGGCATGGACAAGGTCACCTCCGGCAAGATCGTCGTGGGCGGCAAGGAGATCACCGGCCTGTCCGGCCGGGAGCTGACGGAATACCGGCGGCTGGACGTGGGCTTCGTGTTTCAGTTCTACAACCTGATGCCCAACCTGACCGCGTTGGAAAACGTGGAGCTGGCCCGTCAGGTGTGCCCCAGAGCGCTGGATCCTGTGGAAATGATGCGGCGGGTCGGTCTGGGAGAGCGGATGAACAACTTCCCCGCCCAGCTTTCCGGCGGCGAGCAGCAGCGCGTTTCCATCGCCCGGGCCCTGTGCAAGAACCCGGCGCTGCTTTTGTGCGACGAGCCCACTGGCGCGTTGGACTCCAAGACCGGCGCGCAGGTGCTGGCTTTGCTCCGGGACGTGAGCCAGACCTACCACACCACCGTGGCGATCATCACCCATAACGCCCAGATCGCGCCTTTGGCCCAGCGGCTGATCCGTATGCGCAACGGCCGGATCGAGAGCGTGGAAACCAACGATCACCCCGCCGCCGTGGAGGACATCTCATGGTAAAGAAAAACATTCTTGGCCGCAAGCTGGGCCGGGACATGTGGAAAAGCCGGATGCAGTTTGTGGCGGTCATTCTGCTCTGTGCACTGGGTTCGTGGTGCTTCAGCGGTCTGGACGCGCTGTGGCGTACCATCGACCTGACGGCCAACACCTATTTTGACGAGGGCAACGTGGCAGACCTGTGGGTCAACATGAGCATGGATCGGGAAGCGCTGGAGACCCTGCGCAATTTTCCCGACGTGGAGGATGTGCAGGCCCGCTTTTCCACACAGGTGAAGGCCGACCTGCCCCACGAGCCCGTGCTGCAGCTGGAGGCCTACGACGGCGTCATGCGCATCAACGTTCCCCGGATGGTCAGCGGCGAAGCGCTGGAACCCAGCGATCTGCGGGGCTGTCTTCTGGACGACGGCTTTGCCCGGGCCAACGGGCTCGGGCTGGGCGATAAGCTGACCCTGAAAACCGCTGCGGGCGACTATGATTTCTGGATCCGCGGCACCTGCCAGAGCGCCGAATACCTGAGCGACAACAAGGATACCACCTACGATCCTCTGAACTACGGCTTTGTGCTGCTGTCCGCCAAGGCGCTGCCCACGATGCCGCTGAATCAGGCCACGATCATCCTGAAAGACCGCAGCCGCAGCGACGCGGTGGAAGCGGCTATCAGCGACCGATACCCGGCTGCGCTGATCGTCAACCGGGACACCCAGCGCAGCTCCTCCGCCGTGCAGTCGGACGTGACCATGTTCCACAACCTGTGCTATCTGTTCCCGTTGATGGCCTTTGCCGTGGCGGCCATGATCGTGCTGACCACCATCACCCGCATGATGGAAAACCAGCGGCTGCAGATGGGCACTTTGAAGGCGCTTGGCTTCCATGGCCGCCAGATTCGCAGCCACTACATGTGCTACGCCCTCTACCCCTCGCTGATCGGCTCCCTGCTGGGGCTGTTCGTGGGGCGGCACACCCTGCCCAGCATCCTGTGGGAGCTGGAAATGGCTCATTTCCAGTTTCCCTACCGGCTGAATCCTCCGGTGTCCTGGTCGGAATGGCTGGTGACCGGGCTGGGCGTGCTGCTGGCCGTGGCCATCTGCTACCGCACCTACCGGCAGTCCGGCCGGGAAACCACCGCTCAGCTGCTGCGCCCCAAGCCCCCCAAGGCGGGCCGGAAGCTGCTGCTGGAGCGCTTCCCCCGGCTGTGGAGCCGGATGGGCTTCAACGCCAAGATGGTCACCCGCAACCTGATGCGCAACAAGGGCCGCTCCCTCACCTCTCTGGTGGGCGTACTGTGCTGCACCATGCTGATCATCACCTCCATGGGCCTGCAGGAAAGCGTGGCCTACTCCGTAGGCAAGTACTACAAGGGCACGCTGGCCTACACGGCCCGGGTGAATCTGACGGGTACGGTCGGTTCGGCGGAGAGCTATGAAAAGCGCGTAGAGGCAGAGCGGGTGGAGGCGGTCATGGACAAGACCGTCAGCATCCGCACCGGCGAAAAGAGCCGCACCACCACCCTCACCGTGCTTCAGGACGACCAGCGGCTGCTTCTGCTGGGACCGGACAACGCCTGGGCGCCCCTGCCGGAGAAGGGCGTGGTGCTGAGCCAGAAGCTGGCCCAATATCTGCGCGCCAGCGTGGGCGACGTCGTCCGCCTCTGGCTGGCCGGAGACGATGAGGCCATCGTTACCACGGTTTCGGCCATTGCGCCCATCGACATCGGCCTGATGGCATTTATGGGCCGCAGCCAGTGGGAAGGCTTCCGGAAGGGCGCTTTCTCGCCTACGGCCCTTCTTTTGCTGGAGCCCACGCAGCGCGGGCTGGATACCGTCAACGCGCTGGACGAGCTGGACGACTGGGAATACCCGGATCAGCAGTATCTGGACACCATGACCGTGCTGGACGCGGTGACCGGCGTTTTCAAGCTGATGTTCTTCATCGCGCTGGGACTGGCCTTCGTGATGCTGTACAACATGGGCATCCTGAACTTCATGGAGCGTTCCCGGGAATACGCCACCCTGAAGGTGCTGGGCTATCATCAGAAGGAGATTCGGCGGCTGATCACCACAGAAAACGACCTTTTGACCGGCCTCGGCGTGCTTCTGGGCATCGGCCCGGGCTTCTGGCTCACCGGTGCGATTCTGGAAAGCTGCGCCAGCAAGACCATGGAGTTCGTGCCCTTCGTTTCGTGGAAGTCCGTTCTCATCGGCTGCGTCGTCACCTACGCCTTCTCCGTCTTCGTCACCCGCTTTCTGGCCCGCAAGGTTCGGGGCATCGACATGGTGGCGGCTTTGAAGAGCGTGGAATAAATCGGAAAAAAACGGGAGGAATTCAGGATGAAAAAGAAATTGATCAGCCTCGTGCTTTGCCTGCTGATGCTGGCCCCCCTTTGCGCCGCAGGCGCGGAGGAAGCCGCCGTCTCCACGGCCAACGCCACAGTGGACGCGGCGAACACCGTTCAACTGACCGCTCCCTTTGCGGGCGTGCTGCTACCCTATGACTGGAACGGCGGCGAGCGGATCTCCTCCGGCGACGTGGTGCTGGAGATGGACACCAACAAGCTCTACGCCCCCGCAGACGGCACACTGCAGGGCGTTTTCGCGGAGGAGGGCGACCTTTGTGAAGATGTGATCTCCCAATACGGCAAAATCGCCAACATTGAAAAGCCGGAAACGCTGCTCATCAGCGCCACCACCTCCGGCCGCTACGACAGCGACGAAAACAAGGAGCTGCACGTAGGCACACACGTCTATTTCGAGCAGAGCAACGATACCGACAACACCGGCGAGGGCCGCATTACCTCTGTGGATGGCGACGCCTTCACGGTGGAGCTGACCGCCGGGGAATTTGACAAGGATGATCAGGTCAAGATCTACCGGGATGAGAAGATGGGCAGCAAGACCTGCATCGGCAGCGGCACGCTGGTTCGCGGGCTGGATGTAGCCGTTCAGGGCAGCGGTCGCGTCCTGAAAAGTTACTGCCGTCAGGGCCAGCAGGTGAAGAAGGGCCAGCTGCTCTTTGAGCTTGCGCCTGCGGACTGCGCTCCCACGGTAACGGACGGTCAGCTGAAGGCGGACTGCGACGGCGTGCTGGAGCTGAAGGCAACCTCCGGCCAGCAGGTCTACAAGGGACAGGTTTTGGCTGTGCTGCACGACCTTTCCTCCATGGAAGTCACCGCGCAGGTGGACGAAGTGGATCTGGACCGGGTTCACGTGGGCGACTCCCTGAAGGTGATCTGCGACCGCTATCCGGACACGGAGCTTTCCGGCACGGTCGTTTCCATTTCCGGCATGGGCGTTCAGAAGCAAAACGCCTCCTACTACAACGTAAAGCTCTCCCTTTCCACCAGTCTGGAGCTTCTTCCCGGCATGAACGCCACCGTCTACCTCCCTTAAGGGGCAGTGCCCCTTAACCCCGGACTGCGCGCCATGGGCGCGCAGGGTGCCAGTGGGACATGCGGCTTGGCCGTTGAATTACCGCCGCTCGGCAACAGGCCTCGCGGCTCGCGGGTCTTGTACGATTTCCTGTCAGTTGGCTGATATAGACCGCCATTCGGCGACAGGCCTCATGGCTCGCATAAAAATGCCAGCGTGGATTTGAAACCACGCTGGCATTTTTGCGTTGCGAGCTATCCAAGGCACACCTCTTCATCCCAGCGCTTTATTTAGGTTTGCTCCACACCATCCGCAGTGCAAAAGGCAAGCCTGTTTTTCTGCTCTGCGAAATCACCCAAGATACCTTACAGCATCCCAACCAGCACTTCTTTGGGTATGCCCCACGCCAGCTGCGGCGTGGGGTGTCAGAGAGAAAAACCCTATCCATTTGACGGCAAAAAATGACGAGCGCAAACGCGCACAGGTATTAGTGTTCACTATCCCCCAGAGCCCGTATGATGTTGCGAGCCCTGCCGACAAAACAGGCGTTCAAAGCCTTTTTCTGATGGGTGAGAAATCCCCTATGGTTGACAATGGATGAAACCCATGTCATGATATTCACGTGCTCAAGGGAAACCGAAAGCACCAAGGGCAAGAAGGGTAACGGCTGATCTTCCTTCACAAAAGAAGGGAGGCGAAAGAATGACAGTATCCGAGATACTCGAACTTCTGACGCTGATCGCCGTTGTAACTTTCGGCATCATTAGCGCGATGCAAAAGAAATAACCGCCCCCAACCAAAGGAACGGCCATTTAACAGCTTTAAACTGTCGGAAGATGAGCCAACCTGCGGCAACAGGCGACCCCTTCGCCCTTGATTCTACCACAGAAGGCAGGTGAAAGTCAACGGGCCGGAAGAAAATTGATGATGGTTACAAGGATGCTGTTGCAAGGTATCAGGCAAAAAACGTTCAGCGGATCGTCATGGGCCTAAACCGTAAAACAGACGCAGATATCCTAGAATGGCTCGACCAACAGGACTCCAAACAAGGCGCAATCAAAACCGCCATTCGTTACTTCCTCGACTCTCACCCTGAGAAGTAACAAAAAAGGCCGGAAGCTCTCACCCTTCCGAGCCACTCCACCAACGACACAAATTTCCCGGGGCAGTCAATCAACGCGGTTTGCACTGCCATGCGCTCCGTTTGCTGTTTGCCCAAACGCCGAGCTGTTTTCTCCTTCAAGGATCACCCCATTGGGAAAATTCCACTGGCATCATCCCGCATCTTAAATCATCATAAAACCTTTCCCCCACCTCCAAGTCAAAAGGCCCCGCAGGTTTTGTCAACCTGCGGGGCCTTTTTCATCCTCTTTTAGGATTCTCCGTTACTCCGTGCCGTCACGGAACCAAACAGCAAATTCAGATTCGTCTCGTTCCATTCGTACCATACAGCCTCCGGCTTCTGGGCCTGCCGATCTAACGCGGCGCTGTATTCCGTCCCGGTGACGGTCAGACCGTCCACCGTATAGGAGATGCCCCCGGCGCTGTCCGTGCGGGATTCCGCCAGAATCTGATACGTGCTGCTGTCCTCTTCCGGCTTCAGCGACGCGATCCCGTTGTCCGCCGCTCCGCTGGAATAGATGAACGTACCGTCCGCCCGCAGCTCGTTGAAGGCCCGCAGGGTCAGATCATAGGCGTAAACCACGCCGTGCTGCACGTCCAGCACCAGCGAGCCAAGCTCTGTGTCCTCGACGCCGCGGCGATATTCCTTCACCACCGCTTCCATTTGACCGTCGCCGTCCAAGTCCAGCACCGTCAGCCGTGGCAGCTCCAGCTGCCCGTCGGCCTGCTCCATGAACTGTGACAGCAGTATCTCTTCACCGTTCAGCCGCAGCGTTGCCCGGCTTTCCAGCGCCGCCCGCAGCAGCGGCAATTCTTCTCCGGCAAGCGGCTGCTCGGCAGCGCTGCCCGCAGCGTTGCCCAATTCCAGATAGCGTTCGTATACATACCCATACACGCCGTTTGCGTTGATATAGTACCAGCTGTAGGCCGTTTCGCCCAACACGGTCACTTTGTCTCCCTCATGGAGTGTTCCCAGTCGTTGAGAGTCCTTCGTGGGCAGCTTGCGCAGATTCAGCCACGATTCCGTGTGAGCGATGCCCTCCGGCTGACGGGAGGGCACTTCCTTCAGCGACAGGTATTTGGACATCATGTAACCGTCCTCCGCGCCGATAGAGACATGCACCCAGGTCTCGCTGGGGTCCGACCAGCATTCCACCTCGGTGCCCGTAAAATAAAGTCCCAGCGAGCGTGCATCCGATGCGGGCTTTTGACGCAGATGGACCTGATCCACCGTTCCGCCATCCACATAGGCCGTGGGCCGGGACGAGGCCGCCCGTGCCGGGACGCACAGAGCCGCCAGGCACAGGCTCATCAGAAAAACCAGCCATTTCTTCATCGGTACACCCTCCTTCAGGCGGCGCTGTCAGCCGTCTTTTGATTCAACGAACGCGGACTGCCGTTTCTTCCCATTTTTTGAAAAAGAAAATCCGGGCCTTTTCGAAAAGCCCGGAAACGAATTACGCTTTCTTTTCCAGCACCCGGCTCAAGAACTCCCGAGTGCGCTGCTGCTTGGGATGGGTGAAGATTTCCTCCGACGCGCCATCCTCGGCGATCACGCCTGAATCCATAAAAATGACCCGCTTACTCACATCCCGGGCAAAGGCCATTTCGTGGGTCACGACCAGCATGGTCAGGCCGGAATCCGCCAGCTCCCGCATGACGCTCAGCACCTCGCCCACCATTTCCGGGTCCAGTGCGCTGGTGGGTTCGTCAAAGAGCAACACCTCCGGGTCCATGGCCAGCGCCCGGGCAATGGCCACCCGCTGCTTCTGTCCGCCGGAAAGCTGACCGGGCCGCGCGTCCCGATAGGGGCCCATGCCCACCTTTTCCAGATAGAACAGCGCCTTTTCTTCCGATTCGGCCCGCCCCCGGTGCAGCACCTTCATCTGGCCGGTCATGCAGTTCTTCAGCACGCTCATGTTGTTGAACAGGTTGAAGCTCTGAAACACCATGCCCACCTTGGAATGATACTGCGCCCGAGTCCATTCGGTTTCGGCGTTCTTTCCCCGGAACAGGATCCGGCCGTCGGTGGGTTCTTCCAGAAAATTGATGCACCGCAGCAGCGTGCTCTTGCCGCTGCCGCTGGAGCCGATAATGCTGACCACGTCGCCCTGCGGCACATCGAAGGTGATATCCCGCAGCACCTCGTGCTCGCCGAAGTTCTTCTTCAGGTGCTCCACGCTGAGAATGGGGACGTTCTTTTCCAATGCGTTCAGGTCAGTCACGGGGCACACCTTCTTCCTTTTCGATCTTGATGGAAGCCTTGGAATCACTCTGGGAGCCGTAGATGATGTAATTGGTCTTGCCGTCCATCTTGCGTTCCAGCAGCCGCAGCAGCCGGGTAACGGTGAAGGTCAGCACCAGATAGATGCACGCGGTAATGAAGAACACCTCAAAGTAGCGCAGGTACGTACCCGCAGCGGACTTGGACATGAAGAACAGCTCGTTGACGGAAATCACGTTCAGCACGCTGGAGTCCTTGATATTGACCACGAACTCATTGCCGATGGAGGGCATGATATTCCGCACGGCCTGAGGCAGCACCACGTAGATCATGCTCTGCCAGTGGGTCATGCCGATGGCGTGGGCGGCCTCCTTCTGGCCCTTATCCACGCTGATGATGCCGCCGCGGATGATCTCCGCCATATACGCGCCGGTATTGACGCTGACGATCAGGATGGCGGCGGTCAGCACGGGCAGGCGAACGCCCACCGTCATGCCGCCGTAATAGATCACCATGGCCTGCACGATCATAGGCGTTCCGCGGAACACTTCAATATAAACACCCAGCAGCCACGAAAGAATCTTCAGCGGGACTCTTTTCACAGCGGGGTCTTTGGGCGACGTGGGAATCGTGCGCAGAATCGCCACCAGCAGGCCCAGCAGGAAGCCCGCCAGTGTGCCGGTGATGGCAACGATCAGCGTAACGCCGACGCCGCTCAGAAACAGGGGGCCGTACTGTTCCAGCAGGAAGCGGACCCAGCCGAAGAAAGTAGAAGGAAGCTGCATGGGGATAACACTCCTTTAATGGTAGAGGGGGACAGAGGGGATTCACGGTCCATTTTCCGCAGGGATCTCCTACCGGGATGGACGCCGGCTACGGTACGGATTGGGACTTGCCGTCCTATGGGTTCTCGCCAGCTTCGATGACCGAAGGTTTCCAAGGGGCGAGCGGAAAGCCCTTTGGTGCGCCCGCAGGTGCATACCTTTGGCCCCGAGGGGGATTGACGCGCCGACTACGGCGCGAAAGGTGGGGCTGCCGCCCCGAGGGGGGGAAGTACTTTCTTTCGGCGCGAAAGAAAGTACCAAAGAAAGCACGCGGCACGGCGAC
>OLOW01000933.1_pt1 | contig 20220 bp, 15 predicted proteins | sample 1672801 | NCBI WGS metagenome assembly OLOW01 (sample SAMEA3136725, study PRJEB25190) | human gut metagenome | biome: human gut; feature: human-associated habitat; material: faeces | place: Austria | collected 2013 | reverse complement strand
CGACAGGGACCCCGACGACGCGGAGCAGGACAGCTTCACGTCGGGACGGGCGACGCTAAACGAGCCTTCGCCGCAAGGGAACGCTTCGGCCCCATCCAGAATGCACCAAGCCTTGACAGTCTTCTTTCCAAAGACATCTTGTAAATCATTTAACGGGATGGGACAAATCCAAGAATCGCCAGACCGTTTAGCCGGAATCCATTGGGACTTTCCGCCCTCGGATAATATTTGATATGAAACCACATTCGGCTCTATGGCCCATTGTCCAGCGTCAACGGTAACTTGAGTCTCAGTTAAATCGAAAGACAGCGAGCACTTATTGTCACCAAACGTCTTAGAATCCGCTTCAAAAGTCTCATTGCTCACCGTAACGTAAGCGCTGACTTTAAAAACGCCATATTCCCTATCAAAATCAAAGGAGGCACTCCAGCTGTGGTCCTTCTGATCGTACGCTTGAACCCAATCAATACGCCCCGAGGGAGATTCAACCTTAAATGCAGCATTTGTGGGCTCTCCACCAGAGCATTTCAAGGTCATATCGATCTTTTTACCTGATTTTTTATATTCAAGCGAGCCATTAAACCATGTTGATTTGGGGAACTGGGAAATGATGGCATCAGCGTCAGCTTCGCCAAGTTGCTTGCAGCCTTCATCGCTAAAATAATTCCAGGCATCGCCTGCATTTGAAATAAAGCCATGTTCAATTAAGATGCCAGGGATCCCCTGCTCGCGGGCGCATCGGATTACCGCAAACTCATCTCCCACTTGCATCTGGAAAACGCCGCGGTACGTAAGACCCATAGCAGCAAGGTTATTCATAACCTTATTGGCAAGCTCAACAGAAACCTGCGTATAGTCTGATCCATTTGCGGTGGGAGCGTAAACCTCAGCGCCATGAGCGGCGGAAGGACCGGAATTGATATGAAAGCTCACGAATGCTTGCGCGCCCTGATCAATGCAGCGCTGGACGCGATATAGAAAATCATTACCGGAATAATTGCCGTATTGTTCACGAGCAAGAACGACCTTAAAGCCATATGCCTCAAGCTTATTCTTGCATGCCGTCACAATCTTCCAGGTAAGATCGGCCTCGCTTTTGCCATTGCCCTGTGCACCGGGGTCAGATCCACCGTGACCAGCATCGAGAGCGATTACGCTAACGTTGCGAGCAGAGCGAGCGGCATAAGTAGAAACACCATCCGGAGAATCGGCGCACTCCAACGCCTGCTGAATTGACTGGGCCTCAACAGCATTTCCGTCCCCATCTGCATAATAAACAGATGTGCCCTCGGAGTTCATAGAGCTATCTGCGACGGTGAATGAATAATCTCGATCAGATAGATCGATTTTATGCTCAGTCCCATCTCCCTCTAGATAATACGAAATCGAAGTGAGGAAATAAGTATTAGCTTCGAGTTTTGCGCCAAAGGTAAAGGCGGCAGAATTATCAGCCGTAGCAGACGCGTCGACAGAGCCCTTTACGCCGTTGGCGCTCACATAGCCAAGCGTAGCAGAGGAAAGAACTTCACCGTCATTAGGAGTAGCAAAAGCAATGACCTGATCAGCTCCAGAGGGAAGGCTTGGGTAGGCCAGGTAAACGTATTCGAAGGTCGACTCGACCGAATCGACCTGTTGATCGGTCTTGACATCGCTTTCAGTTGCGCCTTGGCTCAACGACTCGATAGCCTCAATATCCCCTTCAACCGGTGATTGGTCAACGGTAGCCTCACTGCTTTCAACATCGTCACCACGTGCAGCAACTCCGTCATCACCCGCAGAAATCACATCCGTCACAGCTTCAGCTGGCTGCGCCTCGTTCAACCCGTAAGCAGCAACTACAGGACTCATCAATGACGAAAATGTCAGAAGAGCAGCCAGAGAAAAACTGGTTGTGACACGTAAAACCTTTTTCATATTGAATCCCCAGTCAAAATGAATATCCATGTGGCAACATTATCCATCAATTATCTCTTCTTTTGAACAATTGTCATTGAAAGGAATCGTGTTGAATCAAGATGGCACGAAACGGAGATCCCGATTCGTTTGGCCATCTGCTAACTTGGCAACCCTTACCGTTGCCTCCACCCAAATGCAACTAAAACCGTTGCAAACGCAATTAGGTATAATTCTTCCAAATCGCCTAGAGAAAGTGTTTGAATGCTGACCGTAATCGTGCCTACTTACAATGCCGAGCCGTATCTTTCTCAGGCTATAGGCAGCCTATTAAACGAAAACAAAATCAACCTGGAGATCCTCGCCATCAACGACGGATCCACTGACAACTCCCTCTCCATTATGCAAGATTTCGCTGCGCACGACTCACGCGTTCGAGTGATCGATAAGGCAAACCAGGGTTACGGCGCAACCTGCAATCTGGGCATTCGCGAGGCAAAGGGCGACTGGATTGCCATCCTCGAGCCCGATGACTGGATTGAGCCCGGAATGTACTCCGATATGTTTGCCTTTGCCAAGCGCGAATTTGGCGATCCGAACAAGCTCGATATTATTGAGACCCCGTATTGGATCATTCGCAACCCCGATACTCCCCAAGAGGTCAAACTACACTGCGCGTATCGCGGTCGCATTAAACCGCCTCGGCAACCATTCACCATTCACGACGCTCCACACCTGCTGGCCCATCATCCGTCCATTTGGTCGGCAATCTATCGTCGCGACTTCCTGTTGCAAAACAATATCTGGTTTAAGGAAATCCCCGGTGCGGGCTGGGCCGATAATCCATTCCTTGTCGAAACGCTATGCCAGGCAAAGGCGATCGCTTACTGGCCCAAGCCGTATTACTGCTACCGCGAGGAAACGCCCGAAAAGGCGGCTGCTCTGGCCAAGCGTGACCCCTTGATGCCGTTTAATCGCTGGAACGATATGGTCGATATTCTTGAGCGGCTCAACGTCACCGACCCCGCCGTTTGGACACCCCAAATCACACGTGGCTTCACCTATATGGGCATCATGATTGAGCACACCGGAATTGAAGGCCACCCCGAAATCGAGCGGGCGATCCACAGGATGTTCGAACGCATGCCACAAGAGCTGGTATTTGCCAATCCTCGCGTTACTCCCGCGGCCAAAAAGCTCTATGCCGAGTATATGGGCATCGCCGACCCTAAAATCAGCTACTGCGCATACGCCAAGGACCTCGTGGGCGAGGGCTTGTATAACGTATGGAACAAGGGCCCCAAGCAGACTCTAAAAATGATCACATCGCACTTTGGTTCATACAACGCACGCGCTGGAAAATAGTCTGATGGGCAGCAAAGCAAGCAGAAATACCTCCATCGAGGCGCTGCGCTTGGTCGCGGTCGCCGGGATTGCGATATTCCACACGTTTCAGTGGACCTTTCAAGCCGTCTGCGCCGGTCTACCGGAATATGTGCCGCTCGCCGTCTTCCCTTACTCCGGCGCGCTCGGCCTCATCAACCTGCTGGGCTGCTGGGCCAACGAGGTCTTCTTTATGATCTCGGGATACTTCCTTATTCCCTCGGCGGTACGCGCCCTCCAAAACGGTTCATCCGCGCAGGGCCTCACGCTCAAATCGCTTGGGCGCCTCAAGAAGATCGTCTTGCCCACGCTCTTTTATTGCGCAGCTTGCCTGCTTGTTTCGATGTACGTCTATCCCCTGCCCGAAATCTCGCTGCATGAGATTGGCTGGCTTACGCTGGGCATCGAGTTTATCTGGGTTTATGCAGCATCCGCATTGCTCGTGCCGGCGATTGCGTTGGCAAGGCAGCGGATCGGCAGCAAAAGGGCCCCGTTTGTCGTAGCGCTCCTCGTGCTCACAACATTTGGAATCAATTGCTTCATCGCGGCGACGGCGAACGAAGCGGACGGTATCGTTTTGTGGCGCAAGCTCATGAGCGCCGTTACCTACCTGGTCGCGTTTATTGCAGCTGGAGAAATGCGCTTTGTCCTCGAATGCCACGGCAACGCATCCGGCGCTCAAAAATCCAAGATTGTACTCATCGGACTCGTTGCCGCCACCATCGCGCTCGAGCTTCTGCTATCGGCAAACAGCCAGTACGACGCGCTCTGGAAGCTCTCTTATAAGTCCACTTCCGTCATATCCTTTATCTTGGCCGCCGCATCCGTTGCCGCCGCAGCGCTCCATCAGCCGCGCCACGAAGTCCTAGTTGCAGACAAGACAATCGTGTCTCTCGCCGCAGGAACGCTCGCTTTCTACGCTGTGCAGTCGTTTACCTGTAACGTCTGGCGACCCATCTTTGACAAAGCAATCTACACCATGGCGACAGGCATCCAAACGGGAGAGCCCCGTCCAGCCGCCGCCATTTTGCTCGGAATCCTTATGAGCCTTTGCCTCGCGCTTTCCCTGCTCCTCGTGGATATCGTGCGCAGAGCCGTAGTCGACGCCATCAAGGCCCGTATGAACGGCTAAGCGACCTTCTGACTCCTCAGACCACGAAGCGCGCTTACACCCGAAACAAATAAAATCGCAAAGACAATCGCCCAATTCTTGCAGCCAAATACCGGAATATGAACGATCGCATGGTCATGCATAACAACGAAATAACCCAGAACAACAACCAGAGGCAGTGCCATGAGCAGCGACTGGATCAACACCTTTCGACGACGGCCGTCTTGTGCGCCGCCCCGTATCGAGCAAACGAGCACGGCAATCCAGATCGCCAATACGGCAGCAAACGAAACAAGGCAAACGACGTTCGAGATCATCGCATAACCGGCAGTTGAGCAAATGGCGAACAGCTGCGGGCTCATGCAATAAAACTCCTTCAAAATCTGAGGCCAGTCAGCCTGGGGCAACAGTGACGAAGTCCCATGCGCAGACCAAAGGCCCATCTCGCCCAGAACGTTCGAAAAGACCTCGTCCCAGCCCAGCACAAATGCCGCGACAACCCATTTCATCGCCCAGGTAAACACAAACGAAAGCCCAAACCCAAAGAGCGCTTGCAGCATCGTGACGACGCAACGCTTGGGGCGCTCACCCTTGGGGAGCGCAATGAAGGCGAAAAAGCAATGCAGGGCGACAACTGCGGCAGGAATCGTTAAAAAGTCAAGAAACGAAAACACGGCGCCCGTCGCTATCGACCAAAGGACAAGGCGGCTTGTGAAAACCCGTGCGTTCGGGGCCGAGCCCAAACGAAGGCTCATGCAAGACATCATGATGAGCGCCACAAAGAACGAGATGCACAGCAGCAGATCACCGATAAAATTGAAAAACAGATTGGTCGAGAACAGCAGGATTGCAAGGAAACCCAACGTCACTGGCTTTGAAAACCGCTTCCGCAAGGCAACGTAAGCGCAAGCGGAGCCGACAATCGCCAGAGCGGCCGCAGGCACCACGACAACGTCGATACCGCCAATAAACAGGCAGGCATTCGTAAGTAGCTGCCATCCATGCCAATACCGGTAGTACTGCTGATGCGTAATCCCACCGGCTTTCGTAACGTCATCAATCTCGGCAACAGTCATCGTCTTAAATGGAGAACCTTGGTCCTTTTGCTGTGCGACTTCAATGATAAAGCGATTGTTATTAAAGCAAACAGGACCAGCTGCAACACGGTGGTCGTAGACATACATGTCAGACAACAGGGCAGAGGACTCCGAACCCTGCACATGCGACTCGATGACGGGCCTCGGCAGACAATTTGCCGCGGTATTGCTCAGTACAAATGCGGTCTGAAGAACCAAAAACAGCAACATGACCTTGACGGGAAGGCTATCGGCAAAGGAAGCTAAACGAGTTTTATTCACAGGGCATCCAAACACAAAGATCGCGTGCGCGGGATTCGGCACCTATGTAATACCACAATGCGCGCTTGTAATCTCGCCACGCACACACGTCAACCAGGCTTGTAGCAAACGTTCTTGGTGATTAGCGGAACATTGCCCGCGGGCGCCCGCCTACGCTTACAATAGTCATGTCCAATGGGACACGTTGTTTATTCCGCAGGGCCGATATGCCGCCCACGCGAAAGGATATTCTCGTTCATGACTTCCACCCTTCCCGCCCCCATCGACAAGCTCGCCATCGTTGTCGTCACCTATAAGCGCCAGGAGCTCCTGGCCAACCTGTTCGACTCCATGACCGAGCTCACGGCCGAACCTTGGCGCATCGTGATCGTCGATAACGAGAATTCGCGCGAGACCGAGGCCATGTGCTCCGCGTTCAACGAACGCCTCGCCAACCTGTGGGGCATCGACACCGATCAGCCCGATGCAAATGATGGCACCGACCGCGTTATCTACGCGCCGCAGCTCGAAAACGGCGGCGGCGCAGGCGGCTTTTCCGCCGGCACCAAATGCGCCTACGACCTGGGCGCCCAGTGGTTCTGGGTCATGGACGACGACGTGCTCGTCATCCCGGAGGGCATCGAGCGCCTGGCAAAGTGGACCGACCGCTACGACGTTATCCAGGGTTCGCGCCTGGACTTCGACGGCGGCGCCTTCTTTTGGCAATACCAGCTCATCCTTTCGCTTGGTATCCCCAACCCCATTGCCAAGTGGGACTTGGGCCCCGAGGGCTACCGCGCCATGAATCAGCTATGCTTTGAAGGCGGCCTGTTCTCGCGTCGCGTAGTCGACAAGATTGGCCTGCCCGATGCGCGCTTCTTCATCTACGGTGACGACGCCTGCTACGGTTATGTCGCCAGCCAGCACTTCCCCGCCGCTGTAGTTGCCGACGTGGTGCTCAAGCGCGCCCGCGCCGTCTCTAACTGGGACATCGCCGGCAAACGACAGCTCAACTCCACGAGCGACACCAACCGCTACTACATCATGCGCAACCGAGGCTTCCTCGCTCGCTATATGCAGATTTATGGCGACTACCACCCCATGCTGTTCCGCTTGGGCAATGCCGCGACCTTCTGCAAGGAATTCATTCGCCTGGCTGCGGTCGACAAATGCTTTAAGACCGGCATTCCGGCGCTGCGTCGCGGCATGAAGGACGCCCGCAAGATCATCAAGGATCCCGACTGGAAGCCCATGCCGCCCATGAAGGACGCAGAGTAGCGGACACCCCTACAGCCGCTGGCACACCGCTGCCACACGACACCCGTCAAAACCAAACCCCCAGCGCATGCGGCCCACACCGGGTCGCGGTACGCGAATCTTGTCGATACCGTCGCGCTCTATGTTGAGCAGCGCCTGAACGGCCAGCAGCTCTAGGCCCAGCGCGTCCACACCGGGGTCAAACATCAAGTTGACCGTTATCAGCGGACGCTCGTCGAGCATGCCGATCGTGTCTGCCACGTCAAACACAGCGCCCGTAGGAAATACCTGGATGTCCCAGCGATCCGCGCCACGCTTTCGCCTCGAGGCAGGATTGGCATAGCCCGGCAATCCAAAGCAGAGTCCCTGCAAGAGCAGGTGATATGGCAGCTGCGCATCTGGGTTGTTCGCACCGATTCCCGCATCTCCCAGGATGCGGTCAAGCGCCTGCCTCACCGCGCCCTCATCCCCAAGGCACAACCCGTCTCGAAACGTATCGACGTCTCGAACGTCCTCGGCAGCACGCTCAAACCAATCAATAATCACCAGACGAAAGGCCTGGCGAAGCTCGTTATTGGGCAGCCGCAGAGCACGGAGACGACTGCCATGCTCCGGCTCCTCTGTCATATCCGTCGTGAGAAAACCGGACAGATACAGCGCCGTCCACAGGCCATCATCAGACGGGGCCTCTGGACCCGCAGCGCCCAAACAAAGCGGGACCTCAACGCACCCATGGGCCTCGAGCAAATCGAACAGGACCGAAAGGCGGTCGAGATTCCACCCGGCAACTACCCTACTCAGGCAATCGGCATATCCATACAGATCGGCACGCACAGGCGCCGTGCAGCCTCGGTCCAGAAAGCCGATCACACGCGCCGGACTCGAGCAATAGGCCCTGCCAAACCGATATCCCTCGAGCCACTCACGCGCATCATCCAGGTATTCTTCGCGTCCAGCATGATTCAACAGAGCCTCGACCTCGGCATCCGAAAAGCCGAACCAACGGTCACACCACGTCGACAGCGGCGTCGTCAGACAATACGAGCAGTTTCGCGAAGAAAGTGCCGCTTCGGCAGGGCCGGGACGCTCCCCCATCAGACACGCCAGCCGCAACGAATCGCCCGCAGCGGCAATGACGTCAAACAGCACGCAATCGAATAGCTTTGCCGGATCGGCGCCGGAAGCGCCCCTCGCACTCGCACGGCCCAACCACACCGCGTCGTACCCATCAACAAGCAATACAACCTGCTCATCACAGGCCATCACCAGCAGCTCAATGAGCACGCCAAGCACCGAGTCAACCTCGTCCGCGCTCGCTACGCCACGCGCAACGCGTTCGATGTGACGCACCTTATCTCGCGCTAAATCCGGAGCCTCCAAGAGCGCCAACAGCCGAGCGCACTCGCCCGAAAGAGCATCACGCACGACGTCGGCAACAGCGGCGTCACGCCTCGTAGCGCCAGAAAAGTCCAGCGATATCACCGGATAGCAAGCGTACTCGTCCCGATAGCGTCCGCTGGCCGCATCCCAAATCTGGGAACCAGCAAACAGGCCCCGATCGACCTGCCCGACCGCGGGTCGCTCCAGAAAAGCCTTAAGCATCGACAGGTTCATGCTCTTGCCAAAGCCTTCGGGTCGACAGCACACCACAACAGAGGCATCAGCATCCAAGACATCGGCAATAAACATCGTCTTGTCGACTAGCACGCATCGATCCATGGCCTCGGCAAAGTCATGTTCGCCGACCGGTAGCGCCCCGTTACCCGAGCGATCGATCAACTCTACGCCATAGTAGGCAGTATCACCATAAATCGCCTGTTCAGACACCGTAACTTCTCCCTAAAACGCAGCACGATGCCCATTGTATCGAGCAACTCAACCGCAATTATGCCGTCATACAGACGTTTCGGGCAACGGTAGCAACATGAGGTGTGAGGGGGCATAACTAATCGATGCACAACAAAACAGGGCCCGATGCAGTTGCACCGGACCCCGTCCTAGTTCTTAGATTATCAGGCGACCAGGAACTTACTCCTCGGAACCGTCCTCACCAGCAGCCTTATTCTGCTGATCGAGTTTATGCTTACCGCTCACAATAGACGTGGCGCCCAGCGTGGCCAGGCTTGCGCTGGCAAGGCTCGCCATCACGATGAGGTCACCCGTCTTGGGCATATTGCCGCCCGAGGCCTTGGTCGTCGTGGTGGTCGTAGTCGTCGTGGTGGTGGTAGTAGCACCACCCTTATCCCCAGCCTTCTGAGCATCGGCGTCGGACTGTCTCGCGCCCTCATCGGCGGCATCGGAACCGGAACCCTGGTCAGACGCCCCCTCATCAGAAGAAGAGCCACCGTTAATGCCAGCCGTCAAAGAAGATCCAAGCATGGAGCCAAGCTGCTCGCTGGTAGAAGGCTTATTTTCCGTCGAGGAATCGCCGGCATTGGATACCTCACTCGAACCGCCCTCGGAAGCATCGGAGCCAGAACCGTTAGAGGAGGCAGCATCGGCAGCGGAATCGCCAGCGCCGTTGGAAGCGCCCGCATCGGTAGAGCCAGATGTCGCACCATCCGTAGCGCCGTCGGGGCCAGAAGTCGACGAATCGCCAGAAGCGCCACCGGCCGCGGTGCCACCAGACGTAGCCCCACCGTTACCGGCATCATTGCTGCCCGTATCAGTTGAGGGCGCATCCACACCGCCACTATCGCTCACATCGCCATCGGTACCAGGCGTCGGTGCGGCGGGAGCGGCGGGCGCCATGCTCGGACCGGGCGCCGGCGCGGGCTCAGGATCCACAGGCGTTGCCGCGGCAGCCTCGTCCTCGGCAATATAGACCAGGCAATCCTTGAGCTCATTGCGGTAGCGGTTCTTCCAGCCCTCGTGATACTGGGGCTGGCTTGCATACTTGGTCGCCACGTTATTGACCACGCTGTTGGAAAGCGCCGTCACAAACTCGCGGTCCGTCATGCTGTTGGAGAGGTTTGCCCAGCGGAAGAAGTCTTTGCAGCCACCGGTGCCGCACATGTTGGTGATACTCCACACCATGCCCTTGACGCAGTCGGCACGGCCGGAGATATCAATGCCAAGAGCGCTCTTGAGCCACGCCTCGGTCACCGCATAGTACGAGTTATACGCATAGGCATCCTGCAGCGCCGAGAACTCAGCAGGGTCGGTGTTATAAGCACCCTGGAAGGCCTCCTGCGCAATACAACCCAGCTCGGTGAGCTGGCCGTTCGCATACATGGGGTTTTTCGCGTTGGAAATCTCGCTGCCGCGATCGATCGCAGCCTTAAGCATGCCGTACTTGGCAGAATCGTAGTTATAGACCTGCTTCATAAACGGAATGAGCGACCAGCGGCGATCGAACTGATAATAGCCCAGCGCGTTATAGCCGTCGCCATACGAAAAGCCCTGGTTATAGTTGCCGTGGCTCTCATATTTGGTGAAGTACTTCATCTCGACAGTCACGTTGACAAACGAGACCCCCTGAACCGACCTCAGCACACCCGAAAAAGACTGCTGGGTGTAAAGGCCCTTATCGATATCGGTGGCATCCGAGGCAACACCCGGCGTGGGCTCCTCGGCAACAGCAGTCACAGGCGCGGCAACGGCGCCAAACGAAAGCGCCAGCGTCAGGCCCGCCACAATCGCGGAATGCTTGGGCTGCATAAGATCCTCCCTGCATTGGTGTAGTTAAAGTGCAGTTTGCAAAGATGAATCTAAGTATTGCAGCTCACCCGCTGTTGCACAACAACCCCTCGGTAAACGGCAACTACCCTCCGCGAAATCTTAAGGAATTAAACAAACTGGTCGTCGGGCGCCATCAGAAGCTCGCCGTAACGCTCCATCAGTCCGTCCCTCAACTGGCAGAAAGCGGGAATATAGGCGTTCAAGATGCGCTGAATCAAATCTCGAGCGAGCTTGTTGTCATAGATATGAACGTTCGTATTGCGGTCTCTGAGCATATCTAGCCAGGCTGCCTCATCAATAAAGTCATAGAATCGGTAGGACTCCTTCAAGATGGCACGAGGAGACCCCGACGCGGCAAGCGTGGCACCCTCATACTCGAGCAGACGCTTAAGGAGCTTCCAGCTCAGTTCAAATTGAAGATTGAACTTATTAATCAATCCACTCTGAACAAAATCATTATTGAGATCCTGATTGGGCGCATCCTCAAGATTCGCCAAAGCGCTGGCAAAGTTCTCATATTTTTTCATACAGGACCACACCATCCCTGGCAATTTCATCGAGCAATTGCTGCGATAAGGACTCGTCGAGATTGACGACATCTACATCTAAAAGAGTATCAAGACGCTCATCGATCAAATATGAGAAACGGCCGAAATCCCGGCAACCTGCTACGGCGATGTCAATATCGCTCTTGGGCAAGTTGTCGCCTCGAGCACGAGAACCAAACAACACGACCTTCTCGGTGTCACATTCCCGAGCAAAAACTTCGATTTGTTTGTACACCTTGTCAAGAGATGCCATTTGCACCCCTACAGCTTAATGTCAAAGTTGATCTCGGGGACGGCGGCTAGGTCGGCCAACGTCACGCCGTCGACGTACTTTTCGATCACGTCGTCCAGACCGCGCCAGAACTTGACGGTCGAGCAAAGATCACTGCGGGTACAGCTGTTGTCGATGCCATCGCACGCCACCGGAGCCGTGCTGCCCTCAACGGCACGCAGGATGTCGCCAGCACGCACCTCGACGGGGTCCTTGGCCATCATGTAGCCGCCGCCCTTGCCGCGCACGCTCTTAAGCAGGCCCGCCTTCATGAGCGGACGAACCAGCTGCTCCAAATACTTTTGCGAGATATGCTCGCGGTCGGCGACCTCGCGCAGGGCGATTTTGCCCTCGACGTCACCAAGCGCTGCGATATAGATCATCAGCCGGAGGGCATAGCGGCCCTTAGAAGAAATGAGCATACCTACCCTCTCATCGTTACCGGGACAAAATACCAGGTTTGTTTGTCCCAAATCTTATGCACGCGGGGCAAACAAACCTGATTATTATGTCCCGCATCTAAAAAGTCGAGTGGATTAGTCGGGTTTTCCCTTGACTAACGCCGAACCCATAGTAACTTTATTCCGAGAAGATTCCTAGGGTTTAGTACACCTATGAATACACCATATACAGAGAGGGACAGCATGAGCGCAAATCCGCTGCTTTCCATCGAAGGTCTGACCGCCTCCGTGGACGAAAAGACCATCCTCCACAACGTCAACCTCAACGTCGCCGCCGGCGAGACCCACGTGCTGATGGGACCCAACGGCGCCGGCAAGTCCACCCTCGGTCATCTGGTCATGGGCGACCCCGTCTACACCGTGCAGAACGGCCGCATCGTCTTTGACGGCCAGGACATCACCGAGCTCACCACCGACAAGCGCTCGCGCGCCGGCCTGTTCCTGAGCTTCCAGGCCCCAGTCGAGATCCCGGGCGTGCCGCTGTCGAGCTTTTTGCGCGCCAGCATCGCCGGCCGCCCCGGCCTAGAGATGAAGGGCAAGGAGTTCCGCCGTCGCGTCAAGGAGCTCGCGGCCGAGCTCAACATGGACACCGCCTACCTCAACCGTGAGCTGGGCGTGGGCTTCTCGGGCGGCGAGAAAAAGAAGGTCGAGATGCTCCAGCTTCTGCTGCTGCAGCCCAAGCTCGCCATCCTGGACGAAACCGACTCCGGTCTGGACGTCGATGCCCTGTCCACCGTCAGCCACGGCATGGACGCCTACCGCAAGAGCTGCGACGGCTCCATGCTCATCATCACGCACAACACGCGCATCCTGGAGCACCTGGATGTCGACCGCGTCCACGTTATGGTCAAGGGCCATATTGTGCGCGAGGACGACGCCTCGCTGATTCCCTGGATCGACAAGAACGGCTTTGAGACCTTCGAGCGCGAGGCCGCCGAGCAGCGCGCCCAGGCCGAGGCCGCCGCTGCAGAGCAGCAGGCGTAAAGGGGCAATGCAATGACCAAGAACCGCACCGAGGTCGCGGACATCGACCGCAGCCTCTACGACTTCACCTATGGCGAGGAGGGATTCGAGCGCCTCGACGCCGGCATCACGCCCGACATCGTGCGCGAGATCAGCGCCAAGAAGGACGAGCCGCAGTGGATGCTTGACCTGCGCCTCAAGTCCCTCGAGATTTTCAACCGCTTCCCCGACCCGACGTGGGGCCCCTCCATCGAGGGCCTGGACATGGACAACATCGTCACCTACGTCAAGCCCAACACCGACCAAAAGCACGACTGGGAGTCGGTGCCCGACGACATCAAGAGCACCTTTGAGCGCCTGGGCATCCCCGAGGCCGAGCGCAGCTACCTGGCGGGCGTCGGCGCGCAGTACGACTCCGAGCTGGTCTACCACAACATGCAGGACACCGCGTCCAAGATGGGCATCGTCTACTCCGGCATTGAGGAGGCCCTGCACGATCCGCAGTGGGAGCCGCTCATCCACGAGAAGTTTATGACGCTCATCCCGCCCACCGACCACAAGTTTGCGGCCCTGCACGGCGCCGTGTGGTCGGGCGGCTCGTTTGTCTACGTGCCCAAGGGCACCAAGCTCGATTTTCCGCTGCAGAGCTACTTCCGCCTCAACGCCAAGGGCGCCGGTCAGTTTGAGCACACGCTCATCATCGTCGAGGACGATGCCGACCTGCACTTTATCGAGGGTTGCTCCGCGCCCAAGTACAACGTGGCCAACCTCCACGCCGGCGCTGTCGAGCTCTTTGTGGGCAAGCGTGCGCACCTGCGCTACTCGACCATCGAGAACTGGTCCAAGAACATGTACAACCTCAACACCAAGCGTGCGCGCGTGGACGAGGACGGCGACATCGAGTGGATCAGTGGCTCCTTCGGCAGCCACGTGGGCTACCTCTATCCCATGAGCGTGCTCAACGGCCGCCGCGCCCGTTCGAGCTTTACCGGCATCACCTTTGCCGGCGCCGGCCAGAACCTCGATACCGGCTGCAAGGTCGTGCTCAACGCGCCCGAGACATCGGCAACCGTCGAGACCAAGGGCATCTCCAAGAGCGGCGGCATCCAGACCTTCCGCAGCTCCATCGTGGCCACGCCCAAGGCCGAGGGCTCCAAGGCAACCGTGAGCTGCCAGTCGCTGATGCTCGACGACCAGAGCCGCTCCGACACCATCCCAGCCATGGACATCCGCGCCAAGAACGTCGATATCGGCCACGAGGCCACCATCGGTCGCATCGGCGACGACAAGGTGTTCTACCTGATGAGCCGCGGCATCTCGGAGGAAGAGGCCCGCACCATGATCGTCAACGGCTTTGCCAACCCGGTCTCCAAGGAGCTGCCGCTTGAGTATGCCGTCGAGATGAACAACCTGATCAAGCTCGAGATGGAAGGAGCGATCGGATAATGAAACAGACCACGAACACCGCTGTTACCACGCTCGAGCAGGTCAACGCTATGCCGGCCGCCACTTGGGGCTGGCTCAAGATGAACCAGACCAAGCTCGAGCTTTCAGACGAGCTTGCCACCGCTCCCGCCGAGGCCGTTGAAGTCGAGGGGCTGGATGAGCAGTTTGCTGGCACGGCCGACGCGTTTAACGCCGCCATGGAGGCCATGGCCGAGCGCTTCCCCGAGCGCCGCGCCTCCGCCCCCGGCGACGCCGCCGACCGCGCCCGCATCACGCCCGAGACCGAGCTCGACGTGCCCGCAACCTCCGTCTACCAGGCCGGCGCCATCAAGCTCGAAGAGGAACTCTCCCCTGCCGAAGCCTTCGAGACCGGCATGGGCGAGGCCGCCTACACCTACCTGGCCGACCATGCCACCAAGCGCATCGTCATCGACGTGTCCGCATACCAGCACGCCACTGTTAGTGTGCGCGTGAGCGGTGTCGACGCCGCCGCGGCCATCGCCGCTATCGATGTCGTCGCCCGTCCGCAGGCAACGCTCGACCTCGCTCTAGCCCTAGACTCCCCTGTCAACGGCCAAGGCGTCGTGGGCTCCGTGCTGCGGGTGTGCGCTCACGAGTACGCCACCGTCAACGTGACCTGCACGCAGACGCTCGACGACAGCTGGATCGCACTCGACGACACCGGCCTGTTCTTGGACGAGGGCGCGCGCGTCAACGTGCAGCACACCGTCCTGGGTGCCGGCGCCAGCGCCACCGGCCTTGCCGGCGACCTTCTGGGCGACACCGCCAAGGTAACGATCGATACCGATTACCTAGGTGCCCGCGAGCAGGTGCGCGATTTTAACTACGAGCTGCGCCACCGCGGCCGCAAGACCGAGTGCGAGATCGACGCCAACGGCGTGCTGACCGGCACGTCCAAGAAGGTCTACCGCGGCACCATCGACCTCGTGCACGGCTGCAAGGGTGCCGTCGGCACCGAGCGCGAAACGGTGCTGCTGGCCAACAAGGGCGTCGACAACAAGACCGTTCCCGTCATCCTCTGCGACGAGGACGACGTCGCCGGCAACCACGGCGCCACCATCGGCCACGTCCGCGACGAGCAGCTGTTCTATCTCGCCTGCCGCGGCCTTGACCAAAACGCCGCCGAGGACCTGTTCATCCGCGCCAAGCTGGAGGACGCCGCACTTTCCGCGACCGACGAGCGCACCCGCGCCGCCGTCGTCCGTCTGGGCAACAACCTGATCGATAACTTTGAGGAGGAGCTCGCATGATCGACACCGAGCACGTTAAATGCGATACCTGTACTGCCCCCGAGCCCATGGAGCTCGACGCCAGCGACGAGGCCTCGCGCGGCTGGCCTACCGTCGACATCGAGACCAATCCCTACAAGGCGCAGTTCCCGCTGTTCCAGCAGCACCCCGAGATCGCCTTCCTCGATAGCGCCGCCACCGCGCAGCGCCCCGCCTGCGTGCTCGACGCCGAGCGCGACTTCTACCAGCGTATGAACGCCAATCCCCTGCGCGGCCTGTACTCGCTGTCCGTCGAGGCCACCGAGGGCATCGCGAAGGTGCGCCAGCAGATCGCCAACCTCATCGGCGCTTCCCAGGCCGATGAGATCGTCTTCACCCGCAACACGAGCGAGTCGCTCAACCTGGTCGCCAAGAGCTTTGCGCCCACGGTGCTGGAGCCCGGCGACGAGGTCGTCATCACCATCATGGAGCACCACTCCAACCTAATCCCGTGGCAACAGGTCTGCCGCGAAACCGGTGCCAAACTCGTCTATCTCTACCCCACCAAGACCGGCCAGCTCACCACCGAGGAGGTTCTGTCCAAGGTGGGCCCCAAGACCAAGATCTTGGCCGTGGGTCAGGTCTCTAACGTGCTGGGCGTCGAGAACCCGGTCAAGAACCTCGGCAAGCTCGTACACAAGTACGGCGGCTATCTGGTCGTCGACGGCGCACAGTCGCTGCCACACATGCCGGTCGATGTGGCCGACCTGGGAGCCGACTTCTTTGCCTTTAGCGCGCACAAGGCCATGGGCCCCATGGGCATCGGCGTGCTGTGGGGCAAGATGGACCTGCTCAACGCCATGCCGCCCATGCTTACCGGCGGCGAGATGATCGACTCGGTCACCGAGCAGGACGCCGTCTGGGCGCCCGTCCCCGAGAAATTCGAGGCCGGCACGCAGGACGCCGCCGGCATCTTCGCCACGGGCGCGGCGCTTGACTACCTGGTCAACACGGTAGGCTACGAAAACATCCAGGCACGCGAGCAGGCACTCGTCCACTACCTGATGGGCGAGCTCATGCAGCTCGACTTTGTCCAGATCATCGGCTCCATCTATTGGGACAACCATCACGGCGTTGTGAGCTTTAACGTCCACGGCATCCACCCGCACGATGTCGCGAGCATCATGGACATGGACGGCGTCTGCATCCGCGCCGGCCACCACTGCGCGCAGCCGCTGCTCACCTGGCTGGGCGTCGAGAACCTCGCCTGCTGCCGCGCCAGCGTGGCCTTCTACAACGACAAGGCCGATATCGACAAGTTCATCGCCGGCCTGCATCACGTTTGGAGCACGTTCAATGGGTAATCTATACACCTCCACCACGTTTATGGAGCACAACTCGCACCCCGACTATAAGTACGAGATGGACGCCCCCACGCACGAGCACGAAGGCATCAACCCCAGCTGCGGCGACGAGCTCACCTTGCAGCTGCGTGTCGAGAACGGCGTGATCGAGGAGGCCTCGTTTACCGGTCACGGCTGCGCCATCAGCCAGGCCAGCGCCGATATCATGGCCGACCTCATCACCGGCGAGACGGTCAAGGAGGCTCGTCGTCTGGCAGGGCTTTTCCTCGCCATGATCCGTGGCGAGCAGCTCTCCGAGGAAGACCTGGAAGATCTGGACGAGGCCGCCCAGCTCCAGGACATCTCACACATGCCCGCCCGCGTCAAATGCGCCGAGCTCGCCTGGCGCACCCTCGACGGCATGCTCACGGGACAAAATAATCAGTAATATTTGTCTCGAATCTGAAGAATTCTGTTGGCCGAATCGCTTAACTTTCGCGATTCGGCCATTTTCTTTCCTGCCTTTATTTCGAGCCCTCGGCCTGCGCGTCCACCTGCGCATAAGCGCGCACAATACGAGAGACGGTACTTTTGCCAATCCCGGTATAGCGCTCAATCTGGCGCACCGTAAAACCGGCATCGTGTAATCCAACAATAACGTTATCGCGCTGCGCCGGCGGTGCGGCTTTAGCCCCGCGGAGCGGAACCCCGAGGCTCTTCGCCAACTTGTCGGCAAAGGCGTGGCGTTCCCACTCCGTCTCTTTCATATCGCACAGCGCCGGCTCGCCGCCGCCGGACGTCGAAAGCGAATGGGCAATAAAGCCCTCGGCAGAACCAAAAAGCTCAAGCACGCAAGAAGGATCAGAAAATCCCCTCGTGACATCGGCCACATCACTGTCGAAAGCGCGCAGATGCTCCGCAAAGCTGCTCCAGGGATAACGCTCGGTAAGGCTCATGCCCGCCTCCTGCGGATCGGCGTGTACAGAGCGAATAGCCTCCATCACCTGCCAGTCGGTATCGAGCGAGCGGCGCTCAAAACGTTCACGAAACAGGCAGCCCGCGCGCCCAGTGCGCTTATTGAACCGACGAGCATACGTCAACAGTAGCCGCTGCATGACTGCGCTCATTTTGTCCTCGTAATCCAAAAGCACCAGATCCACGTAGTCGCTCATGAGACACCACGCCACAATCGTCACCTGGGCATCGCGGCAGCACTCGCACATCAGCTCCAAAAACTCCCACCGATTCTTATCACTCTCAAAGATCAGCTGCCTGCCCCTACCGCGGGCACAAACATGGTAAAAACCGGTGATCGTTTTCCAAACGCGCTGCACGGCGCTCCCTTCGCCGGGATCTGCTTACCATCCAATACATCACGATTGAAACGTGCCATCAAAACATTCACGCAAAATGGCACCCGTCGACGGCAAAAGGCGGCAAACCGTCGGCGAACGGCAACATAGCCACAGGTCATGAAACGAAGCCTTGCCAAAAGCTTGAACAGAACCGACCCCCTTCAACGGAACGCACAACAGCAAACAGTCTGGTTAAATCGTTTCAATTGAAAGTTCCGCGCTTCTCGCTACGAAAACTGAGCCGTTCGCCGAATATTCCGTGCATTTCGCGGTATTATAAGGGCTGCATGTCATGTCCCTTTCAAAGGGTCGCCCGGCAATCGCCAGCCACGACCCCCAGACGGGACGCCAACACGATAGAGAGGAGAGGCATGCAGTACTCACAGGAAGTGGAGAACATGTGCCCCGTTGCCAAGGGTGCATACCACGGCCCCGCACCCATCCCCGAGGAGGGCAAGTGGGTCCAGGCTAAGGAGATTTCCGACATCTCCGGTCTTACGCACGGTGTGGGTTGGTGCGCACCTCAGCAGGGCGCCTGCAAGCTCACGCTGAACGTCAAGGACGGCATCATCGAGGAGGCCCTCGTTGAGACCATCGGCTGCTCGGGCATGACCCACTCTGCCGCCATGGCTTCCGAGATCCTTCCCGGCAAGACCATCCTCGAGGCCCTCAACACCGACCTCGTCTGCGACGCCATCAACGTTGCTATGCGCGAGATCTTCCTGCAGATCGTTTACGGCCGCAGCCAGACCGCGTTCTCCGAGGGCGGCCTGCCCGTGGGCGCCTCCCTCGACGACCTCGGCAAGGGCCTTCGCTCCCAGGTCGGCACCATGTTCGGCACCAAGGCCAAGGGCGCTCGTTACCTCGAGCTCGCTCAGGGCTACGTCACCCGCATGGCTCTCAACGACAAGAACGAGATCATCGCGTTCGAGTTCCTGAACCTCGGCAAGTTCACCGACGCCGTCAAGGCCGGCAAGACCCCCGAGGAGGCCATCGCTGGCGCTATGGGCCACTATGGTCAGTGGGAGAACGCTGCCAAGTACATCGACCCGCGCACCGACGAGGAGACTCACTCCGTCGCCAGCGTGTTCCCGGTTCACGAGTAGAAAGGGAGGGAAATAACTATGACTGTTACGTTCGAAGGTTACGAGCGCCGCGCTGACAAGATCAACAAGTGCCTCGCCGACAACGGCATCGCCTCCCTCGAGGAAGCTCTGCAGATCTGCACCGACAAGGGCTTCAACCCGCGTGAGATCGTCAACAACACCCAGTCCATCGCCTTCCAGAACGCCGAGTGGGCCTACACCCTCGGTTGCGCTCTCGCTGTCAAGCGTGGCGCCAAGTCCGCTTCTGAGGCTGCCGCCATCATCGGCGAGGGCATCCAGGCCTTCACCGTTCCTGGCTCCGTCGCCGAGGACCGCAAGGTCGGTCTGGGCCACGGCAACCTGGGCGCTATGCTGCTCTCCGACGACACCGAGTGCTTCGCCTTCCTGGCCGGTCACGAGTCCTTCGCTGCCGCTGAGGGCGCTATCGGCCTGGCTCTGAACGCCAACAAGGCTCGCAAGAAGCCGCTGCGCGTCATCCTCAACGGCCTGGGCAAGGACGCTGCTCAGATCATCGCCCGCATCAACGGCTTCACCTACGTGAAGACCCAGTTCGACTACTTCACGGGCGAGCTCAAGGTCGTCGAGACCATCCCCTACTCCGATGGTCCCCGCGCCGCCGTCAACTGCTACGGCGCCGACGACGTCCGCGAGGGCGTTGCCATCATGTGGCACGAGAACGTCGACATCTCGATCACCGGTAACTCCACCAACCCCACGCGCTTCCAGCACCCCGTCGCTGGCACCTACAAGAAGGAGCGCCTCGAGGCTGGCAAGAAGTACTTCTCCGTCGCTTCTGGTGGCGGCACTGGCCGTACCCTGCACCCGGACAACATGGG
>OLOW01000926.1_pt1 | contig 20355 bp, 20 predicted proteins | sample 1672801 | NCBI WGS metagenome assembly OLOW01 (sample SAMEA3136725, study PRJEB25190) | human gut metagenome | biome: human gut; feature: human-associated habitat; material: faeces | place: Austria | collected 2013 | reverse complement strand
GCCGTAAAGGCAGGAGCATTTTCCGCAGACCATCTCCTGAAGGCATCGGACGAGGGGATCCGCATGATGGCAGAGAGCAGCACCATCAGCACCCTGCTTCCGCTGACCGCCTTCTGTTTAAAGGAGCCCTATGCGCCGGCAAGAAAGATGATTGACAGTGGCTGCGCCGTAGCACTCGCCTCTGACTTCAATCCGGGCAGCTGCTTCAGCAACAACATTCCGCTCATTGTGGCTCTCGGCTGCATCTACATGAACATGAGCATCGAGGAGGTGATCACTGCCCTTACCATCAACGGCGCTGCAGCTGTGGACCGTGCGGACCGTATCGGCAGTATCGAGCCAGGCAAGCAGGCGGATATCATTTTCCTGAAGTTCCCGTCCATCAGCTTTATGCCTTATCACACCACCATTAACCTTGTCGACACCGTCATTAAGAGCGGCAAGACAGTCTACGAAAAGCAGTGGTAAAGAGCTTTTGCAATTCAAAATCCGCATCAGGAGGCACAGTGCTTCCTGATGCGGATTTTTCTTGATTTCATCACAGTCTGTACTTACTCCACCACTGCATTCGACAGCACAGCATACTGATATCCGTTCTCTCCGTAGGTATCGAAGGTGCCACGCACTGTAACCTCTTCACCCTCCGCCGGGTACTGACTCTCGTCTGTCAGATGAAATTCTATGCCCTGTGCACAGCAGGCTGTCGCGTCCTGAACGATACAGGAATAATACTTCTGTCCCGTCCCGCTGTCTGTGTAGATCGCCGTGATCCCCCTCATGCGTATGGTCTTTCCCATATAGTCCTGCGGAAGCACCATAATATTGTACACCTCAGAAAAAACCATGGTACTGCTGAGCATCGTCAGGTCAACATCCACATCTGATTTGAGATCATCCGTACCCGGGATTCTCCTCTCTGTGGCAGCGCCGTGTCCCGGCAAGACATCGCCTGCTGAGACAGGCGCATCTGCTGCGGATGATTCAGCACCGGCGCTGCTCTCTGCCACGCCCTCTTCCCGCTCGGTCACACCCGAGGTCCCCGGTGCTGCAGCGTTTTCCTTCTCAATCCCCGCAGCGAGTGCATCTGCAACGCCAGATGTAGCACTGACTGCGTGATTTGCATCCGCACGTGCCCCGCTATTCTTCCCGCAGGCGGTGAACAAAAGGGTCAAAAGTACCAGAAACAGACAGCGCGTATGCCTTAAGCCTCTCTGTCGTATCAGCCGTGAACTTCTATCAGCCATCTCCAAATTGATCTGTCTCAACGCTCCGTCCTTTCTCTCATGCCTTCTACACTCTCTCGCTTCTCTCTCATACACGGCCTCTTCTCAGCGCAGATACGGCGCAGCACAGCCCGAAGGCCAGGACATCTGCTGCTACAATCGTGGAGCCAACCGGTGTACCTGCCAGAATCGACACCAGTATTCCAAGCATGGCGCAGCTCACGGAGAGCGCAGCAGAGAAAAGAGTCACATTTCTGAAGTTATGAAAGATCCGCATTGCCGAGAGCGCAGGAAAGATCACCAGTGCCGAGATCAGAAGGGAACCGACGAGATTCATCGCCAGCACAATAATCACCGCAACAGTCACCGCAATCAAGAGGTTATAGGCATCAACCGCGGTCCCGGAGGCCCGTGCAAAGCTCTCGTCAAAAGTTACCGCAAAAATCTTCTGATAATAGAGCACAAAAAGACACACCACGATCACCGAGAGTACAGCGCAGAGCTTCACCTCCCGGCTGGTCAGCGTAAGGATGGATGTGGAACCAAAGAGCGTGCTGCACACATCTCCGGAGAGATTGGATGAAGCCGAGAATACATTCATTAGGAGATAGCCGAAGGCCAGCGCCCCGACAGAAAGCATTGCAATCGCAGCGTCGCCCTTTATCCTGGCATTCTGCCCTGTGCGCAGCAGAAGAACTGCGCAGAGTATCGTAACCGGGAGTATAAGCACCATTTGGTTTGTGAGTCTCAGAACCGTTGCAACAGACATTGCCCCAAAAGCAACATGAGACAGCCCGTCTCCGATGTAGGAATAACGCTTCAGCACAAGTGTCACACCAAGAAGCGAGGAGCTCAGTGCAATCAGCACACCGACCGCCATAGCGTAGCGCACAAAGGGATATTGCATATAAAAAACAATTTTCTCTATCATTTCTGTCCTTCCGCCATCACGCTTTCTTCCCGGAGAAACCACTCACCAATTCTGCTGCTGCGGTACTGCTCCGCAGTCCCGAAAAAGACATTTTTTCCGATATGAAGTATGTGGCTCGCATAACGGACTGCCGCCGTGATATCATGAGAGATCATGATAATCGTGATCCCCTCCTGATTCAACCGCTGAATCAGACTGTACATATCTGCCGTCACCTTCGGGTCAAGACCGGATACAGGCTCGTCCAGAAGAAGCAGCTTCTGAGTAGCGCACAGCGCACGGGCCAGAAGCACCCGCTGCTGCTGCCCGCCGGAAAGCTCCCGGTAGCAGCGCTCAGCCAGATCCTCAATGCCCATGCGCTCCAAGTTTTTCTTTGCAAGCTGTTTCTCAGCACGACTGTAGAAAGGCCGCAGCCCCGTACGCCCCTGACAACCGGAGAGAACAATCTCTCTCACGGAAGCCGGGAAATCTCTCTGCACTACAGTCTGCTGCGGCAGATATCCAATTTCATTGGGCATGAGCCCATCTCCAAGCTGCACCGTCCCTTTCAGTGGTTGCAGGAGATGCAGGAGTGTCCGCATCAGCGTAGTCTTTCCGGAGCCGTTCTCTCCGACGATACAAAGATAATCTCCTGCATTCACCTCAAAATTCAGATGCTCCAGTATCGCACCTGTGTCATATCCCAGGGACAAATCCCTGCAGCTGATTTGAGCCATGCCCTGTGCCTTTCTTTCTTACTGAAGCGCTGCCTTCAGCACCTCAAGATTCTCTGTCATGATCGACAGATAGCTGACCCCGGCAGCAACATCCTCTGCATCTGTAGCCTGCATGGAATCCATGGTCAGAATCTGCTGATCCTTTGTCTTCGTGTTCTCCTTGATAGTCTCAGCTATCTTGTGTTCCGGACCCTCAATCGTCATGATGGCCTTCAAACCAAGCTCATCAACCTTCTGCGAGAGGAAGGAGATTGTCTCAAAACTCGCCTCTGTCTCGGCAGAGCAGCCGACAAAGGCTGCATAGTAGTCGAGACCGTAATCGTCCACCAGATAGCGGAAGGGGAAGCGATCTCCAAAGAGCAGAGTTTTCACTGCGGCGCCGTCCACCGCCGCCTGATATTCCTGATCCAGGCTGTCCAGCTTCTCACTGTAGCTCTTCAGATTCGCCGCATAACTCTCTGCGTTTTCTGCGTCAAGCTCCGCGAGCGCCTCCTCAATTGCGGTGCAGAGAACCTTTGCATTCCTCACAGAGAGCCATACATGCTCATCATACTCCGGCTCATCACCGTGGTCATGATGATGCTCGTGCTCCGCCTCCCCGTCCTCGTGGTCGTGCTCTGCCTCGGCACCCTCATGCTCATGGTCGTGATCCCCGTCCTCGTGGTCGTGCTCTGCCTCGGCGCCCTCATGCTCATGGTCGTGATCCCCGTCCTCATGGTCATGCTCCTCACCGTGGTCGTGGTGATGCTCGCCCTCCTGCATACCTTCAACCATCTCCTCCTCCTTGACATTCTCGCCAAGCGTCTCAAGGAGATTAATCACCTTCATATCTTCATTGGTCGCTTCCTTCAGCGCATCTTTAACCCAGCCGTCAGACTCGCCGCCGACATAGATGAAGAGATCGCTGTCTGCAATTTTCATGATATCTTCCGCAGTCGGCTGATAGCTGTGAAGATCCACGCCGTTATCCAGCAGCATCGTCAGCTCCGCATGCTCCGCATTGGAGCCAAGAATCTCCTTCACCCAATCATACTCCGGATAGATCGTCGTAACAATACTGAGTTTTCTGCTCTCCTCAGCCTTTGCCGCAGTTTCAGCCGCAGTGGTCGTCGCCGCACTCTTTGCACTGCTTCCGCAGCCCGCAAGCGCAGACACAGCCAGCACAGATGCCGTCATAATAGCCGCAATATTTTTCTTCATAACTCTCTGCTCCTTATCACCCTTTTGAAAGCTTTCCTGTTCTTAACCCCAGTACTTCTGGCGCTGTAAAATTTGATTACGCGTTCCTGCGCGCTCACATGATGATTTCAACTCGCGAAATTGAAAACTGTTTTCAATATTATTCCTGTCACTGCAATTTGTCAAGGAATTTGAGAAAGAGTTTCATTTTCATTCTTTTTCCTGAGTCTTTCCCGGATACAGGCCGAAAAGATTGTTAAAGTTTTAGTAATTGTTGACTTTCATGGTCAACAATACTATAATACAAGCATAAAAAACAGGAGAAAAATACCTTTTCTCTCAATTTTTTTCAGAAAAGAGGGGATATATCTGCTGATCACCAGAGAAGTCGACTATGCGCTCCGCATTTTGCGAGACCTTTCAGACGGAAATCTGCACGTCATGAAGGAGCTCTGCGAACGGGAGATGGTTCCGCACAAATTTGCCTATAAGATTATAAGAAAACTTGCCGATGCCAAACTGATTCAGGCTACCAGAGGTGTAGGAGGCGGTGTGCGGCTCACTGCCGATCTCAGTCAGATCACACTGTACGATCTGCTGAAAATCATCGATCCGGGCCGTCATATCAGTGCCTGTACGGCAGCAAACTACCAGTGCGAGTGGCGTGAGCGGGACAAGCGCATCTGCCGCATGCACATTCAGCTATCCCGTATTGAGCGCGTCTTCAATACGGAACTGAAGCGCAATTCTCTTCAGACCCTGCTCTTCGGAGATGATCTTCCGGAGAATTCCGGCACAACAATGAAATGACATCATATAATTTATCTAAATATAAAGGAGGCGAACTATGTTATTTAAAACAACTGAAGCCCATGAGGCGCTTCGTGCAGAGATCCGCCAGTTTGCGGAGGCCGAAGTCAAGCCCTACGCATTTCAATGGGATCAGAACAACGAATTCCCCACAGAGGTTGTCAAAAAGATGGGGGAGCACGGATGGATGGGGCTTCCCTATCCGAAGGAGTACGGCGGCGCGGGACTAGATGTTCTGAGCTATGCAATCGCAGTCGAGGAGCTGTCCCGCGTGGATGGGGGCGTCGGCGTAATCCTCTCTGCACATACCTCTCTCGGCTCCTGGCCAATCTTTGCGTTCGGCACAGAAGAACAGAAGCAAAAATATCTCGTTCCATGCGCAAAGGGCGAAAAAATTGCGGCCTTTGGATTAACTGAGCCGAACGCCGGCTCCGATGCAGGCGGGACCGAGACCGTAGCAGAGCTGAAAGGCGACTACTACCTTCTGAACGGCGAAAAAATCTTTATCACAAACGGCGGGCAGGCGGACGTCTATGTCGTATTTGCAGTCACAACGCCGGGCATCGGCACAAAGGGTATCAGCGCCTTTATCGTAGAGCGGGGCATGGAAGGCTTCGAGTTCGGAGATCACTACGACAAGCTCGGAATCCGCTCCTCCGCGACTGCCCAGCTTCTCTTCAATGATGTCAAGGTTCCGAAGGAGAATCTCCTCGGCAGAGAAGGGCAGGGCTTTAAGATCGCTATGGCAACACTGGACGGAGGCCGTATCGGCATAGCATCCCAGGCTCTTGGTATCTCCCAGGGCGCCTTTGAGAGTGCCGTGGAGTACGCGAAAGAGCGTGTCCAGTTCAACAAGCCAATCGCTTTCCAGCAGGCCATCTCCTTCAAGATCGCGGATATGGCGACAAAGATCCGCTGTTCCCGCTTCCTCGTGTACAGCGCAGCCGATATGAAGGAGGCGCATGAGCCTTATGGTATGGAAGCTGCCATGGCAAAGCAGTACGCCTCCGACACTGCAGTGGAGGTGACCAATGAGGCACTTCAGATCTACGGCGGAAATGGCTACCTGAAGGGCATGGACGTGGAGCGTTTCTACCGCGATGCAAAGATCACAACCATCTATGAGGGAACCAATGAGATCCAGCGCGTCGTCATAGCTTCTCACATACTCGGCAAAGAGCCGAAGCAGAACATCGTACTTCCTCTTTCCTCCAAACCGAAGGATGTCACCGGACCGCGCAAGAAGATCCTCTTCAAGGAAGGCAGTGCAGAGGAGCGCGTCGCAGGCCTCGTCGAGAATCTGAAGCAGGATGGCTACGACTTCACTGTCGGCATCCCGATCGACACTCCGATCACCAAGGCTGAGCGCGTCGTCAGCGCAGGTCAGGGTATCGGCGACAAGAGCAATATGAAACTCATCGAAAATCTTGCAAAGGCAGCCGGCGCAGCCATCGGTTCTTCCAGACCGGTCGCAGAGAAGCTCCACTATGTACCGCTGGATCGCTATGTGGGTATGTCGGGTCAGAAGTTCCTGGGCAATCTCTATATCGCCTGCGGCATCTCCGGCGCAATCCAGCATCTGAAGGGACTTCGCGACGCGTCTACTATTGTTGCAATCAATAAAAATGCAAATGCACCGATCTTCAAAAACTGCGACTACGGAATTGTCGGCGATGTAAATGAGGTGCTTCCGCTGCTTACCGCCGCACTCGATACCGGCAAGAAAAAAGAAGCGCCTGCAATGAAGAAGATTCGCAGAGCCACCCCGAAAAAGGAGCGTCCTGCATACAAGCTCCACGTCTGCGACGGCTGCGGCTACGAGTACAATCCGATGCTCGGCGATCCCTCCGCAGATATCGCGCCCGGAACCACCTTTGACAAGCTGCCTGAGGACTGGGTATGCCCGGAGTGCGCGGAACCAAAGGAAAATTTCGTAGAGGTCTGAATACATAACCCATTTACACGCATAAAGGAGGAACCGTATGCATTGCGTAAGAAAAATTACAGATGATCTGTTCTGGGTCGGCGCCAACGACAATCGCCTGACACTGTTTGAAAATATCCACCCGATTCCGAGAGGTGTGAGCTACAACTCTTATCTGCTTCTCGATGAGCAGAGCGTCCTCTTCGACACCGTTGACTGGTCCGCCTGCCGTCAGCTTCTCGAAAACGTTCGCTTTCTTCTTCAGGGACGCGAGCTCGATGTTCTCGTCATCAACCACATGGAACCGGATCATGGTGCATCTATCGAGGAGGTTCTGATCCGCTATCCGAAGTGCAAGATTATCAGCACTGAGAAGTCCTTCATGCTCATGCACCAGTTCGGCTTTGACATTGACAGTCATGAGCAGATCCAGGTCACCGACGGCGATACTGCCTGCTTCGGCCGGCACACAGTGGCCTTCGTGACTGCTCCCATGGTCCACTGGCCGGAGGCGATGATCACCCTTGATACCACAAACGGCGCGCTCTTCTCCGCAGATGCCTTCGGCTCCTTCATCTCTCTCAATGGAAAGCTCTTCAACGATGAAGTGAATTTCGACCGCGACTGGATCGACGAGGCACGCCGCTACTACACAAATATCGTCGGGAAGTATGGCCCGCACGTGCAGAAGCTCATCGGCAAGGCAGCTCCGCTCCTCGACCAGATCAAGTTCATCTGCCCACTGCACGGCCCGGTATGGAGAAGCAATATCGACTACATTCTCGACAAATACCAGCACTGGAGCAGCTATGAGCCGGAGTCCAAGTCCGTCATGATCGTCTACGCCTCCATGTACGGCAACACCGAGGCGGCTGCCCAGGCACTCGCGGCGAAGCTCTGTGAGCGCGGCATCACAGACATCGCGGTCTACGACGTCAGCAAGACCCATGTGTCCTATCTGATCGGCGAGGCCTTCCGCGTGAGCCACATTGTTCTGGCCTCTGTGACCTACAACCTCGGCATCTATCCGGTGATGCTGAATTTCTTAAATGACATGAAGGCGCTGAACCTTCAGAACCGCACCTTTGCCATCGTAGAGAACGGCTCCTGGGCCGTAAAGTCCGGAGATCTCATGTATCAGTTCCTTGACGAGCAGATGAAGTGCATGACCATACTGAACGAGCGCCTCTCTCTCGCCTCCTCCTTGAAGGAGTCTCAGGTGGATGAGATGGACAATCTCGCAGATTCCATCGCGGCAAATATGCGCGAGAACTAAATACTGAAACCACGTCCGGCGGGATTTATGATTGGAAGCATACGCCGCTGGGCAGAGCGAAAGCAGCAGCAGGGCAGAGGAAAAATCCTCTGCCCTGTCGCTGCTTTTTTCACTTCATGTTTTACTTAAGCGTTCTTATAATTCACGATTGTTCCAAAATCCGGCTTCAGAGCCGCACCGCCGATCAGACCACCGTCAATATCCGGCTGTGCGAGCAGCTCCCTGCAGTTGCCTGCGTTCATGGAGCCGCCATACTGAATGCGGATTGCCTCTGCCGTCGCCTCGTCATAGAGTGCTGCGATGGTTCGACGGATGCCGCCGCAGATTTCTTCCGCCTGAGCGGTCGTCGCGGTCTTTCCGGTCCCAATGGCCCAGATCGGCTCGTATGCAATGACCACGCCCTTCGCCTGCTCCGCACTCACGCCGGAAAATGCGATCTTGATCTGCATATTGATCCAATCCATCGTGATACCGGCCTCTCTCTGCTCCAGACTCTCTCCACAGCACACAATAGGCTTAAAGCCATGTTCCAAAAGCTTTAAGAGCTTTTTATTGATGATCTGATCTGTCTCCGCAAAATACTGTCTCCGCTCAGAGTGACCTATAATCACGTACTCAACACCTGCATCCTTCAGCATCTCCGGGGATATTTCTCCTGTGAAAGCACCCTTTTCCTCAAAATAAACATTCTCCGCGCCGAGATGTACAGCGCTTCCCTTCAGCGCCTCCCTCACGGGGATAATGTCAATCGCCGGAACACAGTAGACAACATCCACCTCCGGGTTCTCAACCAGCGGGGCGAGCGTCTTCACCAGCTCTATCGCCTCAGACGGTGTCTTGTTCATCTTCCAGTTCCCAGCAATAATTTTTCTTCTGCTCATGCCTCTGCTCCTCTCAGTCACGATTGTCTGCCGCAGCTACGCCCGGAAGCTCCTTGCCCTCAAGGAATTCCAGAGAGGCACCGCCGCCGGTAGAAATATGGGTCATCTTGTCCGCAAAGCCGAGACGCTTCACCGCACTCACGGAGTCGCCGCCGCCGACCACAGTCGTAGCGTCCGGAAGCTCCGCAACTGCTTTGCATATCTCCAGCGTTCCGACCGCAAAGTTTTCAAATTCAAATACGCCCATGGGACCATTCCAGACCACGGTCTTTGCTCCCTTCAGCGCATCCTTGAAGAGCTCCACGCTCTTCGGGCCGATATCCAGCCCCTCCCAGTCATCCGGAATCTCAGAAACCGCCTTGCGCTCTGTGTCGTTTTTGAACTCCTTTGCAATTACATTATCGACAGGAAGCAGAAGCTTCACGCCCTTCTCCTTTGCCTTTGCAACCATATCGAGCGTGTACTGGAGCTTATCGTCCTCACAGAGCGATCTTCCGATCAGATGTCCCTGTGCCTTGCGGAAGGTGTAAGCCATGCCACCGCCAATAATCAATGTGTCCACCTTGTCCAGAAGATTATTGATGACATTCAGCTTGTCAGAGACCTTCGCGCCCCCCAGAATCGCAACGAAGGGGCGAACCGGATTCTCCACCGCCTGCCCGAGGAAACGAATCTCCTTTTCCATGAGATAGCCTACTACGGACTCTGTACAGTACTTCGTCACGCCGACATTGGAGCAATGAGATCTGTGGGCGGTTCCAAAGGCATCATCCACAAAGATGCCGTTGTCGCACAGCGCTGCGAGCTCCTTTGCGTAGCTCTCTGCAGCCTCATCCTTTCCATACTTTGTCTCTTCTATGCGGTAACGGGTGTTCTCAAGCAGCAGAACCTCGCCGTCCTTCAGCTCTGCAGCGAGCTTCTGTGTCTCCTCTCCCGTGACGCGCGGATCAGAGACAAATTTCACCTCCCTACCGAGGCGCTCGCTGAGTGCGGGCGCAACCGGCTTCAGGCTCAGTTCTGGAAGCGGTTCTCCCTTCGGTTTTCCGAGATGGGAGCAGAGTATCACTCTAGCTCCCTGCTCCATCAGCTTCTTAATGGTCGGAAGTGCGCCATCAATGCGGTTATAGCTCTGAATCACACCATCCTGAATTGGTACATTGAAATCACAGCGCACCAGCACCTTTCTGCCCTTCAGCTCCTTCAGATCGTCCACTGTCTTCTTGTTTAACATCGCTCTCTCCTTTTTCACTGCATCATAAAAAGCGGGAAGCTCTTTGCGCACAGACTTTTGCCTGTATCATCACACCCGCGCATCCGCTGTACCAGACACAAAAGGGTCCGGCCCCAGAGCCGGACCCGCTATGAGTCACTTTTCAGCTGATGCTGTAATCACGAAATGAATTCCGTCGAATTATGCCAGCTCCGCAAAATACTTGATGGTGCGGACCATCTGAGAGGTGTAGGAGTTCTCATTGTCATACCATGAGACAACCTGAACCTGGTACAGATCCTCACCGATCTGGCTGACCATGGTCTGCGTCGCATCAAAGAGGGAACCGTATCTCATGCCGATGACATCGGAGGAAACGATCTCATCCTCATTGTAGCCGAAAGACTCGTTCGCAGCTGCCTTCATCGCAGCGTTAATCTCCTCCTTCGTAACATTTGCCTTCTTCACAACTGCCACAAGGATGGTGGTGGAACCGGTTGTCACCGGAACACGCTGTGCAGAGCCGATCAGTTTTCCATTCAGCTCCGGAATGACAAGGCCGATCGCTTTTGCAGCACCGGTGCTATTCGGAACAATATTCGCAGCGCCCGCTCTGGATCTTCTGAGATCGCCCTTTCTCTGCGGGCCATCGAGAATCATCTGATCTCCGGTGTACGCATGGATGGTGCTCATGATTCCAGACTGAATCGGAGCGTAGTCGTTCAGAGCCTTTGCCATCGGTGCGAGGCAGTTGGTGGTGCAGGACGCCGCGGAAATGACATTGTCCTCTCTGGTCAGTGTCTTTTCATTGACGTTGTACACGACGGTCGGAAGGTCATTTCCTGCCGGAGCGGAAATAACAACTTTTTTAGCGCCTGCATCGATGTGAGCCTGTGCTTTTGCTTTAGATGTGTAGAATCCTGTACACTCCAGAACTACGTCAACGCCGATTTCTCCCCACGGAAGTTCTGCTGCGTTTGCTTTTGCGTAGATTTTAATTTCTTTTCCATCAACGATGATAGAATCCTCTCCAGCCTCAACTTTATCTGCCAGTGCATATTTGCCCTGTGTTGAGTCATATTTCAGTAAGTGAGCAAGCATTTTCGGGGATGTCAGGTCATTGATTGCTACGATCTCAAATCCCTCTGCTCCGAACATCTGTCTGAAAGCAAGACGTCCAATACGTCCAAATCCATTAATCGCTACTTTTACTGCCATGATTAATTCCTCCTAAAAGTTTGAAAAATATTTAACTGTTTCCAGTTATGCAAATGAACCCCCGCAAAGTAAACATTGTTAAGAATTCATCAACTAGCATAATTGTACTAAAACAGGAACAAAAATTCAAGTCCTAAATACATTTTTATGGAATCCGTCGAAAAACAGCCTTACGATTCTCAAATTCTGTATAATATCGAAAACCACAGGATTTCAGAAGTTCGCCCGCGATCTCAAATTCATATCCGATATGCTCTGCTTTATGAGCATCAGATCCCACGGTGATGATCTCTCCTCCCAGCTCTTTATATCGGCGAAGCACACTCGGATGCGGATGAGCAAATCCAAGACCATACTTTATTCCTGCCATGTTCAATTCCAGACCTTTTCCTGACGAGATCAATTCTCTTAATATCATGTCAATCTCATCAGAAAACTTTTCATAAGAATACGCCTCCGCCTGATGCTTTCCATATCGAACCACATAATCCAAATGACCGAGCACATCGAAACATTTTATTTTCCGAATGCATTCCAACGTTTCACAGAACATCCTCCTGTATACCTGTGCATCTCCCAGCTCTTCAAAGACCTTTCCGGTATAAGGGTCTTCCCCACAGACAAGATGCATAGAGCCGATCACAAAATCGAACGGATACTTCTCAATCAACGTCTCATATCTTGTCCCCAGATGCTTTTGAAGTCCTAATTCAATTCCGATACGCACCTGAATCCGTTCTTCATACTCTTTTTTCTTTTTTAAAAGAAACGGAAAGTAGTTTTCCGTATCCAACCGGAATGCACTTTCTCCCATTTCGTCATCCGGCGGGTAATCCGCATCCATATGATCTGTGATGCAAACCGAATAGAGCCCTCTTTCAACAGCCCGGTTCAACATACTTTCAACAGCCTCTTCACTGTCCGTTGAAAATGCGGTATGCATATGAAAATCAGATCGTATCATTGTTTCTTTTAATCGTTTAGGCATCCTCTCACACCTCTCACAAAATCGTACCGCCGCCAAGTACATACTCGCCGTCATAAAATACAATCGCCTGACCGGGTGTCACCGCGCGCTGCGGCTCCTCAAAACAGCAAGTTACTTCATCTTCTTTCGTCCGCTCGACCGTACACCACGCGCCTTTGTGATTGTACCTGATCTTCGCAAACACACGCAGCGGTTCTTTTAGATCTTCTACCGACATAAAGTTCAGCTGTTTTGCACGGACAACCGTTGTCAGAGATTCTTCATAAGTTCCGATAACGACCTCATTCGTTTCCGGACGGATTTCAAGAACAAATGCCGGATATCCAAGTGCCAGACCAAGTCCCTTTCTCTGACCGACCGTATAATGGATAATCCCTTTATGCCTCCCTATGACAGTTCCATCCGATGTAACAAAGTTTCCTTCCGAAGCTTTCTTCCCTGTATGTTCTTCTATAAAAGCAGCATAGTTTCCATCCTGTACAAAACATATATCCTGACTGTCCGGCTTGTCCGCAACGAGCAGTCCGATCTTTTCCGCAATTACCCGAACTTCTTCTTTTGTATATTCTCCTACCGGCATCAACGTTCGTTTCAACTGTTCCTGCGTCAGATTATATAATGCATAAGTCTGATCTTTTGCAGCAGTTGCCGAACGCCGCAGAGCATATCTCCCGTTTGAAAGCTGCTCAACTCTTGCATAGTGCCCTGTCGCAATAAAATCTGCTCCGATCGAGATGCTGCGCTTAAGAAGCGCTTCCCATTTCACATAACGGTTGCATGCAATACACGGATTCGGCGTCTGGCCGTTCACATAAGAATCTGCAAAATAGTCGATTACATTTTTTTGGAATTCCTCTCTGAAATTCATCACATAATAAGGAATGCCCAATGCCGCTGCAACTCTCCTCGCATCTTCAACAGCGCTTAACCCGCAGCAGCCTCCGTTTTCTTCTACTGTACAGACGTCTTCTTCCTGCCAGATCTGCATCGTAACGCCGATCACATCATAGCCTTGTTCTTTCAGCAGATATGCCGCCACAGACGAATCCACGCCTCCTGACATTCCTACAACCACTTTCTTCATTAATATTCCTCTTCTTCCTCGTCCTCATGAATATCTGTCTTTGGTTTTTCCAGCCCTTCAATCTTGATCCCGTTCTTTTCAGCATAATCCCAAAGCGCCGCATGAATTGCTTCCTCTGCCAGCAACGAACAATGTACTTTTACCGGCGGAAGACCATCAAGAGCCTCCATCACAGCTTTGTTTGTTACTTTCATTGCCTCCTGAATATTTTTCCCTTTTACAAGTTCTGTCGCCATACTGCTTGTTGCTACAGCCGCCCCACATCCAAAAGTTTTAAACTTCACATCCCGAATAATCTGGTTTTCATCAATGTCAAGATAAATTCTCATGATATCTCCACATTTTGCATTTCCCACTGTTCCGACGCCGCTGGCGTTTTCAAGTTCTCCTACGTTTCTCGGATGCTGAAAATGATCCATTACTTTTTCTGTATACATAAATAAATTCCTCCTATTCTCTGTTTCCGCTTATTCAAACGATATTTTTCTTTTGACTTAAGTCAATTTCTTTTCCCTGTTCCTTTACTTATTTTTTTGTTTTTTCAAAAAATCTTCATAAAGAGGAGACATGCTTCTTAGTCGAGCTACTATCTCTTTCAAACAGGTCGTCACATAATCCAGATCTTCTTTTGTCGTATCGTCTCCAAGCGTCAGACGCAAAGATCCGTGTGCAATTTCATGAGGAAGCCCGATTGCCAAAAGAACATGTGAAGGATCCAGCGATCCCGATGTACACGCAGATCCGCTGGAAGCGCAGATGCCTTTCATGTCGAGCATGATAAGAAGCGACTCGCCTTCTATATATTGAAAACTGAAATTCACATTATTCGGAAGACGCCTTTCTCTGTCGCCGTTTAATCTGCAGTATGGTATCTCTTTTTCAATCTTTTCGATCAAATAATCCCGAAGCTGACTTTCTTTTTCCATTCTTCTTTCCATAGACGCTGCAGCTATTTCAACTGCTTTCCCGAAACCGACGATTCCTGGAACATTTTCAGTTCCTGCACGACGTCTCCTCTCCTGTGCTCCTCCGTGGATCAACGAGCGGATTTTGACTCCTTTTCTGATGTATAAAAATCCAATTCCCTTCGGACCGTTTAATTTATGTCCGCTGGCGCTGAGCATATCTATATGACATTCATCGACATCGATCGGTATCTGACAAAACGCCTGTACGGCGTCCGTGTGAAACAAAATTCCTTTTTCATGAGCGATCGCGCCGATCTCTTTTATCGGCTCTACCGTACCGATCTCATTGTTCGCAAACATGACCGAGATCAATATCGTATCCGGTCTGATCGCCGCCTCTACCGACTTCGGATCTACAACTCCATATTCATCCACATCGAGATAAGTAACCTCATACCCTCGCTTTTGAAGATATTCACATGTATGCAAAACGGCATGATGTTCAATCTTCGTCGTAATAATATGCTTTCCTTTTGCGCCATACGCCTCTGCTGTCGCCGTCAATGCCCAGTTGTCGGCTTCCGTTCCTCCCGCCGTAAAATAAATCTCATTTTCCTTTGCTCCGATCACACCTGCGATCGTCTCTCTTTGTTTTGAAATCACTTCCTTATTTGCCGCCGCAAACGAATATATACTGGACGGATTCCCATAATGTTCTGTAAAATAAGGCAGCATTGCTTCCACAACTTCAGGTGAAGTTTTTGTCGTAGCCGCATTATCAAGATATATCAGTTTATCCATCTTTTTTCCTCCATCTCTTCATTAAATAAACTGTAATCAGTTTCTACAGTTTTTTCCGTTTTCTTTTACGAGTTGATCAAGTTTAATCTCATCTACCGTCTGGTTAATACTGTCGTTAATTTTCTTCCAAACATATTTTGTCACGCAGCTGTCCGAAACACTGCATCCTCCATTTGGTTCAAGACCCGCGCAGTCCACCGGCTCAAGACTGCCTTCCAATGCGCGAAGCACATCTCCCACAGAAATATCTTCCAGTCTTTTTACAAGCACATATCCGCCTCCGGCTCCTCTTACACTTCTTACAATCCCCGCTTTTTTCAGCATAGACATCAACTGCTCAAGATATCGTTCCGAGATATCTTGTCTTGTTGAAATACTTGTAATAGATACCGGCTGTTCACCTCCATTTTGCGCCAGATCGATCAACGCACGAAGTCCATACCTTCCTTTTGTAGATAACTTCACTTTCTCACGCTCCGTTCCTTAATAAAAATACTCTATTTCTTTATTCTTAATATTGCAGAATGGATTCCCCAGTATTTTACTAGGGATTTCTTTTGTAGCATAGCATTCATCCCCGGTTCTGTCAAGTCTCCTTATGACATATGTTTTAACAAGTATATGTCTGTTGTTACAAATCGAGGTGATTTTATGTTATTCCGTTCTGACAAATTCCGCTCCTTTTCTTCCCGCAATTTATTTCGCGGCGCCGCCGTTTTAACTGCCGCCGGATTGATCACTCGCATTATGGGATTCTTCTTTCGTATTTTTTTAAGTCATGCTTTCGGAGAAGAAAACGTCGGTTTATATCAGCTCATTTTCCCGGTCTATGCACTTTGTCTGTCAGTCAGCACATTCGGGATTCAAACCGCCGTCTCACACATGGTCGCAGAAAAAATGTCATCTGTTGTTACTTACTCTGCCGCCAGTTCATCCTCCCCGCATATTGAACGGCAAAAAGAAGCCGGAAACATTCTTGCAGTTTCTCTTGGCTTCACACTCTTTCTCTCACTTATAGAATTATATTTTCTCCAAAAAAACGCCTTTTATATAGCAACAACTTTTTTAGGAGATGCCAGGTGTGAAAATCTCCTTCTTATCGTCTCTTATGCATTACCGTTCGCCGCAATACATAGTTGTATCTGCGGATACAGTTTAGGGCTTCAGCAGACAAAAATTCCTGCCCTGTCACAGCTTATCGAACAATCTGCTCGAATTCTTTTCGTCGTCCTGCTTTTTCTCTTTGTTAAAAAAACCGGGGAAATCCCTTCTGTCAAACTTGCCGCCGCCGGCATTGCCGCAGGCGAGACGGCTGCCGCACTTTTTTCGATACAGATGCTGAATCGGCAAAAGCAGCTTTGTTATGCCGCTTCGATTTCTTCCATTTCAAAAACTTTCAGAAAACTGTCCGCTTTATCTGTTCCTCTTACAGCAAATCGAACGGCAGTTACTTTACTCCAAAGCATTGAGGCGGCCTCCATCCCGACTTTTTTAAAAATCTACGGAATGACTTCTTCGGAAGCGCTTCGCCTTTACGGAGTATTGACAGGAATGGCTCTGCCATGCATCCTTTTTCCTTCGGCGCTCACAACTTCTATCGGAACAGTGCTTATGCCTGCCGTCAGCGCTGCCCAGGCATCTGATGATAACAGACGAATCATTCGTTTATTGAAACAATCTGTAGGAAGCTGTTTCATTTTAGGCCTTGGATGCTGTCTGTTTTTTCTGATTTTCGGAAACTTTCTCGGAAGAGTTTTGTTCCATAGTTCTGCTGCCGGAAGTTTCATTTTAACACTTTCATGGATCTGCCCGTTTCTTTACACAAATACCGCCCTTACAAGCATAATTAACGGACTTGGGAAAACATTCTGCACACTTCTCGTCAACACTGCCGGTCTTCTTGTTCGTATTGCCGGAGTATTTTTTGCAATCCCCAAGTTTGGAATATACGGTTATCTGATCGGACTTTTAACCAGTCAGTTTCTTGTTTTCGGAATCGCCGTTATTATTTTATTTTTTCATCTCCGAAAAGGAGCAAAAGATCTATAGACTATGTGCGCAGCACATAGTCTATAGACAACTACACATAATTCAAGAACAACTTCACTAATACAGGATTCACATATAATTCGGTAATAATTCCTAAACTCATCATCAAACCGACAAAAATTGTTTTCTGTCTGTTCCATCTGCCATCTTCTGACTCATAACAATATTTCAGGATCATAAAATACGCAGGAATATAGAAAAGAAACTGTGGAGAAACACCTATAAGACACAAGAGACAGCCTTTCATTCCCAAGTTCGATGCCGCCAGCGAAACAAGCACCCCCACAGATATGCCTGTCCACCCAAGAAATAACCCGGCGCTTACTTTTTTCAACTTCGTAAGAGCCAACCCTGAAAGCATAAAAAACGGAACGCAGCGAATGCGAAGCAGATACCATAAATATTCTTTTTCGTCTATCTGCACACCCCTGAATTGATCCAAAAAATATTCACTGAACAGATCCGGAGCTGCCACATATTTTTTAGCAAGAAAATTGACATAAATAATTCCAATTAAAAATCCCGGCATAAACAAAGCCGCTAACTGCTTTTTCACATGAAATACCTTCATTATTCCTCCCTGTATCGCGCAGTTGCTGATCCTTTTGCCATTCTGCACTTTACTTTTTATTGATATTTCATTATATGCCGGAATTTTTTCATTATCACTTTTCACGATCCGTTTCTTACATCATTTTCAGGCTTCGTATTTTACTGCATATGCCATTAATGATGCAACTGTTTTTGCATCTTCAATCTCTCCTGTAAATATTTTTTCTTTTAATTCATCAAGAGAATATGCTTTCAGATCAATAAATTCATCCTCATCTAAATGCTGTTTTGAAGGGATTAAATTTTTCGCCACATACACCTCGATCTTCTCATTGCAAAAAGCAACCGTTGTCCTCAAGGTGATCAGCCATTCCAATTCCTCACTTTTATAACCTGTTTCTTCTTCCAATTCCCGAGCAGCACATTTAAACCCCGGCTCTCCTTCCTCATCCAGAGCCCCTGCCGGTATCTCCAAAGTATATCTCTCAAGTGCATTTCGATACTGACGTACCATAAGTATCTTTCCATCTTCAGTGACCGGAACTACTGCCGCAGCTCCTTTGTGCTTGATAAAATCCCATACAACTGTATGATCCCCATTAATTTCCATTGTATCTTGATAGAAATCAATAATCGTTCCTTTAAATTTCAATTCTCTGTTCACACGTTTAATCTGTTCACTCATCGTCTTTCTCCTTCCCCGTATCCTCTCAGCAATCAACATATTTTAATAAAAGAAAGCCCTCGTCTTTCGACAAGGGCTGGTCTTTCGTCTGCTGTTATGATTCATTGCTATTTCGCATAATCTGTTGCCCGTGATTCACGGATTACATTGACTTTAATCTGTCCGGGATACTCAAGTTCAAATTCAATTTGTTTTGCAATATCCCTTGCCATAAGCACCATATCATCATCAGATACCTGCTCTGGAACTACCATAACTCGAATCTCTCTGCCCGCCTGAATGGCAAAAGATTTATCCACCCCTTTAAACTGGTTGGTAATCTCTTCTAACTGTTTCAATCTGTTGGTGTATGTTTCGATCGTCTCGCGTCTTGCACCCGGTCTTGCTGCCGAAATCGTATCGGCTGCCTGCACTACACATGCGATCAATGTCTGCGGCTCAACATCTCCGTGATGCGATTCCACCGCGTTAATTACGGTTGAGGATTCTTTATATTTCCTACAAAGATCCACACCGATTTGAATATGTGACCCTTCTACATCATGGTCGATAGATTTTCCTATATCATGCAGAAGTCCGGCACGTTTCGCCATTCTGACATCTATACCGATTTCGCCCGCAAGAAGTCCCGACAACTGAGCCACTTCAATCGAATGCTTCAACGCATTCTGTCCATAGCTTGTTCTAAACTTCATACGACCGAGAAGTCTGATCAACTCCGGATGAATTCCCGGCACGCCTACTTCTAACGCTGCCGCTTCTCCTTCTTCTCTGATCATTGTATCGACTTCTTTCTGCGCTTTTTCTACCATTTCTTCAATTCTCGCCGGATGAATACGTCCGTCTACGATCAAACGTTCAAGTGCAATTCTTGCAACTTCACGGCGGATGGGATCAAATCCCGATAAAACAACCGCTTCCGGTGTATCATCAATAATCAGTTCCACACCGGTCAATGTTTCAAGTGTTCGGATATTTCTTCCTTCACGACCGATAATACGACCTTTCATTTCATCGCTCGGAAGCTGCACAACGGAAATTGTCGTTTCCGCAACATGGTCTGCCGCACATCTCTGAATTGCATTGACAACATATTCTTTTGCTTTCTTGTCTGCTTCTTCTTTCGCCTGTGTTTCCAATTCTCTGACCATTTTTGCGGTGTCATGCTTAACATCTTCTTCAACAGTTTTCAACAGATATTCTTTTGCCTGTTCGGAGGTAAGTCCTGAGATTCGTTCTAGTTCCTGCACACGTTTCTGATTCAGCTCTTCTACCTTGGCTTCCCGCTGACGAAGCTGGTCTTCTTTCGCCGTAAGCTTCGACTCCCGATGTTCTAACACATCAGAACGCTTATCAACTGCCTCTTCTTTTGCCAGCACTCTTTTTTCATAGCGCTGCAATTCCGCTCTTCTTTCTTTTGTCTCCTTCTCAAGATCATTCTTTGTCTTGATCGATTCTTCTTTCACTTCGAGAAGAGCTTCCTTTTTCGTTGTTTCAGCAGTTTTCACAGCATCATCGATGATTTCTCTTGCTTTTGCCTCTGCATTTCCGATTTTACTTTCTGCATTTTTTTTCAAACCGGAAATTGTGAGAAATCGAGAAACCATCCCAACTATCAAAGCGAGTGCCGCAGCAAGTATAATAGCGATCACTAAATCTACTTGCACAGGAGCACCTCCTTATTAAATTTTCATTGTACATATTACTTAAATACAACAGTTAAATTTTATACTGTTTTCACAACAATGTCAAGCATCGTCATTATAATTTTGTATCACTTGACGGACTGTATCATAACGAAATCCTTTGCGCCCCAGATAGCCGTATATTTTCTGCATTTGAGCTTCTTCCGCCTTATTCGGATCAAACTTTTTTTTTCTTAAAATTTTGCGGATTGCCTCTTCTTCTCCCATTTCTTCA
>OLOW01000922.1_pt1 | contig 20423 bp, 20 predicted proteins | sample 1672801 | NCBI WGS metagenome assembly OLOW01 (sample SAMEA3136725, study PRJEB25190) | human gut metagenome | biome: human gut; feature: human-associated habitat; material: faeces | place: Austria | collected 2013 | reverse complement strand
GCCATCTACATGTTTATGTAAATGGCTCAAGGTCGCTGTAGTGGTGTGCAGTCGGTCTATATGTCGTTTATGTCTGCATCAATATTGATGGCTTCTGTCGTCTTGTCTTTCTTAGAATCGATAACCTTAGCGTAAACTTGCGTTGTCTTCACGTTCGTATGGCCAAGCATCTTGCTCACCGTGTAAATATCCGTACCATTCGCCAGCTGTAGGGTTGCATAGGTATGCCGGAAACAGTGGAAGGTGATATTCCTGGTGATACCCGCAGACTCTATCCATCTTCTCAGCGGACGGGAAATCCACGATGGGTCAGGAAGCCCTGGGAAGACAAGTAGCTCGGGGTCTTGCCGCTCACCACAGAGTTTGTATGCAAATTCTGGAATAGGCATATATTCCACACCTTTGGTCTTCTTCTGAGTGAAGTTCAATCGATATTTACCATCCATTTCTTGAATCTCACTCCAGCGCAACTTTTGAATATCGCTATGGCGCAAACCTGTAAGCGCTGAGAACAATGCAGCCTTTTTGAGAATGGGCTTGTCGCATGGCGTATTGGCCAGACGATTAAGTTCTTCCTCAGTCAAGAACTCACGGCGTGATTCTTCGCCCTTGATGCCTTTCACCTTGGCTGAAATATCAATAGTAAGGTAGCCATCAATAAAGGCTTGCTTCAATGCTGCTTTCAGTATCGAGAAATAGGTGGATGCTGTGTTCTTGGAAATGATACCTTTACCACCACTGAGTTTAGGAGCCGTCAACACATAGTTACGGTAATTCTCAATGAAAGGCATATCTATTTCTGAAAATGGAATATTTTCCTTACCTGTAAACTCCTTGAGCATTCCTAAGAAGCGTTCCCAGTTACCAATTATTGACTCCGAATCACCTTTGTGACGCTCATAGGTGAGGAACTTCACATAATCAAGGAAGTGGGCGCGTGATTTTTCCTGCTGAGCTGCAGTCTCAGCATCTTTCTCTGTATAGAGTGCAGTGCTGTCATATTCGTGCTGCCAGGTATCTCTAACTCTATCGGCATACATACATGACTGCTGATCAACTTGTGAGCGACACTGAATAACACCATTCACATCACGCTTTGGCATATAGTGTTGCTCGCCGTTACTTTTACCTCTTGTAGGCTGGTTCTTGTCCCAAACTGGTGTGGTAATGGTTCTATTTAGATACTCACGTACACGTTTAGGTTTGGCCCCTTCATAATCATATACTGGGTAAGCTTCGAGATAAATGAACCAAGCTTCAGCGTAAGGAGACTTGCGAAGCTTGACGGCTACTTTGGTATGACTAAATGCTTTTTTCATACTTTACCGTTTTTATAAAGGTTATCAATTTCAGATTTTGGTACATACACGTAGTTTCCTATCTGGCGAGTCGGAATACCATACTTACGAATCTGCGTATAAACCGTACTATCGTTCACTTTATACTTCTTGCAAATCTCAGTAATCGTGTAGCAGTTCTCTGGCTCCATATCATAAAGCTTGCGAACCGTTTTAACCTCGCCATCAATTACACTGGTTCGTAGTGGAAATAATTCCCCGAGTTGTTTTTTACTTAGTCTTGTCAATCTCTGACCTAAGTTGACCGAAGGAATTTTGCCACTACGAATGTAGTGGTATAAAGTTTGTCTTCCTACGGCAAAGAGGGCAATAGCTTCTGGTACCGTAATAAAATCACGGTCTGAATCCAAGCCTTCAATCACCTGTTGAAGTTCCTCATTTCTCTTTTGCTCACGCTTACGTATTTTGTAGGCCTTTTGGCCACAAGCAGGAGAGCAATACTGTGACTCAATTGTCAGTGCCATAAAGGGTTTCCCGCATATCTTGCACTTTCGTTCTATTTGAAATTTTGCTCTTGGCATATGTCTCTATTTTTATTGTTGGTACCCGAAAAAGGGTGATAAGTATTAATAAGTTCAACCTTATATCCTTTTAAGTACTGGTACAATTATGGTACAAATATACTGCAAAATTCCAAAAATAACGCATTTCTCACGAAAAACTTGAAAATAAAAAAAGAGCGTGAACTCATTGAGTATCACGCTCTTTCAATATTTTTGATTATCGATGCCTACCGATTTTTAGTGGTCTTACTTGACTTCCTCAAAATCAGCATCTTGCACATTATCTCCATGCTTAGTTCCATTATCTTGCTGACCGGCACCGCCATTCATATCAGGCCCCGCCTGTGCGCCACCTTGTTGTGCACCACCTTGAGCATACATTTCAGCACTTGCAGCTTGGAAAGCAGTATTGATTTCTACCATAGCAGTATCAATAGCAGCCAAATCCTGAGCCTTATGAGCATCTTTCAGTTTCTGCAAAGCAGCTTCAATCGGAGCCTTCTTGTCAGTAGGCAACTTGTCACCTAATTCCTTCAACTGATTTTCAGTAGAGAAAATCATGGAGTCAGCTTGATTCAATTTGTCAATCTTTTCACGTTCCTTCTTGTCTGCTTCTGCATTAGCTTCAGCTTCGGCTTTCATCTTTTCGATTTCTTCCTTGCTCAAACCAGAGGAGGCTTCGATACGGATAGCTTGTTCCTTGCCGGTAGCTTTATCCTTGGCAGATACTTTCAAGATACCGTTGGCATCGATATCGAATGTCACCTCAATCTGAGGAACACCACGACGAGCCGGAGCAATACCAGTCAAATTGAACTGACCGATTGACTTGTTTTGTGCAGCCATCGGACGTTCACCTTGAAGTACGTGGATAGTCACTTCAGTCTGGTTATCGGCAGCTGTAGAGAAGGTCTCACTCTTGCGGGCCGGGATAGTAGTGTTTGCATCAATCAACTTAGTCATTACACCACCCAATGTTTCGATACCCATTGACAACGGAGTAACATCCAGCAATACCACACCTTTGATTTCATCTGTCAAAACAGCACCCTGAACGGCAGCACCTACAGCAACCACTTCGTCAGGATTAACACCCTTGGAAGGAGTCTTACCGAAGAATTTTTCTACCAATTCCTGAACAGCCGGAATACGTGAAGAACCACCAACAAGGATTACCTCATCGATATCAGAGTTGCTCAAGCCTGCATCGCTCATAGCCTTCTTGCAAGGTTCAAGACAAGCCTGAATCAAATTGTGAGCTAAAGCTTCAAATTTAGCACGTGTCAAAGTCTTAACCAAGTGCTTAGGCATACCGTCTACGGGCATGATGTATGGCAGGTTGATTTCTGTTGAAGTAGAAGAAGACAATTCAATTTTTGCCTTTTCAGCAGCTTCTTTCAGACGTTGCATAGCCATCGGATCTTTTGTCAAATCCGCACCTTCGTCATTCTTGAATTCCTGTACCAACCAGTCAATGATTACCTGGTCGAAGTCATCACCACCCAAGTGAGTATCACCGTTAGTAGAAAGTACTTCGAATACACCACCACCAAATTCAAGGATAGAGATATCGAATGTACCACCACCAAGGTCGAATACAGCAATCTTCATATCTTTGTGAGCCTTATCCAAACCATAAGCCAAAGCAGCAGCTGTCGGTTCGTTCACAATACGTTTTACCTCCAAACCTGCAATCTGACCAGCTTCTTTAGTAGCCTGACGTTGTGAGTCCGAGAAGTATGCCGGAACGGTGATAACGGCTTCTGTAACTTCTTGTCCCAAATAATCCTCAGCAGTTTTCTTCATCTTCTGCAGAATCATAGCTGAAATTTCCTGCGGAGTATAAAGACGTCCGTCAATATCTACACGCGGAGTATTATTGTCACCTTTCACTACTTTATAAGGAACACGAGCTGTTTCCTTCTGTACCTGATCCCAAGTTTCACCCATGAAACGCTTGATAGAGAAAATAGTACGTTGCGGATTAGTGATTGCCTGACGTTTTGCAGGATCACCTACTTTACGTTCGCCACCGTCAACAAATGCAACGATAGACGGAGTGGTACGTTTACCTTCGCTGTTTGCGATTACTACCGGTTCATTACCTTCAAATACTGAAACACATGAATTTGTGGTTCCTAAGTCAATACCAATAATCTTTCCCATAATTATATATCTTTATTTATTTGTTTTCAATTAAACTGATTTCTTGGCGAATGGTTCACGAAGGATTTCTTTTTTTCTTTGGTGCACCAACCGCACGTCCTTCATAAAACAAACGGTATGCCAAAAATAAGAATGTGACAAAGGCTGACAAAATGACTGATTTATTTGCTATATGATACTTTTAAATGGATTCATATAAGGCAAGAATGTGAAAACCTTGCGAAGCGGCAATATCACCTCCGCCGGGATGGACGGCGGGCGTCTGCGGCTGACCATTGACGACAGCTACGAGGACGACGCGCTTCATCTGGACATCTGGCTGGGGGAGGACGATTGCCCGGAAGACGCCGAGATTCTCTACAAAGAACGGCGCATTCTGTCATTGAAGGTCACAAATTTTGAAACGGTGTAGCTTTTTGGAAAAACCGTGCATAGGATATTTTACCAGCGCAGCCGTATAAATCCGGTCATGGCGTGGGAGAATAGGATTACCGCGTTACATATGGATTCATCCGGTAGCGTGGGTATTGATGCACGGAGAGTGAACACTATGACGGAACCATCAGTCAAACGGGGCGACATATTCTATGCCGACCTGTCGCCGGTCGTGGGCAGCGAGCAGGGAGGGACCCGGCCTGTTCTGATCGTGCAGAACGACACCGGAAACCGCCATTCCCCCACGGTCATTGCGGCGGCCATCACCAGCCAAACGGGGAAAGCCCGGCTTCCTACCCATATCAACATCGCGGGGGGAAGTGTGGGGTTAAGCAAGGATTCCATCATCCTTCTGGAGCAGATTCGCACCATCGACAAGCGCCGCCTGCGGGAGCACATGGGGCATCTGGACGAAAACCAGATGGCGCAGGTGGACGACGCCATTGCCGTCAGCTTCGGCCTTCCCGGCGGCGGACGGGCAACATGAGGTATTAACTGCATAACGAAGCCCCCTGCGGCATAGAATGCGGCAGGGGGCGTTGCATTTGGAAGAAAATTACGGCGTATATTTCGGAAACCGTCCGGTTGGAAAGGTGCAGGTGACAAGGCAGGGGCTTTACTATCATTTCCTGTGCCGCTGCGAGCTGACCGGGGACGTGATGTGCAGACTCTGGGTAACTTGCGCTGACAAGCGGGAAAGTCTGGGGCTGGTGGTGCCGGTGGACGGCGGCTTCGGGCTGAACACCTCGCTGCCGGTCAAACGGCTGGGGGAAGGGGAACTGACATTTTCACTCCTGCCCAAGCATGACAAGCCCGCCGGAAAATTTATCCCCATTTCCCCGGAGGAACCCTTTGCCTACATAGAGCGCCTGAAAAAAAGCTATCTGGTTCGGAAAGGGGAACAGGTGGGGATTGAAATTCCGGAATAACAAAATGGCAGGAACGTTCTTGTTCCTGCCATTTTGACGTTACAGTTTGATTTCCAGCCCCACCGGGCAGTGGTCAGAGCCTTGGATGTCCGAATAGATGGGCGTGGCGGTGATTTTGTCCGCAATGCGGTCGGAGACGAGGAAATAGTCGATACGCCAGCCCGCGTTGTTCGCCCGGGCGTTGAACATATAGCTCCACCATGTGTACGCGCCGGTGGCCTCCGGGTGGAGGCGGCGGAAGGAGTCGGTGAACCCGGCGTCCAGAAGCCGCCCGAAGCTTTCCCGTTCCTCGTCGGAGAAGCCCGCGTTGCCCCGGTTGGAGGCGGGATTTTTCAGATCGATCTCCTGATGGGCGACGTTCAGGTCGCCGCAGGCGATGACAGGCTTTTCTCTGTCCAGCTCGCTGAGGTATGCCCGAAAGGCTTCGTCCCATTTTAGCCTGTGGTCAATGCGGGCAAGCCCCCGCTGGGCGTTGGGGGTGTAGCAGGTGACGAGGAAGAAGCCGGGATATTCCAGCGTAATGAGCCGCCCCTCGGTGTCCAGCTCCGGCTGTCCAAGACCGTAGCGCACGGAGACGGGAGCTTGCTTCGCGAAGATGGCCGTGCCGGAATAGCCCTTTTTCTCGGCGTAGTTCCAGTATTGACTGTAGCCATCCAAAGGAAGGCCGATCTGTCCCGCTTGGAGCTTCGTCTCCTGTAAGCAGAAAAAGTCAGCATCCAGAGCGTTGAAGGCGTCCAGAAAGCCCTTGCCCACACAGGCGCGCAGGCCGTTTGTATTCCATGAAATGAATTTCATTTGGTTTCCTCCGTTGTGGAAGCGGTGCTGTCGTCAATGAGGGTCAGACTGTCCCGGCTCATGGTGACGCTTCGGCTTCCGCTGATGATGGTGACCTCGTCCCCGCCGGTGATGGACAGGGTGGTCATGGTCAGACAGGCGCAGGCGAGGGTGAATTCCGTGTCTGTCATGGTAAAAGAGGTGTCTGTCAGCTCCAGCGTGATGGTGCCGTCCTGCCGGTTTACCCCAAGAAGCCGTGTTCCCCATGGCAGGGGAGAGACCAGCTCGTCGCTGGATGGGCCGATCAGGTACAGGGAAAGAAGGTAGTGCAGATCATCCGCGTGGCCGGAGGCTTCCCGCTGCTCGCTGGAGATCACGCCGTCCTCCGCGCCGTACTGGTATTCCCGCCGGGGATAGTAAAAGGTGACGGGGTTCTTCATCAGCTCGCCGGAACAGCCGGGCAGAAACAGGCACAGGCAGAGAAGAAGACAGAAAAACCGCTTCATGACTTGTCCACCTCCGTGTCAAAGGCGGGGAAGGTGACGGTAAAGACGGTACCCTTGCCCACCGTACTGGAAACGGAAATTTCGCCCCGGTTGCGCTGGACAATGGTGCGGACGATGGCAAGCCCCAGTCCGCTGCCGCCGCTTTTCCGGGAACGGGCCTTGTCCACCCGGTAAAACCGCTCGAAAATATGCGCCAGCGCATCCTCCGGGATGCCCATGCCCGTGTCGCTGACGGTGAGCACCGCATTGTCCTCCTGACGGCCGAGATGCACCGTCAGTGTTCCGCCGGGCAGGTTGTACTTGATGCCGTTTTCCATCAGGTTGAAAACGATCTGGTACAGGTCGTCCTCCAGAATCAGGACGGGGGTGTCCTCGTCCAGCTCTAAGCAGAAGGTCACGCCCGACCAGCTGGCGTTCGTCCGGAGCATTTTCGCCACCCGCTGCACCGTGGGCGCCATATAGATGATCTCGCTTTCCTGTGGCTGGGGATTTTCGGCTCTGGTGAGGGAAAGCAGCTTGGCGGTCATGCGGTTTAAGCGGTCGGCCTCGTTGCCGATGTCCTCCACGAACTCCTTCACCGTGTCCATGTCCATGTTGTTCTGCAAAATGGAATCGGTCAGCAGCTTGATGGAGGCCAGAGGGGTTTTCAGCTCGTGGGAGGCGTCGGAAACGAACTGACTGCGCTTGCGCTCGGAGGTTTGCAGCCGCTCTGTCAGGTCGTTGAATTCCTCGCCCAGAACGGTCAGCTCATCGCTGCCGCCCATGTCCACCTTGTGGGAGTAATCCCCCTCCCGGATGATGCGCATGGAGGCCATGATCCGGTTCAGACGCCGGGAGAAGGCGTTGGAAAAGGCCACGGAGAAGGCTGCGACGATAATCTCCAGCATCAGCGTGATGCGAAGCAGGGTCTGCTGGAGAGATTTGATCAGTGTGCCCTGCGTGGTATCGTACTCCGTCATGTATACGCAGCCCACCACGGTGCCATAGTAGACGATGGGGGTCGCCGCGCGGGAGTCGGTGATGCCGTCGTGGTACGTCCATGTAAAGACGTTGTTCCCCTCCGGGGCCTGCTTGCTGACGGTAAGCGCCTGTAAGATCTCCGGAAGCAGAACGTAGGTGCCCACGGAAGCGCCGCTGCTGTCATACAGCGCCGCGCCGCTGTGGTCGGTGACCACGAGCCGGGTGACCTTCAGACTTTCCAGCTGATTGACGATGCCGGTAACGGTGGAGTTGTTCAGCACCTCAAGGGTGGAAATTTCGTCGGAAGCAAGCAGACATTTTTCAATCATGGAGGCTTCCTTGCTCTGGTAGAACAGCTTGTGGCTGACGCCGGAGCAGTAGATATTCAGAAAAAACAGCACGACCAGCGTGACCACCACATAGGTCATGGCATACCGGAACTGGGTATTGCCATAGCCCCGGAAGCCGGTCTTTTTACTTGCGGAAATAATAGCCAACGCCCCATTTCGTTAAAATGTACTTCGGCTCTGCCGGATTTTCCTCCAGCTTTTCCCGCAGACGGCGAATGTGGACGTCCACGGTGCGGATGTCGCTGCGGTATTCATAAGCCCAGATGGTGTCCAGCAGCGCTTCCCGGGAGTAGACCCGGTTGGGATTGCGCATGAGAAATTCAATGACGTCGAATTCCTTTGCGGTCAGATCGGCCAGCTGGCCGTTCCGGTAGGCGTTCCGGGCGTCCAGGTCCAGCGTGATGGTGCCGATGGTCAGGCTGTTTCCCGCGGCCTTTTCCTCGGTGCGTCCGGCGCGGCGCAGCAGGGCGCGGATCCTCGCCTTCAGCTCTAAGATGTTAAAGGGCTTGGTCAGGTAATCGTCCGCTCCGTGGTCGAAGCCGATAAGCTTGTCCATGTCGTCGCCCTTGGCGGTGAGCATGATGATGGGCACGTCGGAAAACTCCCGAATCTTGGCGCAGGCGGAAAGGCCGTCCATGTTGGGCATCATCACGTCCAGCACCACAAGGTCGGGGTGCTGGGTCTGCACGGCCTGCACGGCCTCCAGACCGTCGCTGCCGGTGATGACCTCGTAGCCCTCGTTCTGCAAATTAAAGCGAATGCCCTTTACCAGAAGGGCCTCGTCGTCCACAACTAAAATTTTCATTTTCATCCTCCGATTGTAATAAGGTCAAGTATGGCTTCCAGACGCTTTTCTCCGATACCCTCCACGTTCTTAAGCTCATCGGTGGAAAGAAAGCTGCCGTTTTCCTCCCGGTATGCAATGATGCGCTGGGCAAGAACCTCTCCGATGCCGGGAAGTGCCGTGAGCTGCTCCGTGTCCGCCCGGTTGATGTCGATGGGGAACGTGACGGCCACTGTTTCCGGGGTGGTCGGCTCCGGAAGGGTGGTCTGGGGCGGGGACGTCTGCATGGAAGCGGGAACGGATAACTCCACGCTGCCGTGACTGCCGTTTCTGCCCAGAAAGAAGCCAAGGGTGAATACGGCGAAAAGAAGGGTTACGGCGATCAAAATGCTGAGCCGTGGTTTTTTCATGGGAATCTGCCTCCCGGATTGACTAGAGGGGGAAAAGCTGTTATAATATCTCCATCATTATACACGACTTTTCACCGCCGGACAAGTCCGGTGAAGAAATATTGAGGGGAAAATATGAAAAAATTGAGATTGCTAAGCTTGCTCCTGTGCGCCGCGCTCCTTTGTCAGATAGCGATTCCGGCGTCTGCCGCGGAAACCGGCGCGTCAACGCAGGAAACGCAGCCCGCCGAGCAGCAGGCTGCCCAGATCCCCTTCGGCCGGGTCTGCATCGATAACGGCTGCCGCACTCTGAACGGGATGCGCCCTCTGGCGGGAAGCGACAGCCGGCTGGATACGGCGCTGGCGGCCTTCGCCTATGAGACAAATACCGAGACAGTCATCTACTCCTATAACCCCGATACCAAGCTGCCCACCGGTACCCTTGCCAAGATAGTCACGGCGCTGGTGGCGATCGAAAACAGCAATCTGGACGACATTGTCACCTGCTCTGACGGCATCCAGTCCAAGGTGCCGGGAAGCAGTCTGAAAATGAAGCCAAATCTGAAAAGCGGCGAGCAGCTGACTGTGAACGATCTGCTTCACGCGCTGCTGATGATCGGCGCCAACGACGCCGCCGTGGCGCTGGCGGAGCATGTGGCCGGTACGACTGACCGCTTCAAGGAAATGATGAACGACCGCGTCAAGCAGATGGGCTGCATCAGCACGGAGTTCGGCAACATTTCCGGCCTGGACACGGCGACATCCTACACCACCGCCCGGGAAATGGTGAAGATCACCATGGAAGCGACGAAAAATGAGACTTTCGCGGAAATTTTCAAGACGGGAACCTATAAAATTCCCGCAACGAATCTTGTGAGTGAAGAACGCCCTCTCACCACCACAAACTATCTGGTTGACGACCACGTCATCACACAGTTCATGAGCTCCCGCTATACCGGCGGCATTGCCAGCTATACGGAGAATTCCGGGGCGAGCATCGTCGGCACAGCGGAACACAATAACATGCGGGTCATTTTCGTGGTTTTGGGTGCTGCCCGTAAGACGACCGAGAAGGGCATCGTGGAAACCTATGGTAACTTTGAAGAAATAACCGAGCTTGCCAATTACGTTTTCAACAACTATAAGGTCAACCGCATCATTTACGACGGCATGGCGGTGAACCAGTGGCCGGTGTCCGGCGGCGAATGTCAGGTAGTGGGACAGTCCTTCACGGACGTGGATACGGTGGTTCCCGCCGGTGTTCAGATGAAGAATTACGTCATGAACTACACCGTGGAGGGCGGCGGCCTGACCGCGCCTATCAAGAAGGACGACAAGATCGCCACGATGGAGGTCTGGTATCAGAATTCCTGCGTCACGGAGGTGGAGCTGTACGCCATGGCGGACGTCCGGGCGACGGGGGACACCGGTGTGTCCATCCGCTCCAACGGAGAGAAGGACGGCGTCGGCGGCTCCGGGGTGCTGTCCACCATCGGCACCATCTGCGTGATCGGTCTGGGGCTTGTGGGTGCGTATCTGGCCTTCAATTCCTTTATGCGCTCCCGCATCCGCGCCCAGCGCCGCCGGAGACGGGCAGAACGCAGGAGGAGCCGGTAACGATGCTGAACTGGGACGGACTGAAAAGCGTCTGCGCCGACTGCACCCGCTGCGGCCTGTGCGAGACGAGACATAACGTGGTGTTCGGCGTGGGAAAAGAGGACGCGGACATCATGTTCGTGGGGGAAGGCCCCGGCGAACAGGAGGACTTGAAAGGCCAGCCCTTTGTCGGCCCGGCGGGAAAGCTGCTGGACGATATGCTGTGCATCATTGACATGAGCCGGGAGACGAACTGCTATATTGCCAACATCGTCAAGTGCCGCCCGCCCCACAACCGTGACCCGCTGGAGACGGAACAGGACGCCTGCATCGGCTATCTGCGCAATCAGGTGGCGCTGGTAAAGCCGAAGATCATCGTCTGTCTTGGGCGTATCGCCGCCAAGCGGCTGATCGACGCGGACTACCGCATTACGAGGCAGCACGGCCAGTGGGTGGAACGGAACGGCGTCTGGATGACGGCGATATACCACCCGTCGGCGCTGCTGCGGGATGTATCCAAGCGCCCGGAGACCTTTGATGATCTGCTCGCCATCCGGGCAAAAATCCGGGAAATAGATGCAAATATGTGAAAAATCCGCTGTTTTCGTTTCCGAAAACAGCGGATTCTGCTCGTTAACAAACGGAATCGTTGCTGCCTTATGAAGAAATTGCATTATGGCTGCCGGTGACGGAAAACTCCACCCACTCGGCGATGTTCGTGGCATGGTCGCCGATGCGCTCAAAGTATTTGGCGATCATCAGCAGGTCAAGGGCGTATTCTCCCTCGGCGGGGTTCTTGGCGATCATGTCGATCAGACCGCTCTTGATCCGGGTGAAGTAGTTGTCCACCACGTCGTCATGCATCTGCACGGCCTTGGCGAGATATACGTCCTGCTTGACGTAGGCGTCCACGCTGTCCGTGACCATGGCAATGGTCTCCTTTGCCATCTCCCGGATCTTGGGGTATTCTTCATGGGGATGGGCGATCATGCAGGGGACGATCTCCACAATGTCCTCCGCCTGATCTCCAATACGCTCCATGTCCGTGATCATTTTCAGCGCGGCGGAGACGGCCCGCAGGTCCCGCGCCACCGGTTGTTGGCGCAGAAGCAGACGCATACAGATGGTCTCGATGGTTCGCTCCTCCTCGTCGATCTTCGCGCCGACCTTGGAGACCTTCTCCCCCAGCTCTTTCGTGTAGGAACCCAGCGCCTGGGTGGCAAGGGAGATGATCTCCTCGCACAGGGAACCCATTTCCGTCAGTTCCTGATTCAGCAGCAAAAGCTGCTCTTCAAATAATTCCCGCATTATCCGAACCTCCCCGTGATGTAATCTTCTGTCCGTTTGTCCAGAGGCTGAGAGAAAATCTGTTCCGTTCCGCCGAATTCCACCAGCTCGCCCAACAGGAAGAACGCGGTGTAATCAGAGATACGGACAGCTTGCTGCATGTTGTGGGTAACGATGACGATGGTATAGTTTTTCTTGAGAGACGCGGCCAGTTCCTCAATTTTCAAGGTGGAAATGGGATCAAGAGCGGAGGTCGGCTCGTCCATGAGAAGTACCTTCGGCTCCACCGCCAAGGCTCTCGCGATGCAAAGCCGCTGCTGCTGGCCGCCGGAAAGACCCAGAGCATTCTTTTTCAGCCGGTCTTTTACCTCGTCCCAGATGGCGGCGTCCCGGAGGGAGCGCTCCACGATCTCGTCCAGCTTGGCCTTGTTGTGAATGCCATGGGTGCGGGGGCCGTAGGCGATGTTGTCGTAAATGCTCATGGGGAAGGGGTTGGGCTTCTGGAACACCATGCCCACTTCCTTGCGCAGGTTGTTGACCTCTGCCTGAAAAATGTCCTTGCCCTCGTAGCGCACGTCTCCCGTGATCCTCACGCCGGGGATCAGGTCGTTCATGCGGTTCAGGGTTTTTAAGAATGTGGATTTGCCGCAGCCGGAGGGGCCGATGAGGGCGGTGATGCTGTGCTCCGGGACGGCGATGTTGATGGATTTCAGTGCCTGGGTATCCCCGTACCAGAGACACAGATTTTTCGCGGTAATAATGTCAGCCAATTCGATTCTTCCTCCCATAATACTTACTTACCAGAGACGCGGACAGGTTAATGAGAAATGCCAGCACCATCAGAATGGCGGCAATGGCAAAGGCGACTCCGAATTCTCCCTGCTCCTTGGCGTAGACGTACAGGGCAACCGTCAATGTTGCGCCCGCGCTGTTTCTCGCAGCCCAGAAGCCGCCCAACACATGGGCAAATCCGGCGGTGAACAGCAGCGCGGCAGACTCACCCAGAATGCGGCCGATGGAAAGGATGCAGCCGGTGACGATTCCGTCCACGCAGTTGGGAAGCACCACCGTGCGGATGACCCGCCACTTTCCCGCGCCCAGACCGAACGCGCCCTCCCGGTAGCTCTGGGGCACGGTTTTCAGGCTTTCCTGGGTGTTGCGCATGATGGTGGGCAGGTTCATGATGACGAGGGTCAGCGCGCCTGCCAGCAGGGAAGTGCCCATATTGTTGGAAAACAGCAGCATACCCACAAGACCGTAGATGATGGAGGGAATACCGGAGAGGGTCTCGGCGGCGTACTCAATGACCGCGACGACCTTTTTATTGTGGGCGTACTCCGCCAGATAGATCGCCGCGCCAACGCCCAGAGGGAGCACCAGAATCAGGGTGTAAATGATGATGTACAGGGTATTGAGGATGTCCGGCAGAATGCCGATGCGGTCGGCAAGGTAGCTGGGCTTGGTGCTGAGCAGCTCCCATGTGATGTTGGGAATGCCCTTCGCCAGAACGTAGACCATGAGAAACAGGGTCAGTCCGGCGGTCAGCGCGGTGGCAAGATACATCCCGCCCCGAACCGTCCAGAGAAACAGCTTTCGTTTTTTGGAAATCATTTTGCTTTGTCTCCCTTCAGGAAGAAATTCAGAGCGGCGTTAATGAGCATGATGAACAGAAACAGCACCAGCGCGATGGAGAACAGCGCCTGTTTTTGCAGGCCGCTGGAATAGGACATTTCGCTTGCCACGGCGGTGGTGAGGAAGCGGACGCTCTGAAACAGGGAAGTGGGCATATTGGGGACGTTGCCTGCCACCATCATGACGGCCATGGCCTCGCCGATGGCTCTGCCCACGCCCAGCACTACGGCGGCGGCAATGCCGCTTTTGGCGGCGGGGACGGAGACACGGAAATAGGTCTCCTCAGGCGTCGCGCCCAGCGCAAGGGAAGCGTCCTCGTATTCCTTCGGCACCGCTTCCAATGCGGTCATGGACATTTTGATAATGGAGGGCAGAATCATCACAGCGAGGACGATGATGGCGGCGAACAGGCTGGAGCCGTCGGGAATGTGGAAGAGCTTCCGCAGTCCCGGCACCAGCACCATCATGCCGACAAGTCCGTAAACCACGGAGGGGATGCCCGCCAGCATGGAGACTGCCTGCTCCATGAAGCGTTTGACGGGCTTCGGCGCCATTTTCGCCAGATACACCGCCGTCAGGAATCCGATGGGTACGCCGATGATGACAGCCCCGGCGGTTCCGTAGACGCTGGTAAGAATAAAGGGAAGAATGCCGTATTCCGGCTGCGCCGCCGTGGACGCCCATTTCTTGCCGAACAGGAACTGTAACAGGCCGATCTGACGAATGGCGGGAATTCCGGAAATGATTAAATATATGGTGATCAGAAGCACGCAGCCCACGGTGATCAGTCCGAGAATCAGGAAAATACCGTGGACGACGGCCTCAAAAATGTTTGATTTATGTTTCATGTTATCAGCCTTTCGAGAAGGTTTACCATTTTGCCGAATTGAAAAGTTGGCTCCCCCGTGTGGGGGAGCCGGTGCTCGTTTGCTTAGCCGTTGGCGGGAACCACGCCGGAAGCGGTGATGATGTCATTGGCCTGACCCTTGGTGGCGTAGTCGAAGAACGCCTGAGCAACGGGGCTCAGCGCAACGCCTTCCTTGGTGACCAGCACGAAGGGACGCTGGATGAGGTAGGTGCCGTCCTTGACGGTCTCCTCGCTGGGGGTCACGCCCGTGACCTTCAGAGCTTTGACGGAATCCTTGACGGAGGCGAGAGAGGCGTAGCCGATGGCGTCGGGGTTCTGGGCGACCGCGGTGATGACATCGCCGGTGGAGGTTAACTCCTGACGGTACTTGCACTTGTCAACGGTCTCGGTCAGTTCCTCGAAGCCGCTACGGGTGCCGGAGCCGGCTTCACGACCCACCAGAACGATCTCGGCGTCGGCGCCGCCGACCTCGGACCAGTTGGTGATCTCGCCGGTGTAGATTTTGGCGATGGTCTCGATGTCCAGATCTTCCACGGTGTTGGCGGGGTTGACGATCACGGCGATGCCGTCGTAGGCAAGGACGGTGCCGACCAGACCGGACGCAACCTCGGAATCCTTCAGAGCACGGGAGGACAGTCCGATGTCGCAGCGGCCTTCGGATACGGCGGTGATGCCGGAGCCGGAGCCGGTGGGGTTATAGGTGAAGTTTACGCCGGAGTTTGCTTCCATGAAGGCTTCACCCAGAGCGCCGATGACCTTCTCCATAGAGGTGGAGCCGTCGGTGGCGACGGTGCCGGAGAGCGCGGCGGGGGCTTCGGTCTGAGGAGCGGCGGTCGTCTGTGCCGCAGTCTCGGCAGGAGCGGCCGTTGTGGCGGCGGGCTGGCTCTGAGAACAGCCGGCCATGGCGACAACAAGCATGGCAATCAGTGCAATGGAAATGACTTTTTTCATAATCTTACTTCTCCTTGTAGGTTTTATTTTTGATGTACTCGGGATTTATCCTACGGTTCGCATTTTACTAGTTTAATGTAAATTCCAAAATCTTCGCTATGTAAAATCAAAATCAAAAAGCAAAGCGAATTGTAAAAAATGAAAAGTCCTTGACAGAGACGCACGATTCTTCTAAAATAGGAGTGAAGGGTGATACCGCCCTCCATTGGATAGACAATACTTTCGCGGAAAAGGAGACGCTATGTATCGTATTTTGGATTTGAATCCCCAGCTTGAGCCTTTCGCCGGGGATATTGATTTGCGGATGCACCTGTACCGGTCGGCAAAAAAACGTATTCTGTCCGAGGGACAGAGCCTGAATGATTTTGCCAACGCTCACATGTACTTTGGCTTCCATCACGTGGATGGCGGCTGGTACTACCGGGAGTGGGCGCCCAGCGCCTACCAGCTGTATCTGGAGGGCGAATTCAACGGCTGGAACCAGACCTCCCACCCGCTGACCAATCTGGGCAACGGCAACTGGGAGCTGTATCTCCCCGGCGACGACGCCCTGTGGGACGGCTGCAAGGTCAAGACTGTGGTGGACGCCAACCTGACCCGCACGGAGCACATCCCCCTGTATGCCCGCCGGGTGGTGCAGAACAAGCAGAACATCACCTTCGAGTGCGAGGTGGTGGATGACCGTAAGGCATTCCCGTGGACGGACAAGGGCTTTACCGGCGAGGACGAGCTGTATATCTATGAGGCCCACATTGGCATGGCGCAGGAGGAGGGCAAGGTCGGTTCCTACCGGGAGTTTGCCGACAACATCCTGCCGAGAATCCACAAGGCGGGGTACAATACCCTCCAGCTCATGGCCATTATGGAGCATCCCTATTACGGCTCCTTCGGCTATCAGGTGAGCAGTTTCTTCGCCGCTTCCTCATGGTTCGGAAAGCCGGAAGACCTGAAATATCTGGTGAACAAGGCGCACGCCATGGGCATCCGGGTGCTGCTCGACGTGGTGCATTCCCACGCCGTCAGGAATACCGCCGAGGGAATCAACATGTTCGACGGCACCACATGGCAGTTCTTCCACGACGGCCCCAAGGGCGACCATCCTGCGTGGGGAACAAAGTGCTTTGACTACGGCAAGACCGGCGTTATCCACTTCCTGCTGTCCAACCTGAAATTCTGGATGACGGAGTACCATTTTGACGGCTTCCGCTTTGACGGCGTGACCTCCATGCTGTACCATGACCACGCCCTTGGTACGGACTTCACCTCCGACGGCAAGTATTTCTCCTACAACACCGACACCGAGGCGGTGACGTATTTGCAGCTTGCCAATGAGCTGATCCGTCAGGTGAACCCCAAGGCCATCACCATCGCCGAGGACATGTCCGGTATGCCCGGCATGTGCCTGCCCATTGCGGACGGCGGCATCGGCTTTGACTACCGGCTGGGTATGGGATTGCCGGATATGTGGATCAAGGCGGTGAAGGGGCAGGACGAATTCTGGGACATCAATCAGATGTGGGGCAGTATGTGCCTGCGCCGTCCCGGAGAGAAGACCGTGGCCTATGTGGAGTCCCACGATCAGGCGCTGGTGGGCGACCAGACGATGATCTTCCGCCTGGCCGGGGCGAACATGTACACGGACATGAACAAGGACTGCCACAACCCTGTGATCGACCGCGCCATTGCCCTGCACAAGATGATTCGTCTGTTCACTCTGTCCGGCGGCGGAGAAGCGTACCTCAACTTTATGGGCAACGAGTTCGGCCACCCCGAATGGATCGACTTCCCCCGGGAGGGCAATGGCTGGAGCTTCCATTACTGCCGCCGCCAGTGGAGCCTGAAGGACAACGGAATGCTCAAATACCAGTGGCTGGGTGACTTTGACGAGGATATGGTTCGTTTGACCAAGGAAAACCGGATTTTCGACCAGCGAATGGCAGACCTGCTGCTGATGAAAGCGCCGGAGCAGACCCTTGCCTACTACCGCCACGGGCTTGTGTTCGTGTTCAACTTCCACTTCGGTAATTCCCTGAATAACGTTCTTGTCCCGGTTCGCCAGCCGGGCGAGTACACGGTGGTTCTGTCTACCGACGACGAAAAGTACGGCGGCTTTGGAAACGTGGCAAAAAAGACCTACGCTACCAAGCGTTTTGACGGCAGGGACTACATTGAACTGTACATCCCCGCGAGAACCGGCTTCGTGCTGAAGGAAAAGGTGATCCTTCCCGAAACGTCCGCAGCCCCGAAAAAAGCAGCGAAATAACGGAAGACGGCGTGACCGGGTTCGGTCACGCCGTTTTTGTGCGAAAATATGCAGTAAAACAAATTGACGTGTGCAGGAAACTTTGTGCATTTCATAGATTTCTTGACTTTTGAGACGAAAAATGAATTTTTGCCCAATCTGATGTTGCATTTTTGGGACTTCGGACATATAATATACACGTAAAACTTGTCAAAATGCCGAAAGGATGATCGATATGACTCCCTATTCCTGCATGAGCCGGGAAGAACTGGAACGTGAATACGGCAGTGTGCTGGCGTCCTACGAAGCCTGCAAGGCGCAGGGGCTGAATCTGAACATGGCCCGGGGCAAGCCCGCCAAGAAGCAGCTGGACATGGTCAGCGGCCTGCTGACCGTGCTGCAAACCCCCGAGGACTGCTACGACGACGGCGTGGACGCCCGGAATTACGGTGAGCTGGCGGGTATCCCCAGCGCCCGGAAATATTGGGCGGATGTGCTGGGCTGCAAGGCGGATCAGGTGTTCGTCGGCGGCGCGGCTTCCCTGAATATGATGTTCGACGTGGTGTCCCGTGCCTATACCCACGGTCTGCTCCACAGCCCGAAGCCCTGGTGCCGGGAGGAAAAGGTGAAATTTCTCTGCCCCGCCCCCGGCTATGACCGGCATTTCCAGATCGGCGAGTTCTTCGGCGCGGAGCTGATTCCCGTCCCCATGACTCCCGAAGGCCCGGATATGGACGTGGTGGAGGAGCTGGTGAAGGACCCGCAGGTCAAGCTCATATGGACGGTTCCCAAATACTCCAACCCCGACGGAATTATTTACTCCGACGAGACCATCCGCCGCTTTGCCCACCTGAAGCCCGCTGCCCCGGACTTTGCCATCATCTGGGACAACGCCTATGGCGTCCACGAATTCGAGGGCGACTATGTCCCGTTCCCGGACATCCTCTCTCTGTGCGACGAGGCGGGGCGGCCGGATATGGTTTACGAATTTGCGTCCACCTCCAAGATCACCTTTGCCGGCGGCGGCATTTCCTGCATGGCTGCCAGCGAGGCCAATATCTGCTATTTCACCGGTATTTTCGGCGTGCAGATGATCTCCTACGACAAGGTCAACCAGCTGCGCCATGTGCGTTTTCTTAAGGACAAGGCGCACACCCTGGAGATCATGAAGCTCCACGCATCCGTCATGGCACCGAAATTTGAGTGCGTGGCAAAATGGCTGAACCGGGAGATCAAGCCTCTGGGCATTGCCCATTGGAACGACCCGAAGGGCGGCTATTTCGTCAGCCTGTTTGCCATGCCCGGCACGGCGAAGCGGGTCTGGACGCTGTGCAAGGAGGCCGGTGTGGTGCTGACCAACGCCGGTGCGACCTACCCCTACCGCAACGACCCGGACGACTCCAACCTCCGTATTGCTCCCAGCCTGCCCCCGGTGGCCGAGCTGGAAAAGGCTATGGAGGTGCTGTGTCTGAGCCTGCGTCTTGCGGCGCTGGAAAAGCTGCTGGCAAAATAAATACACCGCATACGGGACGGCGTGGCTTCGGCCACGCCGCCTTTTCGCGTCCACAAAGAAAATCTTGAGAATTCTCCCGAAATGTGTTAGGTTTTGGATTGGAAATCCTTCTATCAGGGTGAAGGACAAAACACAGGAGGTGCGTTGAATGAACGATGAACAAATCATACAGCTGTTCTTCACCCGAAACGAAGACGCCATCCGCCAGACGGACGACCGGTATGGCGCGAAGCTCACAAGGCTGTCGGAGAATATCGTAGGGAGCAGGGAGGACGCGCAGGAGTGTGTCAATGACACCTACTTCAAGGCGTGGGACACCATTCCACCCACGAAACCGGTTCACTTTTTTGCCTATCTCGCAAAAATCTGCCGCCACCTCGCCTTTGACCGGCTGGACTGGAACAACGCGGCAAAGCGCAAGGCCGAGGTCGTCACGCTGACGCAGGAGATGGAAGCGTGCATTCCCGGCCAATGGCAGGAAACGGACGTGAGAAGCGCCGAGATCAGCCGGTTGGTGGGCAGCTTTCTATGGAAGCAGACGGCGGACAACCGGATGATTTTTGTCCGGCGGTACTGGTTCGGCGACAGCGTCAGCGAAATTGCTCTGCGCTACGAGATCAGCCAGAGCGCCGTGCTGATGCGGCTGTCCCGGATGCGGGAAAAGTTGGCGGTTTACTTAAAAAAGGAGGGTTTTCAGGTATGACAGGCAAGGATATGTTGCAGGGCATTCAGAATCTGGATGCGGAGCTGATCGAGGAATCGGAATTCGGAACATTCGGAAGGGGAAAAGCAAGGGGCTTCGGCAAAAAGAAGCTGCTGCTCATTCTGGCGGCGGCGCTGATTATGGCAACCATGACGGCGGCAGCGGCCATCACCCGCTGGACGGCGACCATGCAGTACGGAGACAACGGCGGCACAACGCAGCAGATCTCCGAGCAGGTCAAGAAGCAGGCAGAGCAAAGCGGCCTGTCCGCGACGCCCACCGAGACAAAGGACGGAAAGAAGAAAGCCGTTTCCGCGACGGACAACGGCATCACCGTCACCCTCGCCCAGACGCTGATGGATCAGTACGGCGGCAGAGCCATTTTCCGCATTGAGGGTTTACAGCTGGAAGAAGGGCAGGCACCTTGGGCATGTGCGGGATGCTTCTTCGATTCCTCTTCTGCCCAGGATCGTAGCT
>OLOW01000918.1_pt1 | contig 20455 bp, 17 predicted proteins | sample 1672801 | NCBI WGS metagenome assembly OLOW01 (sample SAMEA3136725, study PRJEB25190) | human gut metagenome | biome: human gut; feature: human-associated habitat; material: faeces | place: Austria | collected 2013 | reverse complement strand
CGCGCTGGATATTCGTGTTGGCCACTTCATTGAACTGATGGCAGTACCGCACCTTTTCAAGGATATCCTTTCCCTCGATCTCCACCAAGCGGGGATTCTCTGAGAAAGTGATGAAGTGGTTATGAAACGCTCCCGTATTTCGCTCGGCATAATAAATGCCCAGGGAGAGCGCGACCGTGGCAGGGATGGGATCTGAGCCGCCATACATGGAGCCAGAGCCGTCAATGACAACCAACGCATTCTCTCCGCCTGTGAAATCTTCCTGAGCGTTCCAGGTGACATCAATCGCTTTCCGCTCTTCTGTTCTAATGTCCCTTTTGAAGAACGGAGCGATTATCTCATAAGGGGTTAGAGTGCCCGTATGGATCTGCTCGACTCCTTCTGTCACTCGGTTCATAAAAGCTGTGTAGCGTTCGCCGTCATTACGCAGGAATGCCTTCCGGTACTTGAGCATTGCTTTGGAAGGCTGTTTGGCATAGTCGAAGGCATAGTCCTTCTCGCGGAGGTTATTTTCAATGATGCTGATCTTCGCCCGCAGTGCGCTAAGGGTTTTGCGGTACTGTGCATCGTTCATACCCAGCGAACGGGCGATATGCTTTGCCTGCCGAATCACGTCATCGTTGGAGGCATTGGCAGATGGGAGCCACTTGGCCAAAAGGGATGCCGATTCGCCCGCCTCCAGCGCTTTGCAATCGGCTTCGAGTTGCTTTTTGATATACGCAAGAGCCTCCCTCTCACATTTGGTACCCATCAGGGCAAGGAGATCGTCATAGCGTCCATACTCTGCAATGTAGGGGATGTTCTTTTCCACAGACTGAGGCTCATTGTGCGCAAGCCACCTGAGGATGGTGCGGAAGACGCGGCGCTCCCCGATACCGCCACGGATATCTCTTGCGAAAAACAGCGTTTTCATGGCGAGATCAGCATTCTCTGCGTATGCGCGGAGGAATCGATTTGTGATCTCCTCGTCACTCTCCCGTCGGAGTGCGCCGATGGTCGCAAACAGATCCAAACACTCAGATTGGGTGGATTGATATGTAACCGCTCCGTTTTCCGTATGGGTCAGATTCGCTTCGTTCTTTAGATACTGCAGCATGATGATCCCTCCTAACGCAATCGCAGTATAATAAGACAAGGCCCGGTTCCAAAAGGAACTGTAAATTTCAGCGTAGTAACGCCGTGGTCAAAACTTCCCTGACAAGAGGCTTTTTGCTGTACGAGCCTTTCACAAGATGCCATCATGGTCACAAGATAGTTACGATTACTGTCGGATGCATGTTGTGTTGCTGTTGGCATCTTTCTCTGTAAAACAAGGCACCATATGAAGTGGGAATCGAACCCACGAACGACGGGTATGAACCGCCTGCTTTCACCATCTTAGCTATTCTGATCGTTTGCTGTTGGTGCCTTTCCTTGGAAATGCAGCGGTCTGGCATTGTAAAACTCAAACGGTTTTGGCTACGAGGCCTGGCGTCAGAAGTCTTACAGTACTGCCAGCCGCTACATCTTACAAGACGCCGCTGGTTATCATCACAAAGGGACTTTCACCCTTTATCGTCCGGCCTGAAGCCGCATGCTCCATAAGTGAGCTAATGTTGATAGTGTGGATTGCTGTTGGCGTCTTTCACAAAGCGCATTCATGTTCCAACTTCGCCGGAAGGCTCATTGGAGATAGCTCCTATGATTTCAAGTCATATGCTTCGTAGTGTTGCTGTCTGCGCTTTTCTTGACCTAAGGATACCCTCTGGATCAGGAAAAATCACGGAAAAAAAGTTGCGAACTCATCAGGTGGGCATAGAAGGGATTCTCCATTTTGGAAGAATATCAATGTAGTCTGATGCTCTTCCGAAAAGTGTTGATTTTTTTCGCAGTCTGAACATAATCATAGTAAGACACTTTGTGTCGAGTATTCGGTATTGATAGGATTGATTTGATGCTGTCCGTTCTTTTGGACATCTAACAATCTAAAGTGATACTATCTGGCGAAGAGGAGGTGGAGTGCATGGCATACAGCGAGTTGGTCAAAAGCTTTGAACGGATCCGGAACTATATGCGCGAGTTCTATGTCTATGGATTTAAGAGCCGTGATGAGTATGGAATGAAGAGCGCCAGGAGCTATGACAACGAACGGCGCAGAATTGAAAGCTGGCTGGGCGACTACATGTCTTTTCATCAAGAGTCATCCGGAAAGAAAGTATTTCTCTCTATGGATAGCCGGAGAGTTCCCTGCAATCCGCTTTATAAGGCATTCAAAGCGAAGAGCTTCACGGATAAGGACATTACCCTCCACTTCTATATTATGGATCTTCTTGCGGATGGCAGTGCGCTATCTTCCAAGGAGATTGTTGACCGGATCAACGATGACTACCTCTCACATTTCAACGGAGACTTCTCCCTGGATGAGTCCACCGTGCGGAAGAAACTCAAGGAATATGAAGATATCGGTTTATTGCAGTCGGAGAAAATCGGGCGTGAAGTCATCTACCGGAGGACTGACAATGCTGAAATCGACTTGGATTCCTGGGCGGATGCGCTTGCCTATTATTCAGAAGCAGATCCTCTTGGTGTCGTAGGTTCCTTCCTTTTGGATAAGCTGAAACACACAAAGGACATCTTTCGCTTCAAGCACCATTACATTCTGCACGCGCTTGATAGCGATATTCTGTGTGATCTGCTGCTGGCGATCAACGAGCGCCGAGCAGTGGAGCTCTCTATCTGCAGCTTGCGCAATGGGCGCGACTACCAACGAACTGTCTGCCCGCTAAAGATCTACAGCAGCACGCAATCCGGCAGGCAATATCTCCTCGGCTACCACTACCGTGGCAGGCACCTGATATTCTTCCGCTTGGACGCGATCAAGAAAGTCACAGCCGGAAGCGTTGAAAAGCAGTATGAAAAGTACTTAGGTTTCCAGCAGAAATTCGATGAGCATCTCTGGGGCGTTTCGACTGGCCCGGACTATAACCTGGATCATATTGAGATGACGATCCACTTCGGTCCCGGTGAGGAATTCATTCTTCATCGACTGGATCGCGAAAAGCGCCACGGCCGCATAGAGCTCTTGGACGATCAGACCTGCCGTTTTATCGCCGATGTTTATGACGCTTCGGAGATGCTGCCGTGGATTCGAACCTTCATCGGTCGCATAGTAGACCTTCAATGCAGCAACAAATTTGTTGTTAAAACCTTCAATGATGATCTCAGGCACATGGAAGCCATTTATGGGGGTGAGACAGATGCTGTTTAGTGAGATCTACGGCAGCTACTTCAATGTCGTTGCCGCTGTATTGTCCGAGGCTGCGGAAAATACACTGACAACTGGCAAACTGACTGCTATCGTGCAGGAAAAAGCGTTTGCAGAAAGTGTACTGTCCATTCCTGCCGCCTTGCAGTCCGGAGCATGGCCGTTACTGGACAGCGGCTACCATATGGTGCTGCGAGGAAAGCCGACAATGCCTTTAACCACTTTGCAAAAGCGATGGCTGAAGGCCCTTCTCTCAGATCCGAGGATCGCTTTATTCGATCCAGACATGAGAGGTCTCGAAGACGTGGAACCGTTATATACCCAGGATACCTTCGTCCGGTTTGACCAGTACGCAGACGGAGATCCCTATTCCGATCCCAATTATGTTCATTGCTTTCGCATGGTATTGCGAGCGATCCATGAGAATCGGAAGATGCGAATTCGATTCCACGGACATACTGGAGTCCGCCATTCTTTTGTCTGCAATCCGTACCGCTTGGAGTATTCGGAGAAGGACGATAAATTCCGGATCTTAGTGACGGGGATGCGGAGGATGAACACGATCAACATGGCCCGTATTCGTTCCTGCGAGCTGCTGGAAGAATATGATCCAGGCGCTGTGACCGTGCCGAAAGGACCCCTCAAAGCACTTACGCTACTTCTCCATGATGAGCGCAATGGCTTGGAGCGTGTCCTATTGCATTTCTCCCATTTTGAAAAGGAGACGCAGAAGCTGGACGAGCGGCTATATCGAATCACACTCCGATATGACCAAGATGATGAAACAGAGTTGCTGATCCGCGTATTGTCCTTCGGGCCAGTCCTTGAGGTCGTGGCACCCATTACGTTTCGGCAACTCATGAGAAATCGAATTCAAAAGCAGGCATTGTATGCAGCCAGAGGATTCAGTCAATAACAGAAAAATGAGGGCTTTCACTACATGTGTGAAAGCCCTCAACAATTTAATGATACAGTAATCGCGCAGAGATGTCAATCTGGTCTTGCACATTCGCGCCACATTTCATTGTAATGACTAGTTTTTTGAAAGATAAGTTGTGTCTTTCCTGCATTGATTTTTTGTCTATCCTATGCTATCTTATAGGTACAGAAAGGGTGAGTCCAATGTACAGCTAACTCCCTCTCAACTCAAGAAAGCGAGGTTAAATTGATGTTAGATACTAAGAACGAAAGATGAGCCTTGACTGCTTTTGCTGGTGGTCAAGGCTCATCTTTTTCGTGTAAATCACAAGTCCCGAAAGGGGCTTTTTTTGTTTGCAGGTAATTTGATAATCATCTGTATTCAAGGTGCCAATAGGGATAATTCGCATTGTCCGTTCTTTTGGACACCGACAGCTCTATGATGATTACAATCGAACGAAAGAAGGAGCAATTGCCGTGGAGTACATTGTCATGGATATGGAGTGGAATCAGGCGCTTACCTTTTCTGAGATGGTCAAAGATCCGGTTTTCTTGACAGGTGAGATTATTCAGATCGGAGCAATCAAGCTAAATCAGACTCTTGAAGTGGTAGACTCCTTCAATGAACGGATTGCGCCTCAGTACTATACAGAGCTTCACCCCAAGGTTGCGGAGATCACCAAACTTTCCAATCGGGATTTACAAAAAGGGAAAGGGTTCCATACGGTGTTTAATTCTTTCTGCGATTGGTGTGGCGATGACTTTGTGTTCCTGGTCTGGGGGACGGAAGATCTTCGTATTTTGCGAAAGAATATGGATCTCCATAATATTGATACCAGCTTTATGCCCCCGTGTTTCAATCTACAGAACATCTTTGTGGATCAAGTTACACACGATACAAAGCAATACGCATTGGCCAATGCATTGGCGATCGTCGGCGAGGTTCCATTTGATTCCCACGATGCCCTAAATGACGCAAGGAGCACAGCGCTTCTCTGCACACATTTAGACCTCATAAGGGGACTGAACGAGTACAAGGAGACCGTAGAGAATAGAAATGGCATCGTTGAGAGTTACGAGTTTGAAGAGCCCTATGCCGATATTGGCGATGCTCTGAGCGATGATTACGTTGTATCCTTCGAGTGTCCACATTGCGGCGAGATCGTCTGGGGAGAAAACTGGATCCGAAAGACGGGTACAAATCTCCTGTCTCTATCACAGTGCAGCGATGGACAAGAATACCTTATTAGCCTCAAATTCCGACCGATTGCAGAGAATAAGGTTGTTGTGAAGCGGCTGGTCTATGCTCTGACGGATGAACTGCGAACGGACTATCAGCAGTGTATGGAGCAGGCTGCTGCATGGAGCAAATATGTGATCCCCGCATACTCGTTTTGACTGTGAGGAAATAACCATGTTGAAGCTTTTCGATACCGTTACCTTGAAAAATGATGATCCCGAAACTGGGGTCAAAGCAGGGACTGAAGGAACCATTGTCGATGTACTCGGTAACGGCAAAGCATTTACCGTTGAATTCTTTGATGAAGATGGGAATACAATAGAGGCATCCCTTTATACAGAGTACACTCCAGCGCAATTACAAAAGGTCGAAACAGCCCTGATCCTAACATAGCAGATTTAATCTGTGCAAGACGCACTCAATGGCGTTTAGAGCGCAGGATTCCATAAAATGCAAAAAGCTATATAGAGGACTGGACATGCGCATTTTGACCTGTTATAATAATATAATGCATCCGGGTATAGCGAAGTTGGTATCGCGCCTGGTTTGGGACCAGGAGACCGTGCGTTCGAGTCGCACTACTCGGACCAACGAAAAAAGGGACTCTGAAATTGCTGATTTCAGAGTCCCTTTTCCTTGTTCAATGTCTACTGTGATGTTGGATCTAAATCCGTCGAATTCGACGGGTTTAGGCAGTTAGCCAGATCCGATTCATAATCACCACGCACTACCGCACTCGGTAAGTGAACGGCATTAACCTGCACATTGACACTTGCGTTCATAAAAACGCCGATCTTTTCAGCCGCGCCTCGCTTCATTTGTTCTGTCACATGCGTGTAAGTGTCCAGCGTGAATGCGGCACTATAGTGGCCGAGCATGCCAGCGACCGTTTTTGCATCTACGCCGCTCTGAATTGCTAAGGTCGAAAATGTATGTCTCAAGTCATGAAAGCGAACGCTTTCATCCACTCCGGCTTGCAGCTGGCCGGCGGCGCACAGGGTCTGCGCCTGCTGCGCGAGATCCCCGATGAAGAGACCGGCGAGACCGTCCGCCGGCAGAATATGACCGTCTTCCCCGCCCCGGCGCTGCTCGCGTGCTCGTTCGATCCGGACGTGATCCGGGCCGTCGGCCGGGCTGTCGGGCTGGAGATGGCGGAGTTCGGCGTGCAGCTGTGGCTCGGGCCGGACGCGAACGTCATGCGCGCGCCGCAGAAGAAGGGCTGCGCCGAACAGTGGTCGGAGGACCCGGTCGTCTGCGGCACAATGACCGCCGCGTTGGCCGCGGGCGCGTGGCCGTACGGCGCGGTCGTGCTGCACGCGGGCCGGCTGCCGGAGAACGCTGCCGTCTCGCAGGCGGCGCTGCGCGAGGTCTACGGCCGGCCGTTTGAGCTGGCCGCGGGCGTCTGCCGCGCGGCCCGGCTGCCTGAAACTTCGATCTCCGGTCGGACGCTCACAGAAAACAGCCCGCTGCTGCGCGCCTGGCTGCTCGACTGCGGCTACGGCGGCATGCTCTGGGGCGACAGGACGCTCGCGGGCGACCGGATCGGCCTGGAAAAAGCGGCGCTGCGCCTCCTCCGGCTCATCCTGCAGCTGAAAAAGGCGTGAGATCCGCATCAAAAACCGCGTGAAAAACCCAGAAACGGCATTGCAATCGTTTCAAATAGATGCTATAATCAGAATTACCCCTTTGGGGCATTCTGACGCCGGGGTGCGGCCTCCGCGGTCCGGCGCGGAATATCATTACGAAAGAGGTAGATTTTCAAATGAAGAAGTATCTTGCACTGCTTCTGGTCCTGGTCATGGTCCTGAGCCTGGCTGCCTGCGCATCCAAGACGGAGCCCGAGACCACCACCGAACCGGAAACCACCACTGAAACCGCTCCCGAGACCACGGAAGAACCCGCCGCTGAGGAGCCCGCAGCTGAAGAAGAGACCCCGGCTGAAGAGCCCGCTGCCGACGCTGCTTACTCCGTCGCCATGATCACCGACTACGGCGATATCACCGACCAGTCCTTCAACCAGACCACCTACGAGGCCTGCAAGGAGTTCTGCGAGGCCAACGGCCTGCAGTTCAACTATTTCAAGCCCGCCGGTGACTCCGACGCCGAGCGTGTTGCCATGATCGAGTCCGCGATCGACGAGGGCTACAACGTTGTTGTGATGCCCGGCTACGCTTTCGCAGGCGCCATCAAGGAAACTGCCGACATCTATCCCGAGGTCACCTTCATTGCGCTGGACGTCAGTGCCGGCGATCTGGGCGATGACTACACCCTGCCCTCCAACCTCTACTGCGCTGTCTATCAGGAAGAGCTGTGCGGCTACATGGCCGGTTACGCAGCTGTGAAGCTCGGCTACACCAAGCTCGGCTTCCTGGGCGGCATGGCTGTCCCCGCTGTTGTCCGTTACGGCTTCGGCTATGTGCAGGGCGTTGACGCTGCTGCCAAGGAGCTCGGCATCACGGTCGACCTCAAGTACGCTTACGGCAACCAGTTCGTTGGCGACGCTGACATCACCGCTGCAATGGACACCTGGTATCAGGGCGGCACGGAGATTGTCTTCGCCTGCGGCGGCGGCATCTATACCTCCGCGGCTGAGGCTGCTGCCAAGGTCGGCGGCAAGATCATCGGCGTCGACGTTGACCAGGCCGGCATCATCGACGGCGATTACGGCGAAGGCATGACCGTTACCTCCGCAATGAAGGGCCTTGCTCCCACCGTCAAGCATCTGCTCTCCGAAGTCGTGGCCGGCAACTTTGCCAACTACGGCGGCAAGATCGAAACGCTGGGCCTCGTCTCCGCCAACCCGGAAGAGAACTACGTCCAGATCCCGACCGCTTCCACGCAGTTCGAAGACGGCAAGTTCACCCAGGCTGACTACGAAGCGCTCGTCGCTGCCATGTTCGCCGGCGACGTCACCGTCTCCAACGACATCACGGCTATGCCCGCTGTCACCAACGTCACCGTTGAGGACTTCGGCAACCTGAAGTAATCTACATCCCCAAAGTGTGCAGGCTCCGGCCTGCACACTTTTTTTGTACGCTTTTCCAGAAAAACCGGGAAAACCGAAAAACTTTTTGCTTTATCCGCACAAATATAGTATAATGGATAAAATGGTTTCCGTCCTCGCAAGCGCGGGCCATAAAAACGGAAGGAGGGCGAAAAACTTGGAAACGCAGTACACGATCGAGATGCTCAACATCACAAAACGTTTCCCCGGTATCATCGCCAACGACAACATCACCCTGAAGCTCAAAAAGGGTGAGATCCACGCCCTGCTCGGTGAAAACGGCGCAGGCAAATCGACGCTCATGAGCGTCCTCTTCGGCCTTTATCAGCCGGAGGAAGGCGAGATCCACAAGGACGGCCGCAAGGTCGAGATCCGCGACCCGAACGACGCCAACGCGCTCGGCATCGGCATGGTCCACCAGCACTTCAAGCTGGTCGAATGCTTCTCCGTCCTCGACAACATCATCCTCGGCGTCGAGCCGAACAAAATGGGCTTCCTGCAGAAGCAGGAGGCGCGGAAAAAGGTCATCGACCTGTCTGAAAAATACGGCCTGCACGTCGACCCCGACGCCATCATCGAGGATATCACCGTCGGCATGCAGCAGCGCACCGAGATCCTCAAAATGCTCTACCGCGACAACGAGATCCTCATCTTCGACGAGCCGACGGCGGTCCTGACCCCGCAGGAGATCGAAGAGCTCATGCAGATCATGAAGAACCTCGCGGCCGAGGGCAAGAGCATCCTCTTCATCTCCCATAAGCTCAACGAGATCATGGAGGTCTCTGACCGCGTTACGGTCCTGCGCAAGGGCAAATGCATCGGCACCGTCGAGACCGCGCACACCACCGCGGAGGAGCTTTCGGCCATGATGGTCGGCCGCAATGTCAATTTCCACGTGGAAAAGGGCCCGCTGCACACCGGCAGCGAGGTTTTGTCCGTCGAGCACCTGACGGTCGCCTCCAAGGTCCATAAGAACAGCGCCGTCAAGGACGTCTCCTTCAAGGTCCGCGCAGGCGAGATCGTCTGCATCGCCGGCATCGACGCCACCTGCCGGAGATATTGCCGTTCTTGCTCCTCCGTGATGGGCAGTCCCTCGGGGCCAAACGTCAGATTGTCGCTTTCTGCGCCGATTTGCCGCAGATACGCCAGTATCGCGGCCGCATCCTCACTGTGGGCAGGGCGAATCGTTAACTCTCCGCTCATTTTTCTTTCCCCTCTCCAAACAGCCAATGCAGCTCAGCCCAGGTTTCGGATGGATTCCTCGATCTTCGCCAGCTTCTCCGCCGCCGCGGCGTGCTTTTGACGCATGTCCTCGACGATGTGCGCGGGCGCCTTGTTCACAAAGCCCTCGTTTGACAGCTTCGCGGCCATAGACGCGATTTCCTTCTCGCACTGGGCCTTTTCCTTGGCCAGCCGTGCCTGCTCCTTTTCCCGGTCGATCAGCTCCAGCATCGGGATAAACGCGCGGGCCGCGTGCGTCACCACCTGCGCCACACCCTTGGTGTCGCCGGTGTATTTTTCCGTAAAGGATACCTCGTTTGCAAAAGCGAATTTGGCAAGATACGCAGCCCCGTCCTCAAAAGGCGTTTTGTCCGCCGTCTCGATGATGAGCGACGTCCGTTTTGCCGGATGCACGCCCATGTCCGCGCGCAGCGTGCGCACGGCCTTGATGAGGTCCATCACCTTTTCAAAGCCCGCTTCTTCTTCCGCATAGTTCATCTGCGGTTCATACTCGGGCCATTTTTCCAGCATCAGTGTCTCAGACGCGCCGGGCAGCGCCGTGTAAATTTCCTCTGTGATGAACGGCATGAACGGGTGAAGCAACTTAAGCGCCTGCACCAGCACACTCACCAAAATCTGGCGCGCGCTGTCCGCCTCGGCCGCGTCCTCGCTGTTCAGGCGCAGCTTTGCAATTTCGATATACCAGTCGCAGTACACGTCCCAGATGAAGTCCTGCACTTTCTGCGCCGCAAGGCCCAGTTCGAACTTGTCAAGGTTTTCCGTGACGTTCTTCACCAGCGTGTTCAGCTGCGAAAGCACCCATTTGTCCGCCATCGTCAGCGAGGCGGGCAGGCCGGGCCGGAAGTCCTCCGGCAGGTTCATCATCACAAAGCGCGCGGCGTTCCACAGCTTGTTGGCAAAGTTGCGGCTGGCCTTTACCTTTTCGTCCGAGAAGCGCATGTCGTTGCCCGGCGTGGAGCCCACCACCAGCGTCAGGCGCAGCGCGTCCGCGCCGTACTGGTCGATGACTTCCAGCGGATCAACGCCGTTGCCCAGCGACTTGGACATCTTGCGCCCCAGTTCGTCGCGCACCAGACCGTGAATCAGCACCGTCTGGAAGGGCGGAACCTGCATTTCCTCCAAGCCCATCGTAATCATGCGGCTAACCCAGAAGGTAATAATATCATAGCCCGTCACGAGCAGGTTCGTGGGATAGAAGTACTTCAAATCCTCGGTGTTGTCCGGCCAGCCGAGCGTGGAGAACGGCCACAGGGCAGACGAGAACCAAGTATCCAGCACGTCCTCATCCTGCTTAATGTGCGCAGAACCGCACTTGCAGCAGCAAGTCGGGTCTTCGCGGCTGACGGTCATCGCGCCGCAGTCGTCGCAGTACCACACCGGGATGCGGTGGCCCCACCACAGCTGACGGCTGATGCACCAGTCGCGGATATTTTCCATCCAGTTCATATACTGCTTCGTGAAGCGCTCCGGCACGAACTTCGTTTCGCCGCTCTTGACGCAGGCAATCGCCGGTTCCGCCAGCGGCTTCATCTTCACGAACCACTGCCGGGAGACCATCGGCTCAATCACCGTATGGCAGCGGTAGCAGGTGCCGACCTCGTGGGTCAGCGGCTCGATGCTCTTGAGCAGCCCCAATTCCTGCAAGTCCGCGACAATCGCCTTGCGCGCTTCCAGCGTCGTCATGCCGGCGTACTTGCCGCAGTCAATCGCCTGACCGTCGGCGTCCTTCGCGGCGTCCTCCGCGCCGGTCATGTGGCCGTCATAAGTGAACACGCGCACGACGGGCAGGTCATGGCGCTGACCGACTTCGTTGTCGTTCGGGTCATGCGCGGGGGTGATTTTCACCACGCCCGTGCCCTTTTCCATGTCGGCGTGTTCGTCGCAGATAATCGGGATTTCGCGGTTCGCCAGCGGCAGCAGCACATGGCAGCCGTGCAGGTGGGCATAGCGCGGGTCAGCGGCGTTAATCGCCACGGCGGTGTCGCCGAGCATGGTTTCGGGGCGGGTGGTTGCCAGTTCCAGCATCTCGCCCGTCTCCTTCACAGGGTACAGCAGATGCCAGAAATTGCCTTCCTTCTCCTGATATTCCACTTCCGCGTCCGAAATCGCGCTCTCGCAGCACGGGCACCAGTTGACCAGCCGGTTGCCGCGGTAAATCAAGCCCTTTTCGTACAGGCGGACGAACACCTCGCGCACCGCCTTGGAGCAGCCCTCGTCCATCGTGAAGCGCTCGCGGCTCCAGTCGCAGCTGATGCCCATGCGGCGCTGCTGGGTGACGATGCGTCCGCCGTACTCTTCCTTCCACTTCCACGCGCGGTCAAGGAAGCCCTTTCGGCCGAGGGACTCCTTGGTCAGCCCCTCTTTGCGCATCGCATCGACGATTTTCACTTCCGTCGCGATGGCGGCGTGATCCGTGCCGGGCAGCCAGAGCGTCGGATCGCCCTTCATGCGGTGATAGCGGACGGCGAGATCCTGCAGGGTGCAGTCCAGCGCGTGGCCCATGTGCAGCTGACCGGTGATGTTGGGCGGCGGCATGACGATGGTGAAGGGCTTTTTGCCTTCCACGCGGTGCGCCTCAAACGCGCCGGAGGATTCCCAGTCGCGGTAGATTTCGCTTTCCACGGCTTGGGGATTGAATGTTTTCTCCATTTCCATGTGAATGACCTCCTATATACGATTTACAGTTAGCACAGGTGAATCTGGAAAGAGTATCATGCAAAAATGAGAATTGCGCCGACAAGTGCGACGACGCAGCCGACGATTTTGGTAATGATATTGGCCTTTTCGCTGCCCGAAAACAGCTTTCGGGCGACGATGCCGGACGTATAGACGAGGATTGCGCCCAGCACGAGCAGGAATGTGCCCGGCTGGAGCAAGCGCTCCGCGATCTGCTGGAAGTAGTTCATACGGGTGTCCTTTCTGCGTGAAATGATTGCCAAAACGCAAAAACAGCCCCATCCCGAAGGACGGAGCTGTTTCCGTGGTACCACCTTGCTTCGCAGCGCAAACACTGCCTCAAGCGCACGGTCACGGGTGCGAACCGCATTCGGCTACTTTCCATGCGGAAAAAATCCTGCATCATCCTCACCGAACGCTCTGTGAAGCGACCTTCCCCTGACGGCTGTGCGAGCGGCCTCTCAGCCGGTGAACCACCCTCTCTGAGCCAGCAAAATCAGGGTACTCCTCATCACGTTGCGAGCATATGGAATTGCGGGAAATGTAGGAAATCAGGCAGAACAGGATGACCCCGCTGCTGCCTTCCTCCCCTCATTTGCCCCCGGATACCAATTAGGCGTTCTTTTCCTCGTTGACCGCAACGACCTGCACGCCCTTGTAGAAACCGCAGTGCTTGCACACGCGGTGAGCCAGCTTCATCTGATGGCACTGGGGGCACTCAACGATGCCGGGCACGGTGAGCTTCCAGTTCGCACGACGGCTGTGCTTGCGAGCCTTAGAGATTTTTCCCTTCGGAAGAGCCATGGTTACACCTCCTCGTTATTGGCAGCCAAATTGCTGACCGAATTATTCTTTGTTGTCGGACTTTTCAGCCAGCAACTGCTGCAATGCCGCAAAAGGACGCTGTACATTCGCATCGTCCCGGCAATGCTTGTGTTGGTTGACCTCCTCGTACTCCTCAAATCCCTTGCAATCTTCCTTGCACAGGAAGCGCATCGGCAGGTTGAGCAGCACATGCGTCAGGGTGAGTTTCGCAAAATCAAGCTGTGCGCCTTCATACGCGAAAATCTCATCATCCTCCGGGTCGCCCCCATGCAGGAACGTTTCCCGGAAATTCCCCGTAACGGGGCAGGACGCAGGAGACAGGCATTTGGCACAATGGGCATGAGCGGTTGTCGTCAGACTTCCTTCTACCACAACACTGCCATCTTCATTGGCAGTCAGATGCCCGGAGAGCTGCACGGGGTCAAACGTGACCTCTTCGCCGCTCACATCCTGCGGGGCAATGGTCTGCTCCACAGCGAATGCGTAAGCCGTTCCCGGATCACGCAGGGCATGAAGTACATCCAGCTTCAAATGCTCACCACCTCAAATTAGACCATTTCATATTATAGGTTTTTTCGCGGGTTTTGTCAACACCTTTTCGCGGAAAAAAGCGTCTTTTCCCCGAAAAAAGTTGCGCGCCCCCGCGAAAAAAGCCCTCGTCTGACTGAAACTTACTTCTTCGCGCCCTCGACCAGTTCCTTGGTGTCGCGCGCAATCATGATTTCCTCGTTCGTGGGGATGACGCAGATGGTCACCTTGGAATCGTCGGTGGAGATGACGGCTTCCTTGCCGCGCACCTTGTTCTTCTCCACGTCCAGCTTCGCGCCCATCCACTCCATGTCCTTCATGACGGATTCGCGCAGTTCCGGGCCATTTTCGCCGATGCCCGCCGTGAACACGATAATATCCACGCCGCCCATCGCCGCCGCGTAGGAGCCGATGTACTTCTTGATGCCGTAGTGCAGCATGTCACGCGCCAGCGCCGCGCGGTCGTTGCCCTCATCCGCCGCCTTGTCGATGTCGCGCATGTCGGAGGACAGGCCGGAGATGCCCATCAGGCCGGACTGCTTGTTCATCATCGTCAGCACTTCGTTGACGGTCATGTGGTCATTGTTGGCGATGAACTGCACCACCGCCGGATCGCAGGAGCCGGAACGCGTGCCCATGACAACGCCTTCCAGAGGGGTCAGACCCATCGACGTGTCAACGCACTTGCCGTCCACCACCGCGGACATGGAAGAGCCGTTGCCCAGATGGCAGATGATAATCTTCTTGCCGATGGGGCTCACGCCGAGGAACTCGCACACGCGCTTGCTCACATAGCGGTGGGACGTGCCGTGGAAGCCGTAGCGGCGGACGCCCATTTCCTTATAATAGCGGTACGGTACGCCATACATGAACGCCTTCGGGGGCATGGTCTGATGGAACGCGGTGTCGAACACGGCCACCTGCGGCGTGTGCGGCATGACTTCCTCGCACGCCTCAATGCCCATCAGGTTCGCCGGATTGTGCAGCGGGCCCAGCGGGATGAACTTGCGGATGGCAGCCTTCACTTCGTCGGTGATGATGCAGCTGGCGGTGAACTCCTCGCCGCCGTGCAGCACGCGGTGACCCACCGCGCCGATTTCATCCACGGACTTGAGCACGCCCTTTTCCGGGTCAAGCAGCGCGCGCAGCATCAGCTTCGTCGCCACGACGTGGTCCGGAATCGGCTCATAGAGGTCGATGACCTTCGACATGTCAGGGGTCTTCTGGTTCAGGTGGGAGCCTTCAATCGCGATGCGCTCCACCTGCCCCTTGACGATCATTTGCTCGTTGTCCATGTCCACCAGCTGGTACTTCAGGGAGGAAGAACCCGCGTTGACAATCAGAACCTTCATGGATGGTTACACTCCTTCTATTTCTATCAACCAGATGTTTCGTTAATTTTCTTCGGGGGATTTTACCGTCGCGCCCGTTTCGACCGCCCAGTTCCATGCAGGGCAGCCCTCCGGCGTCACAATGACGTTGCGCTTGTAGGAAATGATGCCGGTGCGCCCTTCCAGCCCGTCCATCACGCCGATGTTCGTCACGCTTGCCGGAATGACGATTTCCGTCAGGTTCGGACACATCGCGAATGCCATCGCGCCGATCGTTTCGACGCCTTCGGGCAGAACGATGCGCTTGACGTCGTAATCATAATGGAACGCGAACGGGTCAACGATTTTGACGCCCTCCGGGAGGATGATTTCTTCCGCCGGAACAATGTCGGAGAAGCAGTGCAGCAATCTCGTGCCGTCCGCCGTCATCAGCAGACCGTTCGTCTCGTCGAGTTTGAACGCTGCATTGTCCTCCGCGAGGGTCAGCGACTGCAAGCCGTACAGCCCGATGAAGTTCAGCTGCTCGATTTCGGTCAAACTGCTCGGCAGCGTCAAGTGCGTCAGGTAGTAGTTGAACTCAAAGACGCTGCTGTAAATCTTCTCCAAGCTCTGCGGCAGGTCGAAATCGTACAGCCGCATACAGCTTTCCAGCGAAGCGGGCGGCAGTCTCTTCAAGCCGTCGGGTAATTTCAAGCTGACCAGATAATTGTCGCCGGAAAAACACGCCGCGCCGATTTCCGTCACGCTGTCCGGCACGACAACCGTCGTCACCGTCTTCTCGTAGAACGCCCGATGCCCCAGCGCCGTCACGGGCAAGCCGTCGATGGCGTCCGGAATCAGCACATGTTCGCTTGTGCCGATGTAGTCGGTGATGGTGACCTCGCCGCCGTCCGCCGTGTACGCAAAATCCGACGCGGGATTGACCTGCTCCCCCTTCCGGTGGAACACACACAGCGACTGCGCGACGGCAATCATCTGCTGCACCAGCGCGTCGTCGTCGTTCGGGAAGAGGAAGAAGTACAGGTCGCCCGAATCCCCAATCCAGAGGATATCGAAGCCCTGCCCGTTCATGCTGACCAGCACGGCGGGCATGTCGTTGATGGTCATTTCCTGCAGGCGGGTGCTCTGCGGCGTGGTCAGCCCCAGCATCAGCGCCGTTCCCTCAACAATGAACGACTGGATGCCCAGCGCGTCGCTCGCGTCGGTGGCCTCCCAGTCGGCGGGCAGCTTCATCGCCATCACCATCTGGTTCTGGTCGGTCAGGAGCGAGGTCATCGGCGGCACGTCCGCAGCATCCGACGTCTGGTAGCCCCATTCGTTCGGAATCTCGAAGAGGGCATTTTCGCCCAGCGGGACGGCAAAGCACTCGTAGTACGCCATCAGCGGGACGTTGCCTGTTTCCTCCGCCAGCGCGCAGGACAGCAGCATCAGCACTGCCAGAATCAAAGAAATCAGCCGTTTTTTCATGCAGGGTTCTCCTCCTTTGCGTCGTCTTATGTGACGCTTCTGTGAACATCTAACGTTCCAGCAGAGGAAAACCCTGCATGAAATTTGGCATTTTTGCGCGAATCAGGATGATTACTTAACAATCTCGCCCATCTGCGCACGGCCGCAGCCAGCCGCGTTGGACTCGTCGGTATCAATATGCATCGCCAGCGCGTACTTGTCGCTCACGCGGACAACCACGTCGCCGAAAATCAGGGAGCGGCCGTCGGTATCCACCTTCACGGACACAACGTCCTTGTCCTTCACGCCGTATTCCTCAGCGTCCGCGGGGGTCATGTGGATGTGGCGCTTCGCGGCGATAACACCCTCGGTCAGCTCCACTTCGCCCGCCGGGCCAACCAGCTTGCAGGCGCCCGAACCCGCGATGTCGCCGGATTCACGCACAGGCGCGGTCACACCGATGGAACGCGCATCCGTCAGGGACAGCTCCACCTGCGTCGCGCTGCGAACCGGGCCGAGGATGCTCACGCCGGTCAGGGTCTTCTTCGGGCCGACAACGTCCACGCGCTCCGCGCTGGCATACTGACCGGGCTGGGACAGCATCTTCTTGACGGTCAGTTCATAGCCCTTGCCGAACAGGGTTTCCAGATCCTGCTGGGTGACATGAACGTGACGAGCGGAGGTTTCCACGATGAACTGCTTCATATGAATTACTTCCTTTTCATGGTCTTGTTTTGGGATGAACCCAATTTATTATACCATCTTTCGGCGGTTCTGTAAAGGCAAAAACGGCGGCAAAATTGCATCATTCCACGTCATTTCGCGCGTTCGCTTGACGTTTCTGTTCTTTTTGCTATAATAGGAACGCACCTTTTCATTGCTAATTGCTCATTCAAAGGAGTTTTTCCATGCGCATTGCCGGCGTGATTGCCGAGTACAACCCCTTCCATCTGGGTCACGCGCACCAACTGCGGCAGGCGCGGGAAGCCGCCCATGCGGATGCGGTCGTCGCCGTCATGTCCGGCTGCTTTGTGCAGCGCGGCGACGCGGCGATTGTTTCCCCTGCTGTCCGCGCGGCGATGGCGCTGCAAAACGGCGCGGATGCCGTGATTCTGCTGCCCGCGCTGTGGTCTGTCCGCGACGCGGAGCACTTCGCCTTAGGCGGCGTACATCTGCTGACCGGCTTGGGCTGCGACGTGCTCTCCTTCGGCGCGGAAACGGCGGATCTTCCCCTGCTGCAGGCGGCGGTGGATGCGCTCGAATCCCCCGATTTACCCGCAGCGATTCAGCCGCATCTGTCCGCCGGGCTGCCCTATCCCGCTGCGCTTTCCGCCGCGATGGCGGAGGTCGCCCCGGCTGCCGCGCGCGTCCTTCAATCCCCCAACAACACGCTCGGCGTGTGCTACCTGCGCGCGCTTCGGCGATTGGGCGCGTCCCTCGACGTGTACCCGATTGCCCGCGCGTCGGATTATCACGCGTCCGCCATTGGGGACGGCTTTTCGTCCGCCACGGCGATTCGCTCCGCCATCCTGCGCGGCGACTGGTCATCCGCCTATTCCGCCATGCCGGGGAGTGCGGCGGACTTGCTGGAAAATCAGGCGCTGGAAAATCACCTGCACCGCCCGGAGGCGCTGGACACGCTGCTGCTGGCGCGGCTTCGGCTGATGGATGAGGCGGATTATGCCGCGCTGCCGGACATCAGCGAAGGCATTGAGCGCCGACTGCGCCGATTTGCCGACACTGCCCGCACGCGTGATTCGCTCCTGCAAGCCGCCAAGACGCGGCGATACCCGTATGCGCGCTTGTCGCGGCTGGCGACGCACGCGCTGCTGGGCGTGACGCAGGCGGTCATTGACAGCAATCCGCTGCCGCCCGCCGCGTTCCTGCTTGGCTTCCGGCGCGGGTGCGAACCGCTGCTGTCGCATTTGGCGCAAGGGGTGATTCCGCTGGTCAGCAGCGCGGCACAGTGCGGGAAAGACGCGGCGTGGGCGCAGGTGGAGCGGCGCGCGTGGGGGCTGTGGGCGCTCGGCGCGGGGGTCGATGGCGATATGTGGCAGCGATATGGCGTGGTGCGGGCGTGAGCATCCCGAAGGGCGTTCCCCCGCGTTTCAATCATCAACTGCAATTATTTATATAGGAGCAAATCATCATGAATAACAACAAAGAATACAACCTCTACGCCACCGCCGCGTTCGGGCTGGAGGGCATCGTCGGCGCGGAACTCAAGCGCCTGAAAATGCAGAATGTCCGCGCGGAACTCGGCGGCGCGCGCTTCACGGGCACGCTCACAGACGCGTTCCTGTGCAATCTGCGCTTGCGCAGCGCCGACCGCGTGCTCATCGTGCTGGCGGAGGACGAATGCCGGACGTTCGAGGAGCTGTTCCAGCTGGTCAAGTCCATCGCGTGGGAGGACATCATGCCCGCCGACGCGAAAATCAACGTGTCCGGCAAGTGCGTCCGCAGTCAGTTGATGAGCGTCCGCGACTGTCAGGCGATTACCAAAAAAGCCATCATCGAGCGGCTGAAAGCGGCGACGCACCGCGCGGTTTTCCCGGAGACGGGCGCGGTGTACCCCATCGACGTCGCCATCCACTCAGACCGCGCGCGCATCACCCTTGACACCTCCGGCGAAGCCCTCAACCGCCGCGGATACCGCACCTGGAACGGCGAAGCGCCCCTGCGTGAAACGCTCGCTGCGTCTTTGGTGGAGCTATCCCCGTGGCGGCCGGGGATGCGCCTCTACGACCCCTGCTGCGGCACCGGCACGCTGCTGATTGAAGCCGCTTTCCGGCAGGAGCACCGCGCGCCGGGGCTGACCCGCGCGTTCGCCATGGAGCAGTTTTCCATTTTCCCGGCGGAGGAATGCCGTCAAATCCGCGAGACGTGCAAGGCGGACGTACTGCCCGACCACGTTTTCGGCATTGCCGGATCGGACAAAGACCCCGAAGCGCTCGAACTGGCGCGGCGGCATGTGCGTCAAGCGGGGCTGGAGGGCAAAATCGAGCTGACGTGCCAGCCGCTGGAAAAGCTGAAGCTGGAGGGCGAACCGGGTGTGTTCCTGTGCAATCCGCCCTACGGTGAGCGCCTCGGCGACCTTGCGTCCAGCCGCAAGCTGGCCGAAGCCTTCGGCCGCGCGCTGCGCGAAAACGTGCCGTCCTGGCAGATTTACGTCATCAGCGCGGACGAGGATTTTGCACGGTATTTCGGCCGCAGACCCGATAAGGTGCGGAAGCTGTACAACGGGATGTTGCGATGCAGCTATTTCCAGTTTTTCAAGAAAACAACGATTTGTTAAAATATTATCTATTGAAATACAACAATTGTGTGCTATCATGTAGCCTGCAAAACGAAGCGAAAGCTGCGTTTTTCCATTTGTTTAGATGACAAAAACATACATTCTAAGGAGGAAGTTTTTATGAAACTCAAACCACTTTCGGACAGGGTCATCGTAAAAATGGTCGAAGCGGAGGAGACGACGAAGAGCGGCATCATCCTCACCGGCGCCGCGAAGGAGAAGCCGCAGATCGCTGAGGTCATCGCGGTCGGTCCCGGCGGGAACGTCGACGGCAAGGAGGTCGTGATGACTGTGAAGCCCGGCGATCAGGTCATCATCGGCAAATACTCCGGCACGGAGATCAAGTGCGACGGCGAAGAGTACACCGTCGTCCGTCAGGGCGATATTCTCTGCATCGTTACGAAATAAGGAAAAAGGAGAGATTCTATTATGGCAAAAGAGATCCGCAACGGAATCGAAGCGAGGGAAGCGCTGCTCAAAGGCGTCAACGCCCTTGCGGATACGGTTAAAATCACGCTCGGTCCGAAGGGCCGCAATGTGGTTCTGGATAAAAAGTTCGGTTCGCCGCTCATCACCAACGACGGCGTGACCATCGCCAAGGAAATCGAGCTGGACGACCCGTTTGAAAATATGGGCGCCCGCCTCGTCGCCGAGGTCGCGACCAAGACCAACGACCTTGCCGGCGACGGCACGACGACCGCGACGC
>OLOW01000912.1_pt1 | contig 20496 bp, 18 predicted proteins | sample 1672801 | NCBI WGS metagenome assembly OLOW01 (sample SAMEA3136725, study PRJEB25190) | human gut metagenome | biome: human gut; feature: human-associated habitat; material: faeces | place: Austria | collected 2013 | reverse complement strand
TCAAAGGAAGCTACGTCCTTCTCGTCCCCGGGACACGGGGCGACCATAAGAAATGGCCCATCGAGTACTGGGGCGAGCTTGCAAGGAAACTCGCTGAAGACAAGATCACCACCGTCATTGCGGGCTCAAAAGGCGAGATGCCCATGGGCGAAGCCATCCGGAAAATTTCTCCTTCCCCGTATACCGTGAACCTTATGGGACAGACGAACCTCTTAGAACTCGCCGCTCTTGAAAAAATGGCGGCACTTCACATTTCCAGCGACACCGGCCCCCTCCACATCGCGAACGCCGTCCACACGCCCATCATCGCCCTCTTCGGGCCGACACTTCCGGACAGAAGCGGTCCCTATGGGAATGACAACAGCCACGTCCTTCTGGCAGAGCATCCGGGGACAAAGGAGTGCAGGATGGCAAGCCTCCCAGTAGAGAAAGTGTATCGGATGATACGGGACATTTTGAGGAAATGAGTGCGCTGATCTTTAGAATCTGAAAAAGATGGAGCTCGCTTTGAGAGTATAAACAAAAATTGTGGTTATAATCTGCGCGGTGTGATAAAATGATACATAGGGAGGAAGGACTCTATGAGCACGCTAAAAATACTTCGCATTCAATTTCATGGCATCCCTCTATACAAAGATGAGGAAGTAAAGGTCAATTTTGTCGCGACGGATCGAGTGAGTGATATTGACCAGGTCTATGCGATCAAGAAGTCACTTTATACGCAGAAACTAATTGCTTTCGGTGGGATCAATGCCTCTGGAAAGACCACGGCATTGAAACTGCTGTATTTAGCATTTGCTGTAGTTTTGGGGAATATCAGCTTGAATACCCCGGGACTGATGGGAACGTCTTTTCTGGGAGAAAAAAACCGAATGACGGTAGACTTTTTCTATAAAGAGCGTATTTATGAATTGTGCTCTGAGATACAGCAGATAAAAGGACGCCACGTTTATACAGAAGAGACTTTGAAATGGAAACCAGCCAAAACTATTCCTTCAAAGAAAAGTATTTTTGAATTTCCAGAAGAGTCTCAATATATCAGAAGAAGTACACTCTCCGCTGAAACTTTGTCGGTTCTGCATGATGATGACAGTATTGCCATTATGGAAACTCGGGATAATGATACTTTATTTGCACAGGCCATTTCACTGACCAATCTGAATCTTTGCACTACCTTAGGGACATCACCTATGGTGGTACTGAATGCATTTGATCCCAACTTGGAGACATTGGCTTCAGAAAACCATGATGGAGAGATATTCTATCGAGTCAAGTTCAAAAATCAAGACCACAGCTATCAGATACACAATCTGACAACTCTCAGCGATATGATATCCTCAGGGACAATCAAAGGCCAAAACTTGATATGTATGATACAAAATGTTTTAGAAAAAGGCGGCTATTTGCTTATTGATGAGTTAGAAAATCACATGAACAAAGCTCTGGTGCAAATGATACTGGACATTTTCAAAGATCCGCGCATCAATAAAAAAGGAGCCTGCCTGCTTTTTAGTACACATTATACAGAGATTCTTGATTTTATTGATAGGAAAGATGATATCTATATTACACGCCGTGCAAAGGATTCGACAAGACAGCTGGAAATCCTCAACTATGCAGAGGTCGTGAAACGAAATGATGTCAAGAAGAGCGAAGTTTTCATTTCCAACTATATCGGAGGTACGGCACCTTCCTATGAATACATTCAGGCATTGAAGGAGGCTTTATGTCATCTGGACGACTAAATCCTCAAGATTTAAAAAATAGCTACGTGCTTTGTATCTGTGAAGGAACTGCAGAAGAAGTAATCTTGAATCGATTGCTCGATGAGAATTGCTTGATTTTTAACCGGAATCAAGTCATTGATAAGGCACCGACACGGATCAGGCAGGCGCGTAAAATCGAAAGCTCCTTTCTGAATAGAGATTTCGCGAAAGATGTTGTCATTTTGCGTATTATTGATTCTCGAAGAGAAAAATTCAATTTGGGGAAGCTGTATAGAGAGCGATTTTCCGTGTACGATATACTGACGACGCCTGAAATAGAAATGCTCATGGTCTGGGGAGAAAATCTGTATGAGGAATTCAAAAAGTCCAGAAAGAAACCCAGTGACTTTATGGCGGCTGTTCACGCTAGAGAAGAAATCAAAAGCAGGTCATATCTGGAAAGGTACTATGCGGATGTAAATTATTTGCTGACAGCCATTGAAAACTATGCTCGAGATGCATCGCATCGTGATGAACTTGGGCTCTATCAATTAACCAAACGCGCTTACGGGATCAAATAGGGAAAAGAGCATTGCCAGTGATGGCGATGCTCTTTTCTTTTTTAGGAGGCATGGATATGATCGTTATCAGATCTGATCCTGTGATTTAATCAATGCTTTCCTAGAATATTTTCATCAAAAACGCCGTATAGGTATGGTACAATAAAAGAAAAACTTTAGGGACGCAGGCGAGCTTTTCTGCTGATTTCCACCGGCGTCTGGGGTAAAAATATATTGTACAGGGAGAAAAATCCATGAAAGTCATGCTGGCAGATTTTCATAAATTCATAGGCTACAGCGGCGGCATCGAGAACGTCTTTGCTAAGATGGCGAGCGCCCTTTCCGAAAAAAACTATGACGTCATCGCCGTCTTTGCCGACGAGAAAAGGGAAGGAGAGCCCTTCTTCGCCGTGCCCAAGAGCGTGAAGCTCCTGAACCTGTACCATCTGCCGGGGGAGAAAGCAGTAAAACCGAGCGGATTTACGAAAGCGCTCCGCGAAGTCATCCGCCCCTTCTCCAGAGCGGCAGCCAGAGATCAGAATTACCGCCTGCTCTATCAGGCGAAAGCACAGCTGTCGCGGCTTCTCGAAAAAGAAAAGCCGGACGTGATCGTATCCTTCCGTGAACCCACCGGACGATTGCTTCTGGATGGCGTGGGGACGAAGATCCCCGTGATCTCCATGCTGCACAATGATCCGGATGAGATCTTCCGCGGCTCGCCGACAGAGGAAAGAAAGGCTTTAGAAAAAAGCGCCGCCATTCAGGTGCTGCTCCCTTCTTTTATTTCCAAAGCGAAAAAATATCTGCACTACGACCACTTCATCGCGATACCGAATGCGGTGAACGCGCCGCACGTCACGGCAGATCATCTCGCAAAGAAGGACAAGTACACCATCACCTGCGTCGGCCGTCTCACCGGCCGCACCAAGCGTCAGCATCTCCTGATCGAAGCCTTCGCAAGGCTTTCCAAAGACCATCCGGACTGGCAGGTGAAGCTCTGGGGAGATACCTATGATAAGCCCTATGTCGCTTCGCTGAGATCTAAAATAAAAAAGTATGGTCTGGAAAAGCAGGTCTTCCTTTGCGGGACGACAAAAGACATGGATGCTGTCTGGAAAGAGACCGACATCTTTGCATTTCCCAGCCATCACGAAGGGTTTGGATTGGCCTTAGTAGAAGCAATGTGCTGCGGTATCCCGGCGGTCGGCTATCGAAGCTGTCCGGCGGTGAATGAGATCATCGTATCGGGGGAGAATGGGCTCCTTTGCGAAGACGGGATAGAGCCGTTGGCAGATGCACTAGGACGGTTGATGGATGATCATATGCTTCGCCAGACCTATGGGGAAGCAGCGAGCAGCATGGCGGAAAAGTATCATGCGGAGAAGGTATGGGGGCAGTGGGAAGGATTATTGCGTAGATTGCTGTGCACCGAGTATAGCAAAGGAGGTGTTTTATGAATATTTTAATTGCCCATTTTTGTACTCACTGGGTGCAGTGCAGCGGTGGCGTAGAGAAAGCCACTGTCGGGTTTGCGAATGAATTGGCTCGACGAGGGCATTCTGTGACTATACTTTATTTGGATCAAGAGGAAGGCAACCCCTATTTTTCATTGGATAGGCAAGTTGTAACGGAGAATATTCTTTTTAAAAATCATAGACAGGTGATTTCGCAAAAATTGCCTGTTTTTCATCGGATTTATCGAGAAATCCTTAGACCTTTTGGCTTAAAAGGTCCGAAGCATGTTAATGCTGTATACAAAGGAAAACAGTATGGGCGTCGTATTTCAGAGTGCTTGTCAAAGTATTCGCCAGATGTGGTTGTAGCTTGTTCACCACTGTCAGCAAAGTATGTTATTGCTGATGGAAGATGTCAGGTGCCGGTTGTACTTATGGATCATGACGATTGTAATATCTCTATGCCATTGCTCTCGAGAGAAGAACTTCAAGCAATGGGAAAATGTAAATTTATACAAGTCCTGTTACATTCTTTTGCGCCAGTTACTAAAAAGTACTTGCCAGATGTCCCCGTCTATGTGATTGGAAACATAGTGGAAGAAGCAAAAAAACAAGCATTTCCTGGAAAAGCGAAAAAACAATATATTATTTCTTGCGTCGGGAGTGTTTCGCATAGGAAGAATCAAGAACTCCTTGTAGAGGCTTTTTCAAAGGTTTCCAAGCAGTTTCCTGATTGGAATGTTGAAATTTTCGGGGGGGTGAAGATTCTAACTATGGCAAGTCTGTAAAAAAACTTATTGAGGAAAAACAGCTAGATAGGCGTGTTTATCTTAGAGGTTCTACACGAAATATTGCTGACGTATATGCGAAAAGCGATATTTTTGCAACGACAAGTACATTGGAGTCTTGGGGAATTGCTTTGACCGAGGCAATGGCGGCAGGTCTTCCGTGCGTCGGTTTGAAGTCTTGCTCTGGTATTAATGAGCTTATTTTGGATGGGGAAACTGGATTTCTTACTTCATCAAGTGCAGAGGATTATTCGACTGCTTTACAAAAATTGATGGAAAGTATTGAACTACGTGGAAAAATGGGCAAAGCGGGAAGATTGCGTATGGAAGAATTTCGCGAAGATAGAATTATAGATCGATGGGAAGATTTACTACTGCATGTAGTTTCTGAAACGAAGTAAAATATATAAAAGACATTCTTGGTATCGTAAGTGAAAGGTTAGCTTATGGAAAACGTTCTAGTTGATGACAGATCTCCTCTCATTTCTATTGTCGTTCCTGTGTACAAGGCGGAAATGTTTTTGTCGCGATGCATAGAAAGCGTACTGCACCAAACCTATACAAATTGGGAGTTGATTCTGGTTGATGATGGTTCGCCTGACCGATGCGGAGATATGTGTGATGCTTATGCACGAAGGGATGCTCGGATTTTGGTGATACACCAAAAGAACAATGGGGTTTCAGGGGCAAGAAATAGTGGAATAAAAAAATGCCATGGGAAGTACCTTTATTTTTTGGACTCAGATGACTATATAGCGCCAGAAACCTTTACTGTCCTTTTAAGTTACGCTTTGCAAGAAAAGGCTGAAATCATCATGCACGGACACTATCATGTGACGAGTGATGGGAAAGCACAGAGCGCAGTTGATTGGAAGCCTTCTGCGGATGCAGATAAGATCAGGAAGTATATTTTATCGAATAAGATCCCGAATTTTGCTTGTGGAAAACTTTTCTTGCGATGCTTATGGGAGGGTGTAGAATTTCCATCAGGGCAAACGATGGAGGATATGTTCGTTATGCCGCGGATTTTTCTGAAAGCTAGAAAAATTATGCTTGTTACGGATTTACTATATTACTATTGCCAACATAGTGGTAGTCTTATGAATTCAGTTCATTTAGATTCATATATTCGGGTAAGATATGGGAAATTTTTAGCTTGGAAGGAACATGAGGAGGTGGCGCAGGATTATTATCCGCTCCTTGAAGCTGTTTGCAGACGGCAAGCTGTCCATAGTGCAGTGCGTTCTTTCTTCCTAAGCAGTGGAACAGGTATACTTTCTTCACAGATCCAACATGAAATTCGTACGTATCTTTTTTCACAAAAGGGTTCGATGCCATTCGGCTTGCAATGTAGCAGGATTCTAATTTTATATGGACCACAAAGCCTGAATTGTTTATTGGGGAAGATGCAGAGAGCGATTGTTGCATATCAGCAGAAAAAAAGGCAGCAAAGAGGAAAATAAAATGAGTGTCAATAAAATAACAAGCACTTTTGCCATGGTGGTTGCAGCCATAATTACATGGGGGGCGACAGCAGATCATTTCCTCAAGACGGGTATGTCTATTGCAATGATAGCTTTTGCATTATATGCGGCATATACATTGTGGAAGCGGGATTATATCAAGGATTTTTCTATAGATGTATATATCCGTAATGCGTTTTTATCCTTGTATGGATTGATGATAGCGACAACGTTATTTCATTTGGAAAACATGCAAAATCTTATTGGGGGAGAAATAAGCGCGATGGGATTGGTGTCTTTTACCATTCCTTTTTGGTTAATTCTTTATGTGGGCTGGAAAATGAATATTGCTAAGAGCATTATTTATTCTTTTAGCATATGGGCTTTCTTAGTATGTGTATATGGCATGTATGATTATCATGTAAAGAATCTTTCTCGACTGGTTAGTGTTTATAATTTTCCGACTCGTGCTGGAAGTATTTTAGTCATGTGCATTATTTTTACTATAGCATTGCTTTGGTACTACAGGAAAAAGCGATGTCAAGTAGTGCTGTATTCTGCGCTTTTGGGCTTGGAAATGATTTCTTTAGTATTGACTGAGACAAGGGCCGCTTTTGTAGCCCTGGCTGCTTCTGGGATAGTTGTGGCAGGAGTGGTCCTTTTTCGCTATAAGCAGTATATTTCCCAAAGAGCTAAAGTGCTTTTGGTGCTGGCTTCATTGTTTTTAACTGTTTTTAGCGCGGGGTATAGTGTTTATATTGGTCGAGAAAGCAGTTATCGAATGATGGGAGAAGAACGCCCTTTGGTATGGCTTAGCACATATAAAATGTGGGAGGATCATAAGATCTTGGGGATCGGTGCGAGTGAGTGGAAAGCGGCTTACGCAGGACCGTATCGTCCGATGGAGAGTCGCGAAGCAGGTATCCTTAGTCATCCGCATAATATGCCTCTATACTTTTTGGCAACAGGAGGTATAGTAGGTGGGATAGGGTACATCTTGTATCATGTTTTTTTTATTATGTATTTTTTAAAACGAACGCTTAAATCGCCAAATGATCCATTTGCTTGGGCGCTTTTTGCCATTTTTATTGCATATACGGTCAATGGTTTTCTGGATGCAACTATCGTATCGAAGCAGGTTTCCCGTATTTTTTATTTGTTGCTGGGCGTCAGTATCATCTTTGATCGTTGGCATTTACGTGAAGCATAAAGTTATAAATAATGAAGCGCATTTGAATAGATGAATATTGTCAGTGCTTTCATTTACATTGTGGTTGTCTCAAGGGCAAAACATTATGAGGATAGAAGAGGTGCTGGTATAATGATAAGCTTAAGACATAAAAATATCGTCATTATCTACATGCTCTACTTCGGAGACATGGTTTCTCTTTCGCCATTTCTTGAGATCCTTCGCCGCGAAGCTGTTGGCTCTAAGATCACGCTTGTCATCGATGCCAGATTTCAAGAGTCTGTCCGGTACAATCCCTGCATCGATACGATCATTCCTGTGGATCGTAAAAAGATGGGGCTTTCTGCTACGTGGAAGCTGGGGAAAGAAATCGGGAAGACGCATCCGGACATTCTCATGGTGCTTCACGGGACGACACGTACCTTCCTCATGGCGAAAGCGATGAAGGCGAAGGTGTGGGTTGGGGAGACAGGAAATCCACTGGGGCGGCTTTTTATCGATGATGAAATACTGGTGGAGCGGCGTGACTGTCATGCGGCAGAAAAGTATGTCAAGGTGCTGGAGCACTTGGGCGTGTCAAACTTGACCCACCATGGGATGCAGATGTATACCTGCCCTGCATGGGAAGAGGGGGCAAAGGCTTTTTTTGCCGCAGAGGGGGTAAAGCCGGGGGATAGACTGGCGGGATTTTCTGTGGGAAGCTCGACCGCGGAGAAGAATTGGTCTGCAGAGAAATATGGAGAAGTGGCGGACCACTTCGCTCGCCTTGGTTATCGCCCTGTCTTCTTTGGCGTCCCCAGCGAGATGCCGCTCATAGAGAAGGCTTTAGCACATATGAAACGCAGAGATGAGGCCATCGTGGCGGCTGGGAAGCTCTCTATGGGGGAATTCATCGCGGCAGCTTCTTGGTGCGCAGTCGCTTTTACGAATGACAGCGGACCGATGTACGTGTTCGATAGCCGCAAGGTGCCGGTGATCGCAATGTTTGGGCCGAGCAATGCGAAGCTCCATCATCCGCTGGGGGAGAAGTCCTGCGCACTGGCGACGACGGATATGCCGCGTACACAGGATCATGTGAATCACACGATTCGTGATAAGTCTTATACGCCGATAGATGCTATTTCTGTGAGCGAGGCTGTCTGTGCCGGCGAGTGGGCGCTCGGAATGATAAGTGATGAACGGTATGAGGGGCATCTTGCGTTTGTTGAGGGAAATCAGCATAAAACATAATGGTTGTGGAAGGTCGTAAACATGACAATATAAAACGCCCGAGGGGATAGTGGGGTCTTATCCTTTCGGGCGTTTTATTGCGAGTATCAGGATGTGGTATCAACTTTCACAGGAGTCAAGTTTTATGGTTTACAGTTTTGCCCCAAGGTACTTCAGGTACCACATCAGCATTTCTCCGTAGTTTCCATACATGCGGGCGCTGCGGGCGGCCTGATGGAGATTTTTTGTTCCTTTTGGAGGAACAAGGGGGACATCCTTCCAGGGTGTTTTTCTTTGAATGGCAGCGTATTCTTTGACGACGTCCCAGTTCTGCACCCAGTCGTGCCACGGCTTGGCATGGCCGGCGAAGTGAATGATGACTTTATCTTTGTAGTCTTCATTGACGGGCTGCTTGGCAAACAGGGAGTGGCGATCCAGATTGTAGAGGTAGTTGTATTTCTTGTCGATATAAAGGCTTTTACCGTCAAGCATTTCATTATGAATGTCCTGATCATGGTGAGAGAGGCGGTTTCCTACACGCTTGACGTTTTCTTCCGCACGGCGGACGATGTCGTCGAAGAGGTTTTCTTTCATCCAGAGACGTGTATTGATGAGCATCATGCCGGCATTGAAATAACGGGTGGTGTGCATGCGCTTTGCATTGGCTTGTTCTCCGCGATCAGATACAACGGCGACAGCATTTCCTTGAAAGTTCAGTTCGGACAGATACTTCAGGGAGCCGCGGCAGAGCATATCCCCATCCAGGTACAGGACGCGGTCAGCAACTGGTGCGATGGTTGGTGCGACGAGAAAGCGGTAGAAGAAAGCAGCTACCCCATCAGAGAGAAGGAGTGGCTTGAAGCAGCTGTCGTCGATCAGGTGAACTTCTAGAGGACTGTCCATGGAAGCTGCTGCTTTTTGAAGATTCGCCTTTTCTTCTTCGGGAAGATGATTGATAAAGAAATGATAGCAGATGGGAAGGTCTTTATTGTGCTCATGCACAGTGAGGGCTACGATTCCCATGTGTGGTATATAGTCGGGAGTGCCTGTAAGAGCGATGTGGAAAGCATCTTTTGTGGTCGGCTTTCCGAAGTGCAGAGTTTGTGTTATGGCGTTGTCAAGTATATTTGACATATAAAAACTTCATCCTTTCATAGTTTCAACATATCATTTATACTAGTATAAATGATGTAAAACATACTAGCAAGGAGGCCTTGAATGAAACGGAATATTCAGCTCAGTAAAAAGACAATTTTCGTGACTGGTGCAGCTGGTTTTATTGGAGCAAATCTGGTAAGGCAGTTGCTTTCGATGGATTTACAGGGGACGGTCATCGGTATCGATAATATGAATGATTATTACGATGTTTCCCTGAAAGAGTATCGCCTGCAGGAATTGGAGAAGGCCGCTGCGCTATCGTCCAGTCAGTGGGTATTCATCCACGGGAATATTGCGGATAAGGCGCTGATGGAGGAAATCTTTGCCAAGTATAAGCCGTCGATCGTGGTAAATCTGGCGGCGCAGGCAGGGGTGCGGTATTCGATCACAAATCCGGATGTCTATATCGAGTCGAATCTTCTCGGCTTCTATAACGTCCTGGAGGCATGCCGCCATTCGTATGATGACGGCGCACCGGGTGTGGAGCATTTGGTCTATGCGTCCTCGTCTTCTGTCTATGGCGGGAATACGAAGGTGCCTTTCAGTACAGAGGATAAAGTGGATCATCCGGTATCTCTCTACGCGGCGACGAAGAAGTCGAATGAGCTTCTGGCTCATTGCTATGCGAAGCTATACAACATCCCCTGTACAGGGCTGCGCTTCTTTACGGTTTACGGTCCTGCTGGCCGTCCTGATATGGCGTACTTCGGCTTTACAGATAAACTCTTGGCCGGAAAGACGATCCAGATCTTCAATCATGGACATTGTGAAAGAGACTTCACATATGTGGATGATATCGTGGAAGGAGTTGTCCGTGTAATGAAGGGGGCGCCGGAGCGTAGGAATGGGGCCGATGGGCTTCCGATACCGCCGTATGCAGTGTATAACATTGGCGGCGGTCATCCAGTGAATCTCTTGGATTTCGTGGATATCCTGCAGCAGGAGTTGGTGCGTGCCGGTGTGCTTCCGATAGACTATGATTTTGAGGCGCATAAGAAATTGGTTCCTATGCAGCCGGGGGATGTGCCAGTGACGTATGCGGATACGGAGGCGCTTTCGAGGGATTTCGGCTATTGTCCGACAACTTCGCTAAGAGATGGTCTTAGAAAGTTTGCTGAGTGGTATAAGGCATACTATGTCAAATAAGGAATAATTGACTTTATATAGGAGATCGAGATCAATGAATATTGCAGTAGCTGGTACAGGGTACGTGGGTCTGTCTTTGGCGACGCTTCTTGCGCAACACAACCATGTAATGGCAGTGGATATTATCCCGGAAAAGGTGGATATGGTGAATCACAGAAAGTCGCCGATCCAGGATGATTATATCGAGAGGTACTTAGCCGAAAAGGATCTGGATCTGACAGCGACGATGGATGCGAAGGCGGCGTACAAGGACGCGGACTTCGTCATTATTGCGACGCCGACCAATTATGATTCGAGGAAGAATTTTTTTGACACCAGCTCTGTTGAAGCGGTTATCCAGCTGGTGATGCAGTATAATCCGAATGCCATCATGGTCATCAAGTCAACGATCCCTGTCGGCTATACGAAGAGCGTCCGTGAGAAGTTTGGTACGAAGAATATCATCTTTAGTCCGGAATTTCTGCGTGAAAGCAAGGCGCTCTATGATAACCTTTACCCGAGCCGCATCATCGTCGGGACTGATCCGACAGATGAGAAGCTGGTGAATGCGGCACATACTTTCGCTGGATTGCTGCAAGAAGGGGCGATCAAGCAGGACATCCCGACACGGTTCATGGGATTTACGGAAGCGGAAGCGGTGAAGCTTTTCGCAAATACGTATCTGGCAATGCGTGTATCGTATTTCAATGAGCTTGATACCTATGCGGAGACGAAAGGCCTTAGTACGGCGGAGATTATCGATGGCATCTGTCTGGATCCACGAATCGGTGAATTCTATAATAATCCGTCCTTTGGTTATGGTGGTTATTGCCTGCCAAAAGATACAAAGCAGCTTCTGGCGAATTATGAGAACGTGCCGGAAAATCTGATCGAAGCGATCGTGAAGTCGAATCGGACGAGAAAGGACTATATCGCCGATAAGGTGCTGGAAATTGCTGGCTACTACCATGACAACAGTGAGTATGATCCGAGTCAGGAAGAGTCGATGACGATCGGCGTGTATCGCTTGACGATGAAGTCGAATTCGGATAATTTCCGCCAGAGCAGTATCCAGGGAGTCATGAAACGCATCAAGGCGAAGGGTGCGCAGGTCATCATCTATGAACCGACGCTGGAGGATGGTACGACGTTCTTTGGCAGTCTCGTGGTGAATGATCTGGCAAAGTTCAAAGAGCAGAGCCATGGCATCATTGCAAATCGCTATGACCATTCGCTTGATGACGTAAGAGGCAAGGTCTATACGAGAGATCTGTTTGAACGAGATTGAAACGAGTGTTCAAAATGATTAGTCTAAAAGGTGAAGGTCTTTCCTTGAGAGGTATTTTGAAGAAAATAGTCATTCCTTCCGTGTGCTTCCCATGGGGGATAGCCGCATTACTTATGTTTATTCTTCATTTCGGGGGAGATTTCCCTGATATCTATAGCTACGCACAGCCGCGTCTGGGTGCAGCTTTTGCTGTCATGCTCATCGTTTCCTTTGGGCTTTTTTCCGTTTTCAGTAAAGACTACCTGAAGCGGCTCCTGCCATGGGCGGTGATCCTGCCTCTCCTCTGGGCGGGTACTTTTACTTGGGCGTATGGATTTGCTTCGCTGCCGGAGAAAAAACATTTGGGAGATTACTACGTGCTGGGAGCACTGCTCTTTTCTCTGCCTTATGTGTATACGATCTGTCTTACGAAATGCGGCGGCTATGTACGCGCGGCTTTGCAGATCATGTACGGCGCTTTCAGTTTTTTCATGTTGCTATTCCCGCTGATTTATATCAGTTATTATTGGCGATTCGGCGGAGAAATGGATCTCTTTGCTTTGATGGCTGTCCGCGCTACGCATTGGGAAGAGGTGAAGGAGTTCCTCAGCACCATGGGATCTCCTTTGTTACTTGGATGGGCTATTGGCGTGCTCCTACTGCTCTTGCTGGCAGCTTATGTGCTGACGCAACAGGTGGGACGATGTGCGGAGCGCGGTGAGGGTTTATTGCGAGGGAATGGGAAGAAGGTCAAGGTCGGCCTGATTGTGATCTCCATCCTTTTCTTTGGCGGCTTTATCCGACAAATCATCCATGTATTCCCGATCAATTTATATCGCACGATGAACAGCAAGGGGAGCGAGTTTCAGCTTTTGCAGAATTTTAATACCAATCTGGATAAAAATACAGCCGGGTTGAAGTTTATAGATCCTGCGGATGGGCTGGATGAGGGGACACATATCGTCGTCATCGGGGAGAGTGCGAATCGGGATCATTTGAAGGCATTCACGCCGAGCTATCCAGAAGACACGACACCTTGGCTTTCTTCTAAGGTCAATGATCCCGATTTTTCTTTGAACTACATGGCGTATTCGAATTTTCCGAATACCCTCATGTCGCTTTCGTATGCGATGACGAGTGCGAACCAGTATGGAGATATGGATCTGTCTCATGCAGTCAGTATGGTGGATGCGGCCCGGGCTGCAGGGTATCGTACGGACTGGATCTCTTTCCATAATAGAAGCTCGCTCTCGAGCGCGGGCGTGACGCTGATCGCAGAGCGCAGTGATGCGTCCTTTTGGGAGAAAAATTATGATGAATATGCCGTCGATGTCATGAAGAAGCTGCCGCCGGCGAAGCGGCGTGTGCTTTTCATTAACATCATGGGCAGTCACTATACGTATCTGGCGCGCGTGCCGGCGAATCAGAGGGGCGCGCTGGGGATCTCTGAAAATGATCCCTACTATGGCTATGATCTGACGGTCGCGTATACTGATCGGGTCATCCGGGATATTTTCGAGTATGCTAAGGCACATATGAACTTAAAGTCGCTTGTCTATTTCTCTGACCATGGGGAGAATATGGAACATTTCCACTCCACTTCTCCATTTTTCTATGATATGGTACATATTCCATTTTTCGTCTACTTGTCGCCGGACTACCAGGCAGCGCATCCGTCTCTGATGCCGGTGCTGAAGAGTCATGAGAAACTGCCTTTCACAAATGATCTGGCTTTCGATACGGTCACTGGTCTGTGGAGGGCGAGGACGAATTTCTATCACGCTGCTTATGATATTTCTTCTCCGGACTATGCGATCACGATAGAGGATGCGAAGACGTTCGGGGGGAAGCGGATGGTGAAGGATGATCCGGCGCTGGCGAAATAGCGGATGTCTGAGGATCCATAGATGACACGATCCGACAATAAAAAATCCTCCCTCGGTGTGAAATCGGGGGAGGATTTTTTTATTGCCATTTATTTCACTTCCTGGATGATGGTCAAAATCATCGGGCGGCGCTTGGTGCGGTCGAAGAAGTATTTGCCGAGGGCGTCTCTCACCTGGGCCTTGATGGCGTTCCATTCGGAGACGTTGCCGGCTTCGCAGCGGTCAAGGACGGACTCGATGCGTTCTCTGGCTTCGGTCAGGAGGGCTTCGCTGTCTCTCACGTAGACGAAGCCGCGGGAGACGATGTCGGGGCCGGCTAAGACTTGGTTGCTGCCTTTTTCGAGGGCGATGACGACGATGACGACGCCGTCCTTGGCGAGCTGCTGGCGGTCGCGGATGACGATGTTTCCTACGTCGCCTACGCCGAGGCCGTCGACGAAGACGGGGCCGGCCTGGACGCGCTGCGGGTTGATCTTGCCGCCGCGGCTGGTGAATTCGAAGAGGGTGCCGTTTTCGCCGATCAGGATGTTTTTCTTTTCGACGCCGAGGCTTTCTGCGAGTTCTGCGTGGCTGACGAGCATGCGGTGTTCGCCGTGGACGGGGATGAAGTATTTCGGCTTGACGAGGGAGAGCATGGTTTTCAGGTCTTCCTGGGAGCCGTGGCCGGATACGTGGACGCGGGTGGTGGTGCTGCTGGTGACGACGTGGGCACCGAGGCGCATCAGGCTGTCGATGGTGCGGCCGACGCTGGTCTCATTGCCCGGGATCGGGGAGGCGGAGATGATGACGGTGTCGCCTGCGTGGATCTGGACCTGACGGTGGGAGCCGTCAGCCATGCGGGAAAGGCCGGCCATCGGTTCGCCTTGGCTGCCGGTGGTCAGGATGCAGAGGCGGTCGTCTCTGTAGTGGCCAAGTTCTTCCGGCTCGATGAAGGTGCCTTCCGGGGCTTTGAGGTAGCCGAGTTCTTGAGCGATGCCGACGACGTTCACCATGGAGCGGCCGAAGACGCAGACTTTTCTTTTGTTAGCGACTGCTGCGTCGACGGCCATCTGGATGCGGGAGACGTTCGATGCGAAGGTGGCAAGGATGATGCGGCCTTTGGCATCGGCGTAAGCGCTCATGAGGGACTTGGATACGATGGCTTCGGAAGGGGTGTAGCCGGGATTCTGCGCGTTCGTGGAGTCGGCGAGGAGGCAGAGGACGCCTCTGTGACCGAGCTCGGCGAGTTTGTACATGTCGGTGAGTTCGCCGTCGACCGGAGAGTGGTCGAATTTGAAGTCGCCGGTGTGTACGATGGTGCCGACCGGGGTGCGCATGTAGATGCCGCAGGAGTCGGGGATGGAGTGGCAGACGTGGAAGAATCCGAATTTGAAAAGGCCTGTTTTGAATTCGTCACCGGGTTTGACGGTGTGCAGGTCGTAGTTTGTGATGTGCGCTTCTTTGAGTTTGCCTTCGATGAGGCCGCAGGTGAGGCGTGTGGCGTAGACCGGGGCGTTCACTTCGCGAAGCAGGTAGGAAAGGGACCCGATGTGGTCTTCGTGTCCGTGGGTGATGAGGATGGCTTTGATCTCGTCTTTGTGTTCGATGAGGTAGGAAAAGTCCGGGATGACGATGTCGATCCCGAGCATGTCTTCTTCCGGGAAGGCCATGCCTGCATCGATTACGATAATTTCGTCGCCGTAACGGAATACAGTCATGTTCTTCCCGATTTCTCCAAGGCCTCCTAATGGAATGATTTGTAATCTTGCTTTTGCCAAAATGGATAGAACCTCCTATTCAGTTGTCGGAGCCGGCAGTCGCTGGCTCTTAAAAAAATATTTTTGCATGATATGTCAAAAATAAAAGCCGTTCATAGTCGCTTTTTTTATTATATCACATGGGGGAAGGAAATTGGGAAATGTGGTGGGAGAAAATACGAAGGGGGAGCGGGCCAGCGGCGCTCGGGTACTGGCGGCAGGAACGCAGAAAGAGAATACAGATTTCCTTTTCTGCGAAATTGTCTTTCATACGATAGCACCCTATCCGCCCTTCGGGCGCCTTCCCCAATGGGGAAGGCTGCGATACGAGAATACCCTCTTCTAAAAAGGCGGTGAAGCCGCCATCCCGTGAGACTACCCGCTCCCCCGTATCGTCATCCTGAGCGGAGAGAAACGCCCTATGTGAGAAAAACCCCAGCCAGAACAAGTGGGAATTGAGTCGAAGGATCTCATGCCACGCATGTGAGCTGATCCTTTCCTTCGTATTATGGAGTGACTTGTGACTAGTGACTGGGAAACTTTGTCCCATCTGTCTTTCATACCATGTCTGCCCTATCCGCCCCTTCGGGCACCATCCTCTCTGAACCTGTAGAACCCGCTGCACCTCTTTGGCAAACAATCTATAGGCAGCACGCCCTGTGAGCTAACCTTGAACCTGTAACCCTTTTCCTTATTTTCCACCAAATATGATAGAATGGTGATATACCAGTCTTATGAAAAGGATTTCACAAAGGAGTAGTTATGAATCAGTTCAAAGCGGGCGACACGAATGCGGTCGTCCTGGCGGGAATGTGTACGGCGCTGGCCGTGGTGCTGTCTATGGTAGGCTTCTATGTGCCGGGGATTTCTCTTCTGGCGCTTCTTTCGTTGCCGCTGCCGATCGCGTACATGGGGATCCGCGAGGGTGTGAAGTGGGCGGTGATCGCGACGTCGGGGATCATGATCCTGGATTCGGCGTTCTTTGGGATCACGACGGCATTTTTCCTGGTGGTGATGTTCGGCTTCGCAGGGATTGCGATGGCGTACTGCTATCAGAAGCGCGCATCAGCGCTCCGGACTTTTGGGACGATTGTGGCTGTGATGTTTTTTGCGATGCTGCTGAATCTTCTGGGGACGGTGGTCATGATGGGGATGCCTTGGGATCAGGTGTATGGGAGTACGCTGGATCAGATGCAGGGGATGGCGAAGGAAATGTCAGGTCTCATGGCGTCCGGGGATCAGCTGGATCAGGTGAATCAGCAGACGGAGGAAATGATCAAAACGATCCGGAAGATGATTCCGGCGGCGATGGTGATGGCACCGATGGTGCTCGCCTGGGCGGTGATGCAGATCGAGAAGGTGGTTTTCCGTCGTCTGGGGCTGACGGATTTTCCGCAGTTTCCTGCGCTGGAGCGCTGGCATTTCCCGCGCTGGGTACTGCTGCTTCTCCTTCTGTCTGTAGGGACGCAGTACATGCCGCTCACTGAGCAGGTGAAGGATCTCGCGTACAATGTGGGCGCAGTGTGCTACTTCGTGCTGTGGATCCAAGGAATCGCGACGCTCTGGTGGCTGCCGCATATCTATCCGGTGGTGAAACGGCTGCGTCTGCTCATTGTCATCATTTCGATTTGGATCCCTGTCCTGCAGCTCTTCACGGTGTATCTCGGCGTGGCGGATATGGCGCTGAATTATCGGAAGAAGAGAGGGTATGAGTGAAATGAGGGCTCAGGGTTATCCCGTGGAGCGGCTCGCCCTTTGATTCCATTTGAAAGTTTCGCTTGAATGAGAAATTAGAAATGAGAAATGCGAAATGGCGGTGGCGGCTTCGCCGCGAATATTTATGGGGCGATGCCCGAAGGTCTGCGGAGAGCAGGCTTCCCGTTTCGAGCTTTCCAAACATCGACCGCTGGGCCGCGAATGACAAAGATTTCTCGCTTGCGCTCGAAATGACGACACGAGAGAGTCCGATGTCTCCTAGTCTCTTGGTCTTCTAGTCTCCTAATCCCTAATCCCTAGTCCCTAGTCACAAGTCACTAAACATCGAAAGGAGCTTCCTATGCGAATGTTCGATTTTCTCACGAGCGGCGCGGTCTTTGCGGGGCGGCGGGGATGGGGCGTGCTGGCGGTGTTGGTACTTGCCTTTGGCGTGGTACTTGCTCTGGGCGGCTCGTGGGTGCGCTGGGGATATTTCCTTTTCCTGCTTTTTCCGGCGCTGGAGGATGCGCGGACGGGGTATGTGTCGGATGGCTGGGCGCTCGTTCTCTCGGTGTGCGGTGCTTTGCTGATGATCTCCCGAGAGGCGTTTCTCCCCTGCCTTCTGACTGGCGCGGGGATGGGGGCGCTCTATGGGCTGCTGTACCTGATTTCTAAAAAATCTCTGGGGCTGGCGGATGTGTTTCTGGCCGCGGCTTCTTCGCTTTGGCTGCTTCCGGTGTATGGCCTTCTTTCTTTATGGCTGACATCGCTGGCAGCCCTTTTATGGTGTGCGTTTTTGTTCCTGCGGAGACGGCTGGGGCGGAGGACGGAGATCCGCTTCGTGCCGTTCCTTGCGATCGGAGGTGCTTTGGCGTATGGGGTGCAGGAAACGGTGGGGATGGCTTTCCTTCTCGCATCGCTCGGGATTTCTTCTCTCTGAGATGCTGCTCGTCCTTTTCCTCTTTGCGCTCTCCTCTGCGGCGGCGGTGCCGATGCTCTGGGACTGGCAGGAGGAGAGGGAGCTCGATCTTGCGGCGGAAGAGGTGGCTTCGGCTATCCGCGAGGCAGAGATGCTGGTGAGAAGCGGACATGAAGACGTGACTATGGCAGCGATGTCGGTCAGTTTCTACTGTGACGAGGAAGCGGGGCGCGTATCGTACCTGACGAAGCGTGGGGTGAAATTCATCCAGCCGCGGGGGACGCTGCCTGCCAATATCCGTGCAGGCGGAAGGCTCTATGTCGCTTTCCGCAAGGATGGCTTTGCGGGTTCGGAAGGAAATGGGAAGTATACCATGCGCCTTCGAACAAGGGATGGAAAGCATGAGAAGGAAATCACTGTCGCGATGTACACGGGGCGCGTCAGGGTGACGAGGATCAAATAGGGGGAAGGGCGAGCCTGTGGGACGTGCCGTCCCTTGAATACGATTGGAAGCGCTGCTCTCGAGTGAGGCGTGAGGAGTGCTGGTGCGGCGCATAAAAATAGAAGCGCCGCGGAGTAAAAATAATGGCGATGCCGGTGGTGGTATTTAGTCACCCCAGTCACTAGTCACCAGTCACTAGTCACTTGAGATTTCTAATCCCTAATCCCTAGCTACTAGTCACGAGTCATGAGTCACCACTCACACCTGTTCGCTTGTTCCTTCACCAGGGAAACCGTATAATAAAGCCAATATTGATGCAAAGGAGAACGACCATGGCAGAGAACGAGAGCAAGCCGAAGGGCAACTGGAAGAAAGAGGGCTGGGGGAAAAAGCCGGACACGGATACGATGATCGTGACGCGCATCCCGCCGCAGAATATTGACGCGGAGAAGTCCGTGCTGGGGGCGATGCTGCTCGACAAGGACGCGATCATGACGGCAGAGGACAAGCTGACGGCCGCAGATTTCTACCGCGAAGCGAATGCGATCGTCTTTCAGGCGATTCTGAATCTGGCGCACAAGGGGGAGCCGGCGGATATTCTGACGGTGACGGAAGAGCTGAAGCGCATGGGGCGTCTGGATGACGTAGGGGGCGTCCTCTATGTCAATGATCTGCCGGCGAATGTGGTCACGACGAAGATGGTGGACCACCACGCTGATATTGTCGCGGACAAGGCGAAGCTCCGGCGTCTGATCGATGCGGCCGGTGTCATCACGGACGAGGCGTACTCGGAGCGCGATGATGTCGAGGATATCACGGACAATGCGGAGAAAACGATCCTTGCCGTGACGCGTGATGACCGCCGCTCGGATTTCACCTCGATCGGCGAGGCGGTGCAGAATGAACTGCAGGAAATCACGCGGAAATTCAAGAACAAAGAGTCCATCACGGGACTTCCCAGCGGATTTCCTTCTCTTGATGCGCTGACGAGCGGTTTCCAGAAGGGCGACTTCGTCATCGTGGCGGCGCGCCCGTCCATGGGTAAGACGGCTTTTGTGCTGAATATCGCGAAGAACATGAGCATTTCCTCAGCGCACAAGCATGTCGCCTTCTTCTCGCTGGAAATGTCACGCGAACAGCTCGTGCAAAGATTGCTCTGCTCGACGGCGCTCGTCGATAGCGCGAAGCTCCGTACCGGGCGGATTTCCACACAGAAGGAGTGGGACCAGCTTGCTTCTGCGGCCAGCGTCCTCATGGATGCGCCGCTCTTCATCGATGATACGCCGGGGGTGTCCGTCTCGGAGATCCGCTCCAAGTGCCGCCGCCTGAAGGCAGAGCAGGGGCTCGACATCATCATGATCGACTATCTGCAGCTCATGCAGGCGAAGAATACCCTGCGCAACGGGGATAACCGTCAGCAGGAAATTTCCGAGATTTCCCGCTCGCTGAAAAGTCTGGCGCGTGAGCTGAATGTCCCAGTCATCGCTCTTTCGCAGCTGTCACGAAGCGTCGAGTCCCGTCAGGACCACCGCCCGCTCCTGTCTGACCTGCGAGAATCCGGCTCTCTGGAGCAGGATGCGGACATGGTCTCCTTCCTCTTCCGTCCCGCGTACTACGATCGTGACATGGAGGATGACAATCCGCAGAAGAATGAGACGGAAATCATCCTCGCCAAGAACCGTAACGGCCCTGTGGATACAGTGAAGCTCCTCTTCGCCGGCCAGTTCACGCTCTTCTATGAACTCACCAATCAGGAACCGCCGCCGGATATGATGTAGGAGGGTGATCAGGGTCAGGGTTAGCCCGTGGGGCGTGCCGCCCTTTGATTACGTTTGAAGCCTCGTTTGAATGAGAAATTAGAAATGAGAAATGCGAAATGGTGGTGCGGCGCATAAAAAT